>UMGJ01047918.1_pt1 | contig 17658 bp, 8 predicted proteins | sample 1965221 | NCBI WGS metagenome assembly UMGJ01 (sample SAMEA4836067, study PRJEB28245) | human gut metagenome | biome: gut microbiome; material: fecal sample | place: Denmark | collected 2008
AGCGGTAGACGGCAACGTGCTGCGGGTGGCCGCCAGAGTGATGAACCACTTCTGTGAGATCGACCGGCCGGAACAAAAGGCAGCTGTCACTGCCCTGCTGCGGCAGGTCTATCTGGACAATCCGGAACACTGCGGCACGCTGACACAGGCGTTTATGGAAATCGGAGCCACGGTCTGCGTGCCCAACGGACAGCCGCATTGTGAAACCTGTCCCCTGTCGGAACTGTGTCTGGGCAGACAGTACTGCGATGCTCTGCGGCTGCCCCAGCGGACTGCCAAAAAAGCCAGACGACAGGAACAGTACACCGTTTTTGTGCTGCAATGCGACGGAAAATTCGCCCTCCGGAAACGCACTGCCAAGGGGCTGCTCCACGGGCTTTGGGAATATCCCAATGTTGCCGGCATCTGCACTACCGAAGAAGCCATTGCCCAGGCCAGTGCGTGGCACTGCAAGCCCACGGATCTGACACAGACGGTGGAACGGAAACACATCTTCACCCATGTGGAATGGGAACTCTACGGCGTATACCTCACCTGTGCCAGACAGGACGAACAATTCGTCTGGAAAACTGCGGCGGAAATTACCAAGGAGATTTCCCTGCCCACAGCTTTCCGGCAGTTTTTCTAAAGCAACATAAAAAGAAACACAAAAACCCCCTGCCCTTGCAGTCATTGCCGCGAGGACAGGGGGTTGATTTTCTTTCAGAGAGGGTTCAGAACAGGTTGGTTTTTATCCCTTTTTCTTTGCCCAGAATGCGATGCCGCCGCTGATTGCCAGCACTGTGAACACACCGTAGATTTCCATATCGCCGGTCTTGGGAGAAGCGTTTTTCCCCTTTGTGCCGGACGTGCTTCCGCTGCCGGAAGATGACTGCCCAGCGGTTACAGAACCGCCTGCATCATTCGCAAATGTCACCGCGGTGGTAGTTGTCAGCGTGGTCGTACCTGTGGCAACCTCCGCCGTAGTTCCCTCTACAGCAGCCGTCAGATTCGTCAGCGTAAATGTCACAGTAATTTGATTGGTTTCCAGTTCCGACTGCAACGGGGTAAACGTGCCGACAAAGCCGGTAATTGCACCGGCAGCGTATCCCATATCCGTTTTGGACACCCTAAGCAGTCCGTCACCGTCCCGCAGCTTGGCTCCGGTTTCTGTGCCGTTCAGCTGTACCGAATCAATGGTCAGCGTCGTACTGCTGTCGCCCAGCGGCGTGGGATCGATATTGTCAACTACCAGCGTAAGCGTATCCGTTTCCTGCACGGCAGCCACATCACACGAAAGCGTGTTCTGCCCGTCCGTAAAGAGGTTGAGCGTAGAGCTGACGGTGTTCCCATTCAGCTGCAAGTATGCCACGCCCACCTGCTTCGCACCGATCACAGGCGTTTTCGCCTCACAGTGCATCGGCAGCATGACCGCCGACACCGCAGCTGCACATGCCAGTGTCCCTGCCAGCAGCCCGCATCTTTTTCGATTCTTTCTTAACATATTTTTTCTTCCTTTCCCCAAATTTTTTCGCCCCCAAATTACCGGATCAGCATTCCCTTTTACTGCTCCGATGTGTGTAATTTTCAAGCTTCGTAGAAAGCAGTCTTTCTTTCCAGCACTTTCTTGCCGATGGGCGAGCTGATCGGAGCCACCACGCAGGAACCATACTTGTTGATTGCCTTTGCCACGTGGTCAGCGATCTCACGGACATTGTTTTCGTTTTCCAGTTCCAGAACTACCACGAAACCGTCTGTGTTGTTCGCCTTGACACCATCGATGTATGCTTTCTTGACATCTGCATTTTCTGCAAAGTATGCTTTCAGGTCGTCTTCCATGCCCTCCGGAGTGGAGTCAATATCCCGCATTGCCAGACGCGGCTGAATGTTCATTGCCTGCTCCTTGCTGAATGCCAGCCCCATGGTGAACGGATCGAGCACGATGCCGGCAGCTGTGCTCTTGGGATCAGACAGCATTGCCACATAGTTTGCCATGCTCATGGGAACTGCCTTGCAGTCCGGTGCCCCGTTCCACTTCTGTAGTTCTGACAGGCTGGTGAACAGCGGCATGTACTTTCCGCCCTCGTGATTCAGCATGATGAACTCTGCCTGTGCATTGACCTTTTCGCCAGCCTTGACTTCCTTCGGCACTTCCATCAGCACCGGAGCCACAAAGCGTGCTTTCCGCATTGCCTCAAACATATTGTTGCGGGCAGGTTCGTTGTTTTCCCGACGCAGACGGTCTGCGGCAACGATCACTTCCGGATTGGTGACCTTTTCGCAGCCAAACAGCGGGAGAATGTTGTTCTTCTTCGGAGCCTCCTGCGGCTGTTCTGCCTCCAGAGAAACGCCCTTCATCTCTGCCATTTTTTCCTTGCGGATCACGATGTTGGTTTCTGCCGGATTGATGACGATACCGCTGACATCGACACCCTGCTTCAGCAGGATCCCGCAGTACTGGTCAAATGTAATTACCATTGTGTCCGCGTCCGGATCGTTCTTCCACTTCAGGAATTCCAGCCAGTCGGTGAAAGCCGGAAAGAACTTTACACCGTCCTTGTTGGAAACAGCCATGAGAGAAGCCTCCATGTGACGCTGACCATTCTCGTCCGGTTCTACCTCGTTCAGCTTGTTCTGCAACGTGATCGGAGCAATAAACGATGCTGCTGCAATTGCGTCCAGCATTTCTTTTTCGGTCTGTACGCTCTGCTGTTTTTTGAATTCCGCCATTGCGGCAACCAGATCAGGGTTTTTGATTGTGGGTTTTTTCAGTTGTGACAATTTGATTCACCTCATCTAAAATTTATCGCCCGAAAACGCCGCCGTGCCCGCAGGCAGCGGAAGCGACAGGGATAGAAATGAAAACACTTTTCCATGTCAGACTTCCAAATCCGGCATGGGTGCTGTCTATAGTATAACATATCCCGTAAAAAAAAGCAAGTCAAATTGTACAAAAAAACCGAAAAAAGCGGAATTGCTTTTCACGCAAAAATGACAGCCGAAAACATCGGCTGCCATTTGCAGAATAAAGATCTATTTCTTTTCCGGAGAATCGGTTATTCCGTTACCGGCAGGGAGGTAACTATGCGTACCAGGAATTGCAGCAGAACTGTCGAATCATTGGTAGAGAGTTCTCCGTCCGCCATGCAGTCGGCATTCTTCTGCTGGCTGGCGTTCAGCGTTACCACACCGGCAACCGCCTTGTTCAGCAGAACTGCATCGGTAATATCCACCTTGCCGTCCAAGTTCACATCGCCGTACAGGGACTGAGAGGTCACTTCCGAAGCGGTGGTCTGCGTGGTTTCTGTGTTGCTGTCGCCGCTGCTAACTGGTGTAGTGGCAGTCGACTGTTCCGTGGTGTCCGCCGTATCCGAAGTTGCCGGAGCAGCTGTGGTTTCAGTGGGCTGTGCGGAAGTTTCACTGGTCTTTACAGCAGTTTCTGTCGGCTGTGCAGAAGTTTCCGAACCGGTTGTGGTTTCAGTGGACTGTACTGCTGTGGTAGTAGTAGTGGTGGTTTGCTGTTCAGAAGAAGTGCTTGTGGTTGTTGTCGGCGGAACGACAATGCTGCCGTTATACATATGGTAACCCATTGTCTTATAGCTGCTGGAATCCGCAGTTTCATACAAACCGCCCGGATTCAGCGAACCGTCTGCATTTCTCCATACAGCATCAAAATCGGTGCCCTGTTCCGGAGCCTTTGCCATTGTGATAAAGTCAGAAGCTGCCGGAGCCGCAGAAAGCTTTGTGCCGATCTTCGCACCGTTTTTGATCGCAGTCTTTGCATCTACCTGATAGTAGCCGCTGTTGTAGTACACGCCGTTTTCATAAGTACCAGCATACTTGTCGTTAGAAGCACCGCCTTTCAGCTTTGCGTCAGACATAAATACAGAATCATCATAATAGGACATCATATTCTCAAAGATTGCACCCGGATCTGTGCAGCGATAGCAGGAGAAGTTCGGCTTTCCCTTGCCTTCGCCGTTGTTGTTGACTGCGGTACAGTTGGTCAGACTGCCCAGCTTCGGGTTATTGTTATCGGTGAAGCCGCAGTGAAGGTTCTCGAATGCCAGACAGTTCTTCAAGATATGTGCAGAACCGATACCAGAGCCGCCCAGCTTGAAGCCGTTGCCGTCGCAATTGCCGTAGCCCTCGCCGAATTCCGTAAAGCCGTTGCGGAATGCAATACAATTCTGAATGGTGACAACACCGATAGGACCGGTAGCACTTTTTGCAAACAGATCCCAGCCGTCGTCACTGTTGTTGTATGCCATACAGCCGTCAAAGACGTTGCCCTCGCCGCAGGTCAGCTTTGCTGCAAAACCGTCAGCATTTTCCATGCTGGCATTGTCGCAGTTGTTCTTGGAAGTGCAGTTCAGGATCAGGTTATTGCTGGGCCAGTCGGCAATGGTTGCTGCACTGGTATTATAACGGGACAGCTGCAAACCAGTGTCCTGATTGTCGTTGAATACCATGCGTTCAATCTTATTGTTGTTGCCGGAGAGGAGCATGCCGTTATCGGCTGCCTTAGTGATCTCAAAATCATAGAAGTGCCAGTAGTCACCGTCCAGCACAATGCCACGCTTGCTGCCGTCTGCATCGCCCTGTCCGGAGAAGTCGAACACCACATCTGCACCGTTATAAGGCTTGATCGTCTTCATTGCATTAGCAGTACCGCTGTTCTGAGTGTCAATGAGGATCATTTCCGAGAACTTGTATGTACCGCCCAGCAGGTAAATGGTGTGGCCTGCGGACAGCTTGGAGATCGCATCGGTAACAGAAGCCGGATCCTTTTCGGAAGAACCGCTGCCGATACCGGTAGGCGAACAGAAGATGTCCCCTGCCACCGGCACGTCCGGTGTGGTAGGCGTGGTGTTCTTGGTGGTAGCAGTGGTCAGAGCCGTTGCGGTCGTATCCTTGGACACGCTGACGGTGGTGGTCACTGTAGTAGTCTTGGTTTCCTCAGTGGTGACAACCGGATCTGTGGTGCTGTCGGTAAAGCCGCTGCCGATCGCCACGATAGAGGACTTGTAATTGACCAGAGCGTCTTTCAATGCCTGATTGACCGCATAGCTGGTATCGTCCACGGAGTTGTCAAACTTCCACTGGAGATCACCGCCCTGTACGCGTCCGGCCTTGGCAGTAACGATAGCCGGCACATCAGCCGCTGCATCTGCCTTGTAGCTGTACATGATGCTGGAATCGGTATCGAAGTTGTTGTAGCCTGTGCCGCCGGAAACCGTCTTGACGCTGTCCGGTACTTTTTCAGACGGGCTGGAAACTTCATAGGCATCGAACGAGGTGCTGTTCTGCGAATACGGGATATAGCTGGAAGCACCCTCGATATAGTTGCCGCAAGCCTTGATGATACCGCCGGTTTCGCCTCCGAATGTACCTTCACCCAGTGCATCAGTACCCTGTCCGGAACTCATCATCGGGTTCTTACAGTTGCGGAAGTAGTTGTTTTCCGCGAAAGCAGAAGATCCCATGGTGACGCCGATGCCGTACTTGGCATTGCCGTCGAAGTAGTTGTTATAGCTGTGTACAGAGCAGGTGCGGATTCTGGGGTGACGGGAATCAGAGTGATCGTACCAGTTGTGGTGATAGGTCACATAGTTGGTTTCCTCTTCCGATTTCATGCCCTGCAGGTTGCACTTTCCGTTGTCCCAGAAGTGGTTGTAGGAATGTGTTACATAGGTGGAAGTCTTGGTGTCCAGTGCACCGTCGCCCTTGACCTGATCGGCATCTGAACCGGCATCACCATAGAAGAAATCACAGTTATGCACCCAGATGTGGTCGTTGCCCTGCTGCAAGCCGCAGTCATCGCCCTCGCTGCTGTTGCAGTTCATGAAGCCGATATTGCGGACTTCTACGTTAGAGCAGTTCTTCATGACCAGACCAAAACCGTTGAATACGGTATCGGTACCAATACCCTCCACGGTGATGCCAGCCTTTGCGGTGTCGATCATCAGATCGCCCTTGGGCATGTCTGCCGGATCGGTGATGTTGCCGATAAACCGCAGGCACAGCGGACGCTTTTCTTTATTTTTCTTATAAGCCGTAATGATGTTCTGCACACCAGTCACATCGGTCGCACCCTTGCCGGTGGCGTCAATGCTTGCCGTCACGGTGTCCTTGTTGGCATCGGTGACATATACCACAATGGCATCTGCTTTCAGCGTGCCGTCCTCGTTGTATGCACCGGAAGAAGTGCCCTCTACAAAGCCAAAGCCGCTTCTGTCGTGAGCCTCTACCTGAAGTCCCGCAGTTTCTGCTGCCTTAGAAGCATCTTCCTTGCCGTTAATCACCGGCACGATCTTCATGGTGTAGCTGCCGGCTTTCAGACCTACTGCATCAGCACGGAAGCGATCCGGATACTGGCGTACCAGCATGGTATCCAGCTGCGTGTAGCTACCGCCTGCCGGCTTGATATACACGTTGTAGCCGGTCGCATTGGACACAGCACCCCATTCCGCATAGGCAGCTTCCAGGTCGCCGCTGGCATCGATCACAGACACCGAAGCACTGGCTGCCACAATCGCCGGAACGTTGTCAGTTACAGTTCCCAGATCTGCTGCCAGAACCGGCTGTGCACCGGCTGCGGCAGTGGCCGCCGCCAGCAGAAATGCCAGAATACTGGTTCCGATTTTTTTGTTCTTCATCATTCATTCCTCCTGTTCGTCCGATGTGTGCATACACCGGACATCAGCTAAAAATTTCCGGAAGCCTCATTGCCCGGAATATTTCTCCTTATAGCTCAAATTGTGGTGGATAGCTCACATTGTGGTGACACATTTTTCCACCCAATTTCCACCTTCATTTTACGCCTTTTTCCCTGTAATGTCAATCTGCTTTTTCAACAAAAATGCAATGTTTTCAGTGTGCACATTACACAACATATTTGCACTTTTTGTTAGTTTTCATCGCATAAAGTAACAGAATATATGACTGATTTTCCGCATACATTACAACAGCCCGCCGATAAAATTTCAATGTGCATTTGGAAACAAATCGGTAAAGGATGTTTACAATTTATATTTCATGTCGAAAAGTGTTGACAAACAGAAATCCAGTGGGTATAATAATAAAGAATGGCTCTGGCGAATATCCACGCTGCAGAGCCCGCTTCTCTCAATGTAATATTTTTTTAATTTTTCCAGAAACAGAGGTTCTACTGTCTTCGAACTGACCGCAGCTGTCATCAGTTTGTCAACATACTCGGAACGCCGACACGCAGTGAAGTTCAATGATGCTGTATTCCGCACAGCCCTCGTACCATGGAAGAAAGGAAAGATGACAGTGAACAATAAAGACCAATCCCCTGCCGGAAATGCTCCCAAGCAGCATCTGACCAAAGACGAAATGCGGGAAAAAATCAAAGCTTCTCTCGCTGCAAAAGAGGCAACAGAATTTCAGTCATCATCGCCGAAGCCGTCTTCTGAACGCTTTTCCGGACAGAATCGTCCGGCTTCCCGCAGCCCTGAAAACGGCTCCGCTTCGGAACGCACCCGTTCGGACAAGGCACGGCAGATCCATGATGCCGTTTCTTCCGGCTATGCCTATGACCAGCCGCGGCAGCAGCGAGCACCACAGCCGCAGCACCAGCAGCGTTCCGGAGGCAACGTGGCAACAGCACAGCGTCCGCCCCGCCCTACACCGCCCAGACATTACGAACCAGTGCGGGAGGAATCCAACGCCGGAAAGATCTGCATCATCATTGGTATTGCCGTGCTGGCTGTACTCCTGCTGAGTTACATCGCCGGACTGGCTGTCTATCACAGCAAGTTTCTCCCTAAAACTTACGTCAACGGCGTGGACATCGGCGGCATGACCGCGGAGGAAGCCAGCGACGCAGTTCTGAATACCGCACAGGATATGGGGCTGACATTCATTCCCAAAAGCGGCGACCCGATCACCTTCAAGGGCTCCTCATTCGGCTGCACCGTTACCCTGCCGGATAACGCTCTGACAGAGCCGGCAGACGAAAGTCACGCCCTCTGGTTCAGGAAGCTGTTCTCCAAAACCGAGTATACAGTCAAGATGCAGGATTCCTACTCGGAAGATGCACTGGTCAGCCTGATCGCTGCCTACGACTGGGGCAATGTACCGCCCACCGATGCCAAGGTTGTCCAGAACGAGGACGGTTCCTTTACCATTCAGCCGGAAGATAACGGCAACATGGTAGACACCCAGAAGCTGTCCGACTACACGGTCGCACAGATGCGGGAGGGCAACAACACCATTCAGATGGCAGACAGTGACTGCTACAAAAAGGCAGCTGTCACTGCGGAAAGTCTGGAGCCTACACTGGCACTGTACAACAAGATCGGTGCTGTAGAGATCACCTATGACATGACTGACCGCGAGGAAATTTTCGATCCGGTTGGCACGGAAAAGCTGGATCACGCTACTATCATGGACTGGATCACCACGGACGGCGATGACATCACTGTGGACACCGACAAAGCTTCCGCATGGGTGCAGGAACATATCGCTGACAAGTACGACACACTGGTGACCGGCTACAACTTCAAGTTCAAAACCACCGAAGACGGAGAGATTACCCTGCCAATCGGTTCTGACGGCATCTACGGCTGGAAAACCAATGTTTCTGCCACTGTGGAAAAGCTGGTAGATTACATCAAAGCCGGCGAGGCAGTAACCATTGAACCGGTATATAAGGTAGAGGGATTCCGCATGAACTCCAACGCCGGCGTTACCTACACCGGAAACACCTACATTGAAGTGGACATCTGCCACCAGCACTTGTGGTACTATGTCAATGGCGAACTGTTCCTGGAGTCCGATGTGGTTACCGGTAAGGAGTCCGATCCGACACGTGCCACACCGCCGGGAGCATACAAGGTATGGTCCAGAGAATCTCCGCGAAAGCTGGGGACTTACGCAGTGCAGGGTTATGAAACATGGGTAAATTACTGGATGCCCGTCACCTATACCGGCATCGGTCTGCACGACCTGAACCGCAGTGCCTACGGCGGTGACATCTACATCAACAACGGTTCCCACGGCTGTATCAACCTGCCGCTGGACGTTGCCAAAAAGATCTATGACAAGGTCACTATCAACACTCCGGTTATGATCGTGCCGTAAACCGCAGCCATTATAACAACGAAAAAAGCGTACCGTTTTCTTGTGAAACGGTACGCTTTTTGTTATGGCAGCACGGCACAAAACTGTGCGGTATTGCCTTTTGTATTATCCGCGACGTACTGCCGGCATCATGCTGGTGAATGCTGCTTCGTCTTCGGTAACTTCTCCCTCCGGATACTGGAACCGGATCAGACGATCTCCCTGAAAAGTCAGCTGTCCCTGCTGATGAAACGGAGTTTCGATATACGCTTTTTTGCTGGTAACAATATGCAGCACATCACCCTTGCGGGTCTTGAAAATCAACTCATAGTATTCGTTGTACAGTTTCAAAGTGCCGCTGGGATCCATGGTTCTGCGGCGTTCATCTACCTTTTGTACCAGAACAGCGATCACGGTACGGGGTGGATTTTTTCCGCGGTTTGGTTTACGCATTGCTCTTTCTCCTGTGATATAATATTCCCGATTAAACTCCAGCGACTGCCGTTTGTCGGCAGTGTTTGGATTCTGTACCAGAAGCCGGCTCAGCTTCTGCCGAAACGGGCTTTGCCGAGAACCCAGCATCACCACCAGCAGCAGCACCACGGCAACAGCAACCATGATAATCAGGAAATTATCGATCGCATTTCCGAATCTGCCTGTCATATGTATTCCTTTCTGTGGGAACGCATTTTCGTAAACGGATTACGAAAGCAGCTTCTCACATTCCGTTGGGATTCTGCTTTGTGAAACGCCAGCTGTCGGCACACATCTGCTGCAAATCCGCAGTTGCTTCCCAGCCAAGCAGTTTCTTTGCTTTCGACGGATCTGCATACGAGGTGGCAATATCTCCGGCACGGCGTTCCGTGATCTCTACCGGAATCTTCTTGCCGCATGCCTTTTCATACGCATGCACCACGTCCAGCACGCTGCTGCCGTGACCGGTACCCAGATTGATCGGTTCAAAGCCACGGTGCTCCAGTCCGTATGCCACGGCTGCCACGTGACCGGTTGCCAGATCCATAACATGGATATAGTCCCGCACACCAGTGCCGTCCGGCGTGTCGTAGTCATCACCGAATACCCGCACATGATCCAGCTTGCCCAGTGCCACCTGTGCCACATAGGGCACCAGATTGTTGGGGATTCCGTTGGGATTCTCGCCCAGCAGACCGCTGATGTGAGCACCGATCGGGTTGAAATACCGCAGAGCCACAGCCGTGAACTCCGGATTGGCAGTGCAAACGTCCCGCAGAATCTGTTCGATCATGACCTTGGTGTAGCCATAGGGATTCGTTGCAGAGGTCGGCATTTCCTCCACGTAGGGAGCCTCATTGTTGCAGCCGTAAACGGTCGCACTGGAGGAGAAAATTATCACATTGCAGTGATACTCCCGCATGACACGCAGCAGGGAGAGTGTACCGCTGATGTTGTTCTCGTAGTATTCCAGCGGCTTTTCCACCGATTCGCCAACTGCCTTCAGACCGGCGAAGTGAATTACGGCATCGATCTTGTTGTCCTCAAAAATCTGCCGCATGTCCTCCTCGTCACGCATATCTGTACGATAGAACCGCACATGCTTTCCGGTGATCATCTCGATACGGGCAATTGCCTCCACCTTTGAATTGCAGAGATTGTCCATAATCACGACCTGATAGCCGGCATTGATCAATGCCACACAAGTATGACTGCCGATAAAGCCAGTACCGCCAGTGACCAGAATTTTTCCCATGTTACTTTACGCTTCCTTTCAATTTCTGTCAAATGGAGAGGGAATTTTCCCTCCTATCAGTTTGCCCTAAAAGGCAAACTTTCAGCAGCACTGCACAAAAGCACAATGCCGCCTTATATCAATACAGTCATGCCGCCAACGGAACGAATTCGCAGCACGTGGCAGCAGCCCTTTCCCAGAACGGATTCCATACCCTCCTGAAACTGGGACAGCAGCACAGCCGGCACAAATGCCTGTACTGTTCCGCCGAAACCGCCGCCGTGTACACGGATCGCTCCCCTGCCGCCCAGCACTGCCGAGCCGACTGCAAGGGCAATGGAGATGGGCTGGTCTTCCGGTGCGGAGGACGGGTAGACGTTTTGCAGCAGGCAATAGGAAGACTGTCCGGAGTTCTGTACCAGGTGCAGGAACGCCTCGAAATCGCCCCGATCCAGTGCATCAGATTCGCCCTGTACCCGTCCGTCCTCCCGATAAAAGTGCATCGCACGGAGCACTGCACGGTCACCGAAGGCTTTCCGCAGTTCCGGAATGGAACGCAGCACCTGTGCCGACGGAACTTCCGCCAGAACGTCCTTGCCGAAATACTTTGCCACTTCCTGCATTTCTGCCGGAATCGCAGCGTATTCCGCTGTCAGGTCTGCGTGGTTTCCGCCGGTATCCACAATGCAAAGTACATAACCAGTTCTGGAAAAGTCAAATGCAACTGGGTGCACTGCCGGCAGCATCGGATTGGCAAAGTCAATGGCAACAGCACCGCCTACTGACGAAGCCATCTGATCCATTAACCCGCAGGGCTTCTGGAAATACACGTTTTCCGCATACTGCCCCATTTGTGCCAGTTCTACCGGTGTGAACCGATTTTCGGCATACAGGGCATTGCAGATATTTCCCAGCAGAACCTCAAAAGCTGCTGATGAGGACAGACCAGAGCCTGCCATGACCTGCGAGGTGGTGTATGCATCAAAACCGGTTTCCAGCGGACATCCGTACTGCTTGAAGCGGGCAGCGATTCCGCGGATCAGTTCTGCTGCTGTAGGCTTTTTGTCCGTTACCGGTTCCAGTTCTTCCAGAGAGATCTCATCTTCCGGAAAGCCCTCTGAATGCACCCGGATCGTGGTATCTTCCCGTCTTGCCACAACAGCGATCACGTCCAGATTGATGCTTGCCGCCAGTACGTGACCATGCTGGTGGTCGGTGTGGTTTCCGCCCAGTTCTGTCCGTCCCGGTGCAGAAAAAATGGCAATTTCCCGACCGCTGCCGTACAACTGCACAAAATTGTCAATGGCACACAGCAGCCGGTTCCGATAAGCTTCCGCCAGATCTTCACCGCCGCCAAGTACTGCCGCGATGTGCATGAATTCTTCCGACTGCAGCAGTCTGCGAGCCTCCTCAATTGTCTTCAATATGATGCCCCTTTCTCAAATCGCTTTTTCGGGTAACTGCGGTATTGCCCTTGGTTCCCCGAAAGCGGCAATCTGCGTTCCTACAATTCTCCACTATTCAGTATAACCGATTTTTCACGATTTTGCAAGCATTCTTTGTGATTTTTTCTATCTCGATACAGAATTCGAAAAAAGCAAAGCCTCAGCCTTGAAAATTGAAGCAAATCTCGCCTTACGCTTGCAAACAAAAACCCGATACGGGAATGCTCCCGCATCGGGTTTTTCTTATGCTGTCATATCCTTGTTGTCAGAAACGCTGACGCGTTTGAAATCAGAGAACCGAATTATTCAGCCCACATAGAGCCCTTCAGGTTCTTCAGATCCGGGCAAACCGGATTGTCCCAGGTAGTAGTATCCTTGTAACCCGCACCCATCAGAGCTACATAGTAGGTCTGATAGAAGATGTCAGTAGAATCGATATTACCGGTAGCATCGTTATTCTCTCCAGCCTTGCTTTCGGTATCAATATCAGTCAGGAAGAAAGACAGTCTTTCCAGTTCTGCGTTATTTGCATAGGTGGTGTTGTCCAGCAGCTTCGAGTCCTTATAGCCTGCACCCAGTCTTGCAACATAGTAGCAGTTATAGAACATATCTGTGGAATCAACAGAACCGGACAAGTCAGTATCGCCCTTTACGCCGATGTAAACCTTTGCAGTAGCAACCTTTTCACCCTTATACAGGATATCGAGGTCGGTATCTACATATGCCTTGCCTTCGCTGTCGAACAGTGCCTTCGGGCTTTCTGCACCAAAGGTCAGATCGTCCATGACGCTCTCGCCGTTTACAGTTGCAGACTTCACAAGGTCAGCAGCGTTGAAATTGCGTCCGTCAATAGACAGATAGAAGTTTGCATCCGGATTTACTTCGATTTCCAGTTCTGCTTCTGCAGTCGTGGTGGTTTCTTCTGTAGTAGTGGTAGCTTCGGTAGAAGCTGTCGTGTTTTCTGTGGTAGTGGTTGCTTCTGTAACAGTTGTCGTAGCTTCTGTGGTAGTTGCTTCTGTAGTAGAAGAAACAGCTGCCGGTGTGGTAGTAGTTTCTTCAGTGGTTGCTTCAGTAGTTGCTTCCGTGGTTTCTTCTGTAGTAGTTGTTGTTGTGGTAGTTGTGCTGGTAGTCGTCTTCTTGCTGAAGTCCGGCAGCTCTTCTGTTGTAGAAGCTGTGGTCTTCTTGCTGAAGTCCGGCAGCTCTTCTGTTGTAGCAGTTGTAGTTGCCTTTGTAGTAGTTGTTTCAGATTCTGTTACAGTAGTGGTTGTTGCACTGGTGCTGGTGGTTGTCGGGCCTGCACTGGTGCTGGTTGCCGTAGCAGTTGTTGCTTTAGTAGTAACAGTCGTTGCTTCGGTAGTAGTGGTAGTGGTAGTTGCTTCGGTAGTCGTTACAATAGGTTCTTCGGTAGTGGTGGTTGTAGCAGCAGTCGTTGTTGTAGTGGTTGCTGCAGTTGTGGTGGTGACAGTCGTAGCCTCTGTAGCAGTTGTAGTCTGCGGTTTTTCTGTGGTAGTAGTCGTTGCCGCAGAGGTTGCAGTTGTAGTGGTGGTAGCTGTTGTAGTAGTTGTAGTTGTAGCAGTTGTTGTTTCGGTGGTTTCCACTACATCATTCATGATTACGCGGATCGCACCGTCCTTCAGACCAACCATTTCGTCGAAGATGTCTTCGCCGGTTACGCCCTCGCCGTTCAGGTAGTTGAAACGCTTGACATCTACCATCGTGGTGCCGCTGGGCAGTTTGTCAGAACCATTCGGTGCCCAGTCTACAGGGAACTCATAGTACTCAACAGTCTTGCCATCGTATTCACCAGTCTGAAGTGTCAGACCATATTCGTCAGCCAGTGCCTGTACAGTATCCTTATCCGGCACATTGAAGATCATGCGGAATACCTGATTCATCTTTGTCGGGTCAGTTGCACCTTCGGCAGAACGTGCACCAATGAAACGGATCCAGCGGTCGCTGCCGTCAGTAATGGTAGAAGTGCCGTCCTTGTATGCAATGAAATCATTTGCATTCGGGATACCGCTGCCGAAGTCGTTGACAACAAATGCTCTCTTTTTCAGCAGCTTGGACGGAATGGTGTACAGCTTTGCGGTTGCTTCCGGCAGGTTGACAACGCAGTTGATACCATAGCTGGTTGCGTCTACGCCTTCCTTGGCAGTTACCTTCACGCCCAGAGTGTAGTTCTTCAGAGAAGTGGCATCCTTTTCACTGGGATATACGAATACTTCGTCAATGTCCAGATTGATGTCCTTTTCTTCTGTTGCAGTGGTGGTTGTGGTTGTAGTAGTCGTGTCAGCTGTAGTGGTTTCAGTCTGTGCATCTGTATAAACGCGGATACCGCCGTTGTAGTAAACTACATCAGTGGTCGCAATATCTGTGCCGTTTTCGTCAATGTACTGACGGTTCGGAGCCAGATAGCCGTCGCCGTGTGTACCCTCAAAGTCCCAGTTTACCTTCTGATACTCTGCAAAGTTTACCGGGAACAGATAGTAGCTGTCGCCGTTTTCATCTGTCTGCAGTTCCAGACCGTATTCCTTTGCGATGTCCACTGCGTTTTCTGCAATGGTGCAGTTGATGTCGATCACCTTGTCACCGCTGATTGTGATCGTGCTGGTACTGGAAGTCCACTGGAAATACATCCAACGCTTGGACGGCTCAACGCTCATATCCTGACCGTTTGCCTCATAGCCCTTCAGGTTCTGCGGAGAAGGAGCCAGGTCGCCGCTGACATAAACGTCCCTATAACCATAGTCCTTCTTGTTCTTCGGGTTCTTGTAGATCGTCAGGATCTTGGAAGTAACTTCCGGAACTTCCAGAGCGAAGTTGAAGCCCTGTGCGTCCACATAGTTTTCAACCAGAACGGACAGCGGGATCTTTGCATAGTTGCTTGCAGTCTTGACCTGTGCTTCGTCTACCTTGAAGATGATGCCCTTGCCCTTCGGAGCTTCTGTCGTGGTGGTGCTGATGGACTTGGTAGTGGTTACAACAGTGGTGTCTGCCTTTGTAGCAGTGGTCTGTTTTGCTGTGGTTGTTGCAGCAGATGCAGAAGTTTCTGTAGCCTTGCTGGTTTCAGCAGATGCTTCTGTCGAAGTAGAAGCAGTGGTTTTTGCTGTAGTGTCAGCTGTGGTAGCTACAGTTGTAACTGTGGTTTCCTTAGTAGTTTCCTTGGAAGTAACAGTAGTTTCTTCTGTGGTTGCAACTGTTTCAGTTGTTACAGTGGTCACAGTTGTGGAAGTAGTGGTCTGATCCGGATCTTCGTCGAAGCACAGTACGATCTTGTCGATTGTCACATCGCCGAACTTCGGATAATAAACCATGAACTGTACAGTTTCACCAACAGTCTTCGGAATGTCATAAGATACGATGACCTGCTTGTTTGCCGGTACAGCCAGATCCTTGAATTCCGTGCTCTGCCATTCTTCACCTTCCGGCAGACTGTCGTTCCATGTGCCAAACGCACCGCTGGTGTTCTTGTCATTTGTCTTTACGGTGTAGTAAGCAATTGCCTTGTATGCACCCATGGGATCGAATTCAACCTTGGTGTTGCTTGCCTTGCCGTCAGTACCCTTGTCTTCCTCTGCCTTCGGAGTCAGTTCCTTGGTGTACTTTGCGGAAACTGTAGTGGTCGGCTGTGTGGTCACAGTGGTTGCAGCAGTCGTAGTGATCGTTGCATCATCTGTGTAAATCACAACAGAATCTACAGTGAAGTCCTCATAAGTACCGTCGCCCCAGGCACCAAACTTCAGAGAACCATCATATTCCTTCTGAATGGTTGCGTCCACAGTCTTGGTGATGTCCCAGGTGAATTCGCCGGACTTGCCCAGAGTTTTGTTTTCCTGTGTGGTCTGTGTCCAATAATCCGGTGCTTTCTGTGTAGAAGAACCGAACATATAGTTGTATGTGCCGATTTCCTTATCAGAGGAAACGTTGACAACGACCTTCTTGACAACATTGCTGTTGGTGATGCCAAAGTCAGCCCACTTCCAGCCGATCATGCCTTCCTTCGGGTCAGCCTTCTGTGCATCCTTCAGCAGTTCGCTGTAGGTCTTGCCGACAGTGATCTTTTTCACGCCCTTTTCCTCTGCAGTGGTAACTGTAGTAGCAGCAGTGGTTGCACTGGAAGCAGCAGTAGTTTCAACAGAAGTTTCTGCAGTGGTTTCGTTGGTCGTTGTGGTAGTGGTTTCGGTTGCTACCGGAACGGTAGTTGTGGTGGTTGTGGTAGTTTCATTTGCCAGCTCTACTGTGAAGCTAACTGAAATCACTTCGCCTGCTGCCGGCATATCCCAGCCAGTTGGGTTGATTTCCAGCTTGCTGCAAGTGAAACTCCAATCATCATCATTATCTGCTGCCTGCATAGAAGCCGGTGTAAACGTGGTGTATTCCTGATTGATCTCATGAGTTGTTTCACCGATCTTTACAGAATCAATTGTGATCTTCTTATACAGAGATTTACCGTCGTAAAGATCCGGATCCTGAACGCACAAGTCGAAGAAATTGTAGGAACTCAGAGCATCACCCCAGTTGCCTCTTTTTACAGAAACTTCATAAGAGCCGCTCTTATCAATGGTAACATCAGTTCCCATGCCTACCTTATAGTTGTTCAGCGACCATTTGCCATCGCTACTCTGAATGTGCAGAAACGCAATCGGTGCATCATCTGCCGCTGTCGCAGCGAGGGACATCATCGGGGTCACCAATGCACTGGTCAGAATGGTCGTTGCCGCCATTACGCCAGCTGTCAGAGATGAAAGAAACTTTTTCATCTTCATGATTATCATTCTTCCTTTCTTGAATTGATGCGGCGTATTGCCGCTTGGTTGTGTGCAGAGAAGCTTTTTGCATTTCAAAAAACGAATGCCGCCGCACTGTTTTTCACGTCCCCCTTTCCGCTTTCAAATTGTACAGCCGTGCGATTTGTCCTCTGAAATCTGCCCAGTGCTTTCCTGCACCCTACTTCTCCATATACCAGCATAGCATATTTATCGTTATTTTGCAAGTATTTTTTTTATTTTCCACATATTTTTATACAGCACCAATAAAAGCACACCCTGTTTTTGTGCATTTTTTCTAAATCTCGAATTGCCAGTGAAAAACAACTTGATAATTTGATACGACATGCCGGTGAATTTTGCATTTTTCAAATGTCAATTTCTGGAAGCATTGTGAACACCGTCGCGGGGTGCGGCGGCGATCTCCTGCAAATCCTGTTCCAGCTGACTGTCCAGCATACGGCAGTTGTTCCGGTCATAGAACACACCGGTAACATCCCACAGCATAGGACACATACCTTTGGTATACGCCGCCTGTGCCACCGCGGTGAGGAATGTCCGGACAGTTTCTTCCGTCTTGTTCTTGGTGGAACAGCCGTACTCCCCGATGATCACCGGCACGCCGTTATCCAGAAACCGGCTTTGCAGCTTGTCCATGTCGTTTTCCAGA
>UMGJ01102388.1_pt1 | contig 17169 bp, 31 predicted proteins | sample 1965221 | NCBI WGS metagenome assembly UMGJ01 (sample SAMEA4836067, study PRJEB28245) | human gut metagenome | biome: gut microbiome; material: fecal sample | place: Denmark | collected 2008
TTTATTATACTATTATAGTTATTAAGTTATAGTTACATTGAACCACCTTGAACCATTTCCCCAAAGTATTGATATGTAAAGGTTTCAAGGGTTCAAGGTTAGCATTTTTCACCTTGAACCTTACCTTGAACTTTTTCACCACCACGAACTGTTCAATTACTGTTCAGTAACTGTTCAAGCTGTTCAAATCTATATTTTTATAATGTAAGGTTGTTTTGCATCATATTCCTTTAACAAATCTTTATATATTTTTTGTAAAGGTTCTGTGTTTCCTTCCACATTATCTTTAATTATTTTTGCATGTGTTCTACAAAATATCTTATAATAATCATAAGGCATATCTATGAACACCCTTTGACCAATTGTAGGTATGTAATTCTCAACCCTTTTGTCTTCATTCCAATCTGTGTGTTGCATATGTCCATTACATTTAGGGCAATTTATTATAAAAGGTGTTACACCATCCCTACTATTCCAAACCTTTTCTGTGAATCCACATTTTTCACATCTATATTTCATCAAACAATATGCTTCTGCATGTTTATATTTTGATTCCATCACTATCAACCTTCTTCCATATACAATCTTTTTCTTTGAATTCAGCAAATGAATATAATTCATCATCTTTGAAAATAACATTACTTTTATGTCTATCACATAATGATTTTTTGCTGCAATTCATATTCACACAATATGTTTTATCTGTACTAGCATTTTTCATTTTTCTTCTTCCCTTCTACCAATCCCAAAAGAAATTCACATTGCTTGATTCTTCCTAGATAATATATGTTATTCGACTTTTGGTATAGTCTTTGATATAGTGATATGTCTGCCTTCATGATGGTTTTTAGTGTTTCTTTGAAATTATATAATTCGATTGCTGCTAATGGTTTGGTATAACAATTTTCTAAATCATTGGATATGGATGCACACATTCTTTCATCCGCTTCTTTTGCTGCATTACAAAGTGCTGCACATGTGAATCCTATTATTCCACCTATTATAAATACAATTATTAAACTTATTATATACATTTCTAATCACCAACCTTTTTCATATGTATTTTGCAAATGCTTTTATTAAAGTTCTGCCATTTTCCTTCATGTCATTATATCTTTTTTCCTGTTCATCTAATATCTTACAAGTTCTTATTTCTGCTTCGTGTGCCATTTTATCCACATAACATTTCATTTCTGCACATTCTTTTTTATGAACATCTATCATATAATCCATTTGTTCTTGTAATTTTTGATTCTTTTCTTTTAAATCATTGTTTTCAATTCTTAATTCTTGATTTTCTTTTATCAGCATTTCTTTTTCTTCATCCATAACATTCACCACCTTATATAATTTTAATATCATCAGCATTGAACATTTGCTTCAATAATTTATCAACATATTGTTTTTTCACTTCAACTGTATAATCACCATTATCTTCATGATAACCTGCATACATTATTTCACCAATGTTTCCTGTTCCAAGCATTGTTGGTTGGATGTATACTGAATTTTCAATTTTTATTAAATCTTTTATGTCTGTTTTACTTGCTGTATCACCTGAATGAAACTGTACGAAAACACTGTCATCTTCGACTTTTTTCACTTTTCCAATTTCACATTTATATACATTCCCATCAATATCTTTTGAAATGTAAGCAACTAAATCACCTTTTTTCATATGTTTATACCCCTTTCACTTTACTTGCATACATATCTGCTGTATGTGTCCAAAGGACTGTTTCATATTTTTTGATAGCTTTATCATAAGCATCCCATTGTTCTTTTCCTTCATAAGCCCCCATGTGGAATCTGATACAAAGCAATTCTTCTTCTGTCAAGGTCATATGTTGTGATAATAACATTATTGATTTTTCAGCATGTCCTTGTAATATACAATCAGGATTATATTCAAAATGAATTTCCCTTCCTTTTACTTCACCAGTTCCCATCATTTCTTTTCCTGCTTCATCTGTAACTGTTACATAATTATCAATTTTGCATAAATCATGAAACATTCCAATTATATATGGACTTTCAGGTCTTTGCCATTTTAAATCTAATCTTTCAGTCATGTCCAAAAGCACTTGTGTTACTTCATAACAATGGTCAAACAATCCACCTTCATATGCACCATGATATTTTGTACTTGCTGGTTGGGTGAAAAAACCATTTTTGGTTAACCATTCATAAAAGTTTTTAGGTATAAAACTATGCATTAAGCTATAAAATAATTCAATTCTTCTATTGGTTGTCAATTCTTCTTCATATTTAATCATTTGACTTCACCATCCTATCCAATTTCTTTTACTTCTATTTCAATTACATCAATTTCTAAATTTAATGTCATTTTGTTGTTAGTTCTTTGATATTCAACACTATCATGAACATAGTTTGTTAATTCATTTGCAACCATTATTGCATCTTGAACATCACCATTAACTTCAAATTCTGTGATATATTCACCATTTTCCACATCTTTTAATTGTATAATCATTAAAAATCCCACCTTTTTTCATTTTTATTTACTACGGATAATATGTCCGTAAATTTTACATCTAAATTTTCAACACCATTGATGTTTTGTTCCAATGTATAAGCAGTCATTAAATAAAATTTGTTGTTAAATTTTATTATGAAATCATTTCCATCCACTAAATGGGGTGGACTTGCTTTGAAACCTAATAATTTGAATAATATTTTTATTAGAAAATTTCTCATAACATTATCCTTTCTATGGTATATAAAACAATATGTAAATTGGATTTAATCTGTATTCTTTACCATCTTCAATTATTGTTAATATTTTATTTTCTTCAATTGCTTTATCTAATTCTTCTAATGAATTTATATTTTTAACTTCAACATTTTTATATGTACATTCATCATCCATTGTAACTATACTTGATATTTTTATTGATTTATTTTCTTGCCATGTTTTAAATGAAATTATTGAATCCCATAAATGTTGTGTATTTCCATCAAAACGGATTGCCCTATCATCAACATATATAAGTGCAGGTGGTTTTTCTTTTTGAATTCTGTCTACTTCAATATCATACATGTTTAACCATTCAATCATTTCTGCAATTCCTTGTTCAGTTGAACATCTTGTACTTACAATTATAACTTCATAATTTTCCTTTCTTAATTGGTTTATAATATCCTTAATTCCTGAGACTGGTTCATCATATATAGAACCATCTTGCCAACCCCTACTGTATTTATGTATTACCCCATCAAAATCAAATACAATTGTTTTCTTCATTGTTTCACCCCTTATAATTTTATAATTTTATAACAATTTATATTAGCAACATTAAATCCTTCATCTGTTGAAGTTCTTATAAAATAATTGTCATTTTTTATTTCTTCACTTTCAATTACATTTTTAAAATGCTCAACATCTTTTTCATCTTTCATTGTTGTTTCAAATATTGTTCCACCTACAAAATAAATAATTATTTTATACATAATATTTTCCTTTCTATGCAACTGAATCTGCAAATGCTATTGCCATTCTTTTTGCATCTTCCAATGTTTCTGCTTTGAAACCAACTGGAAGTGATAAATTTTCATCAGGATGTTCTTGTAAATATTCATCTGTCCAACCACTTGATGCACAACATGAACCTTCTTTTACAACATCACCAATTCCAAAACCAAATATTGCCCTGTGTGACCATCCATACCATTTTTGTTCTTTCTTACTAAATCCTATTGAACATACTTTTTGGTTGTTATATGTTTGTATTTCTGATAAACCATATTTTTCAATATACATTTTAAAATCTTCAAGTGTTCCAATATATTTATCATCTTTGTTATATACAAATATCATTTGAATCCCATTTGATTCTTCAATTCTAATTTTATATTCTTCTAATATTTCAGATTTTATTTCCAACCTAATTCACCTACTTTTTTATTTATTGCTTCTAATCCTTTCATATCTATATAAGAATTTGATTCATAACATTTTATTGATGAATCAAATAAAATATATATGTCTTCTTCACCATGATATTTAATAATTCCATTTTCTTCTGTTTTCCTTAAATAACCTAATTCTTTAAATAAATCATCTGCATTTATGTCTTCACCATCTTCCAAAACACTATTTACTGAAAGTGCCATTGGTGGAAGTGTTTCACCTTCTTGTTGAACATAAATTTTCTTTGTTTTAATTACTTTTTCAAGTTCTTCATCTGATAATTCCCAACATGTTTCAATTGCTGGTGTTCCATCATCATATTTATATTTAGTACCTGGTAAGTCAAAGCAATCAGGTCTTTTAAATATTGTATTTGTTAATTTTGTTTTTACTGGTTTCATATTTTTTCACTTTCCTTTCTTAATTTTTCAAGTAGCTTCATCCACTCTTGTTTGTCACATTCATCACCATACGAATATGCTTGTTCAATATCTCTAATCATAACTTCTTTGTCTTTCTCTGATAATAAATGCATATTTTCATCTATAATTTCACAAGTCCATTGAACAATATATGTTCTTCTTCCTAATGCATATCTTTCTGCTGATACTAATATCATTGACATGTCTTCTGCTTCACCATTAAATTTTATTTGCATCTTAATCACCTAATCTTCACATTGTTCTGTTATTTCTTCAATGTCTACATCTTCATTTTCCATGTCATCATTGAATGTATTTAATATATCTTCTACTACATCAAGTCTTATTTTTAATTTAGTAATTTCATTTTCTACTTCATACGAATTTCTATTGTGTTTTTCGTTTACTTTTAATATGTCTTCTTTATATTCAATGTCTTGTTTTATTTGTTTTACACTTGTTTTTAAAAATTCATTGTGGTTATATATTACTTGAATTAAATCTTCTTTTTCCATTTGAGTCACCTTCTTTTTTAAATTTTTCTTCTAATTGCTCTACACTATAATCAGCTCTAAATTGGTTATACGATTTTTTATCCATTTCTTTTAATTCCTGCCATAATTCAGGATAATGTGTATATAAAATTTTAAGTTCTTTTAAATTTTTTAGTGGACAACACCAACAACTAACCCTATCAAAATGTTCATATAATCCATCCCAATTAAAACCTTTTTCATAACAGTATTGAAGACAATCTGCTTCTGTCATTTCATATTCTACTAATGGATACCTTTTATCTTTTATTCTTTTTGGTTCATCATAAGCAATTCCAATATATTCCGTATACCCTTCTTCTTTATATCTTTTCAAATAATTGTCAATAACTCTATTTTTTAAATTGCTTGTACACCATCTGCAAAGCATGGTTGCCCATCCATAACCCTTTTTACCTTTGTTTTTTCCTTTTGTTTTTTCGTGTTCAAACATATAATAATCAAAACTTTTTTCTGCTTTTATTCTTGTGATTTTCATGTTATATTTTTCTTGTATGTATTTATCTACTAGATTTATATGTTCAATCATCTGTGGAAAATCTTTTCCTGTATCTGCAAAAATAATTTCATCAATATACCATCCATCTTCAAGCATTTTTAATAGCATTGCAGTTGAATCTTTTCCGCCACTAAAACTTACAATATGTTTCATATTATTCACCTTCTTTTAATCCTTTAAAGATGTGTGCGATTACATCAACTGTCCAACCATCACCAATTACATTTGATGCTTGATGTTTAGTAAGCATTTTTGTATAACCAATAGGTAATGTTTGCCCTTGTTCTAATTCTTCTGTTGTTAAATATCTGCAAAAATCTTCAAATTCAATTAGTCCTGCATTTTTCCACCTATCTTGCCTTGTAGTAATGCAATTTATTTTTGTTGAATTTGTTATATTTGGACAATTCCCATTTACACCATCACCCCACATTTTTATTCTTGATGGGGTTTTATTAACTTTAAATTCTTTGCATTTATCATAATCTTTTTCTATGTAATCTTGAAAATTTATATTTTTATCTTTTGGTAATGTTACATTTGGAATGTTTGTCCAATAATATCTATTACGATTTTGATAACTAACCAAATTTGAATTTATTTCAATTGGTTCAACACCAAGAATATTGCTAATAAGTTGTTTATCTTGTTTACTCATATTTGCAACATTTTCTAACAAAAAATATTTTGGTTTTAATTGTTTCAATATTCTTACATATTCATAAAACAAACTACTTTTTTGACCATCCAGTCCTTCTCTTTTTTCTTTTACCATTACAACTGCAATAGATAAATCTTGACATGGACTTCCACCAATTAATAAATCAATCTTTTCAAGTTTACTTAAATCTAATTGTGTGACATCCCCCAATTGTATAGTGTTGGGGTAATTTTCTTGTGTGCATTTTATTGCGGATGGTTTTATTTCACTTGCATAATATTTATCAACTTTGATTCCAGCTCTTTCAAGTGCTATTTGTCCACAACTTATTCCATCAAATAAACTTAATACATTCATTTTATTTCCCTTTCTTGATACTTTTCCCATTTAAAATTTGAATATTTGCATTTTGCTTGTCTTTCTTTTCCAAGTAACCTTCCGTTTCTTGTGCAAATCTGATACCACCATAAAATATCAGTTCTGTATCTTACACACATAATCCAATTTTTAATAAATGGGTTATATGTTATTTTATTTACATGAAATTCTGTTTTTGGCATATCAATTCCCCCTTATCTTTTGTTTTTATTGACCATCTGCTTTTATGAATATTCTGCATTTTTTACCTTGTATTTTTTTATCAATAATTACAAAATTAAAATATTTTTTGACTTGTTTTGAAAATTCCCCACTTGATAATTCTTGCAAACTATTTCTAATACAAAATTCTTTATACTTCATATAAACTTGATTTGTTGGTTCATTTTCAATGTTGATTTCTTCCGCTTCGCATTCCTTAAAGAAACCTATAATTGGATTGTTTGTTTCTTCATATTCGTTCAATTCATCTTGTACTTTTACAGATGTTGTGAATCTTCTATTTGTTAACACTCTTTTCAATCCTTCAATTCCTAATTTTATTAAATATTCCATTGATTCTTGACTTTGTAATGTATCACCAATGAAAGGTTTAAAATCAGGATTGTCAGGTGTAAATTTTGCATTGAATGGAACAATAACCAATCTTCTTAATATTGCTGATGAATCCCTACCTTTACCAATTCTAGGAATGGTGTTTGCACTAAATACTAATTTCACATAAGGTTCAAAATCAAATTTTGGTTGTCCTTTTTGTTCTGCATCTATTGTTTCACCAGTTACTATTTTTTTGAATTCAGCAGCATCTGTGATGAATTCATCTGAAATATCATCACCTATATTTGCTAATTTTCCAAATAACATTACTGTTGAAAATCTATCATTCAATTTTTTCAAATCAAGAACTGAAACATTTCTTTTCCCTAGCATTGTTTTTAATAAATTCAAATATGTACTTTTACCATTTGAACCGCTTCCAGTAAGTATGAATGCTTTTCCTAATTCGTTTCTTCTATACATACAATATCCAATCAATTCTTCAAGTAGCATCCTTATTTCTTTATCTTTACATGCGATATTATTTAAAACTTCATCTGTTGATTCATAATAAGCATGTGGGTTATAATCCCAATCTATTTTGTTTGTGATTACATATTCAGGTGAAAACTGAAAGAATTCATCTGTTGTAATATTGTAAATTCCATTTCTAAATGCAATCATATTTGCAGATGTTGATGGTGTGCTTTCTCTTATCATAATATCTAAATATGACATTACTTCTGTTCTTTTTGCCCTATTAAGTTGTGGTATATGTTTTATCATTGCTGATTCAATTTCTTGTTGTCCTGCAACATAAATTCCATCTTTGTATAAATGTAATTGATTATTAATTCTGATAATGTGATGATTATTTTTTAAAAATATTGCAAATTTATCAAACAAAAATGTTGAACCTTTGAAAAATACTGGTTTTGCAAATGCTTCATCACGAATAATTACATCAACTTCATCATCTGAAAGTGGTTCTTTTAAAACATATTTATTAATTAGTTTTATAGTTTCCCTTGCTTCTTCTTTTGAAAAATCATTGCTTTGTAATGTTAGTATGTAATTAAATAATGATTGATTTCTTCCATCCCCTGCACTCATATTCAAAAAATCCATAGTTGTTTTTATAGGTAATAACCATTTTGGAAGTTCTTGTGCTTCTTCATTTTCTGCTGCATCATACAAAATTGGTCTTTCTTCATCTTTGAATTTCAAAATTGAATATGCATTTCTTTTACCAATTTTTATGTCTGCGGTTACACCTATTGCTAATGTTGCATGTGTTCTGTTGCTTTCAACTACTGTATTTTTGAAAAGAAAATGTTTTCCCCTGGTAGTCTTATAAACTCTGCATCTTAATTTTAAATCTTGAACGATTTTGAAAAGTATTTCACTTTCATCAAAATCATCTATATCAATAAGAATTGTATCAGTTGCTAGTATTCCAGCAAATTCTGATAGTGATTGAACTTGTTTATAATTTTTGAAATCTGTTCTACCTTTGAACTTTTCAACACACTTTTTGTCCTTGGTTTCTACATAACCTTTGAAGAACATTTTTCAATCACCACCTTTCATTTGTTATCCCATCTCATATAATTTTCAATAAATTCTTCTAATTTGGGATTCATCATATTTTGTCTTGTTAATTCCCTTTTAAAATTATCTATATCTTCGATTTTTTGTCTGTTGTCATATTCAACATCAATATCACAACAATCCAATAATCCTTGAATTTCATCTGTATATTTTATATGTAATATTTCTTCTTCCATCTACATCACCCCAAAATCCTTTAATCTTTTTTTAGCAAGGTCAATGTACCATTCCTTATTCAATTTTTCAGGAACTTTCACCCCATTGACTTCATCATTATATATAAAACAATGTTCAGGTGAATTTGATATTTTTGCTGGTCTTCCTGTTGTAGCATGTATTTTTTGAACACCTTCATCATTTAAGTCATTAGATGCAAATATTCTGATACATTTTTCTTTTATTTGTCTATTTCCATGAATAATATGTGTGTATTTACTTGATATTTTTGTAACAAGTTGGAATTCTTTCAATTCATCACATTCATTGATTGTTTTTTCTACTGGTACATTGTGAACCATGTATTCAATTAATGCCTTATTTATAATTGGTAAATCATAATCAAGATTGTTTAATTTCTTAACATAAGCACCTTTTGACTTATATTTACCTTCTGCATCAACAATAATGTAATTGTTTACATCTTTTTGAAATACCTTTCTGAATTCATCAAATTCCAAATTCAAATGTGTTCTTTGTTCCCATTCATAAGCAATGTCATCAATTAAATCAAAATCTTCATACTTGTTCATTTTTATTAAAATACCATCTGTATTTGATTGAATAATTTGACAATGTGGTTCAAGTTTTTCAATTAAATCTAATAATAACAATTGCCCATATACACAAACCCTATTTGCTTGAAGTGGGTCATACAATCCATTGTTTTTATCTTTCATAACACCATATGTTGAATTTAATACTAATTTTAATGGTGCTTGAAGTGGGTTTTTCTCTTTTTTGTATTTCAATCTTGTATGATAAATTTCTTCATATTTTTTTGGGTCTTTCATGTTTCTACTATGTAAATTGTATTGAATCATTAATGAAGGATATAGTGATGCAACATCCATGTTTAGAAAATACCCTTCACCTGAATATTGTGGAATTGCACCATGTACACCACCCCAACCAAATTGATGTGGAACACCTGCAACCATAATATCCAATTGATTTTTCTTACCATCTTTTTCATAGCAACGATTGTCAAGATTTTTATACCAATTTACAACATCTTTGTATTTTTCTATTTTTAAAGTTGAAGGAAAATCAATTTCAAATTCATCATCATGTTCTTTTTGGGTTGCTTCCAAAATAATTGCAGCCAATTGTGATTTTGTTTTTGAAATTAATGATAGATTCAATGGTTTCCCTTGACATGCTAGTTTTACCAATCCCATATGTGCTTCAAAATCTGATTTTCTTTGAAGAAAAACTTCAATAGTTTGTTCAACATCATGTCTACAATATTTCACTGTTTCTTGAATTTCTTCTTCTGTAAGTTTTCTATCTATGTCAAAAGGAACTGATGATTCTTTTATGTTATTACCCATAAAACCTTCAAAACTTTTCAACCCCCTATCAATATTTGACATTACATCATAGTTATTTAATGGTATGTTTTTAAACAAAGAGGAAAATTTCCAACCAGGGTTTCCTTTCACTATGATGTAATCATTTATTCTTTTTGGGTCAAAACCACAAAGGATGCCTTTCAGAATGTATTGGTCATAGTGTCTGCTGTTAAATCCAACCCATATATCATTGATATTTTCATTATAAATTTTTTCTAGTTCTTCACTATTATTTATAATTACATGTTCTTTTTTGTTAGTCATATCAATAATAACAACCAGCCAATCTTCTTTGAAAACTTCAAAGTCATAAAATAACATTCTTATTCACACCCTTTCTTTATTTATTGGGGGAATAAATCCCCCTATTCAATTAATCTTCTAGTGTATACACTTCTGTGATTTCATAATTGCTGAAATCTTTTTTACCTTTTGAATATTTAAGTGCATATTCAAAATTATCATCTATTGCTTCAAATATATCCATTATTAAGTTTGAATATTGTTTGAATGTTTTAAATTCAACATTTGGTGCATCATTGCCCATTTCTGAAACCATCATTCTTAATATTTCATTTACTTTGTGTATTTGGAATCCTTGTGTAATTACTTGATTGTAGAAAATTATGCTTCCTTTATATTCACCTTCTGATACTATCTTGAACCATATTGAAACCATTGGGTCACCTTTTGAACTTGCTTTTAATTCCATTTGTTGAACTGCAACTTCATATTCACCATGTGGCACTTCTTTGTAATTACCTGTTCCACCATTTTCTGCTGCTTCTGCAACATCTTTTGCTAATCCTTCTGTGTCAACTTCTTTATCCCATTTATCAAAAATATTTTTTTCACTCATTTTATTTCACCTTAATTTAACCTTTCTTTTTATTAATGATTTATGAATGCAACTGTAACTTGTAATGCTTGTTCTTGTGTGAATCCTGCATTTACATGTGCATCAAATAATTTTTTATTTTTCTTTGCTATTTCATTGATTTTGTCATCAATGTTTCTTTGTGGTGGTTTACTACCTTCTAAATGTTCAAATATTGTTTCTGCAATTATTTCTTCAACAGATTTTGCCATGATTATTCACCCCTTCTTTTTCTTGTTCTTGTTGCCTTTGGTGCTTCTTCTTTCTTTTCATCTGTTGTTTCTTCAACCGCTTCTGCATTTTCTTTGTCTATTTCATTTCTTGCATCAATTTCTTCATTCTCTGCTGCATCTTCTGCAAAAGGTATATTGTCAATCATTTCTTCTGTTGTCATTTCTTCTGATTTTTTACTTCTTCTGCTTCTTGTTTTTGGTTGTTCAGATTCTTCATTTTCTGTTTTTTCTTCCTTTTCTTCTTTTGAAGTTGTTTTTGGTTTTTCTTCACCTTTCATTTTTGCTATTGTTGATTTGTTTGCTTCTTCATATACTGTTAAGAATAAGTCATATTCCAAATCAATTTCATTTACTGATGTTGTTAATCTTCCACCACCAAATACAACTTCATTTGATTTGAAAGATAAAGTTCTTTTGCTGTCATCTGCAACAATTCTTGCAACCATATCAACCATACCTGCAACTTTGTTTGCTGCTTTTTCTTGAAGATTTGGTTTGATTGCTGTGATTTTATCCCCACCTTTTTTTGTAATGTCTTTTGATGCATCTTCATGTGATATTAAAATTATGTTTTCATAATCTAAATTCATAAGTCTTTTTAATGTTGATAAAAATTCAGTTCTAACCTTGTCCCATGCTCTAAATGAATCATCACTTTCATGTGTTATTCCCATTTGGTCATACATGTAAAGTCTGCAATATTCATATGTATCTTCTAGTAAGTCAACAACTATTGTTTTGAAATCATTTTCTTTCTTTTCTAATTCTGCAATTGCTTCTTTGAATACTTCCCAAGCAAATTTTCTTTGTGTCATTCTTCCTGTAACTTTTACTTCATCCTTAATTGGAATGAATGGTGCATCAACAAATTTTATATTTCCATCAGTATTTAACATTAATGGGTCAGGAAATTTGTTTGCAAAAGTTGTTTTTCCACTAAATGGTGAACCATACAACCAAAGTGTTTTTTTACTTATTTTTTCAATATTTCTTCTTTCATTTTTAGGTAAATTCATAAAATAATCATATCCTTTCTTACAATATTCTTGATATTCACACCAGTTACACAACCAACCTTCTTCCTTTTTAAACTCTGTTTCTTCTAGCATTCTTTTTGTGTTAGTTAAAAAGTTAATTATGTATTCAGGGTTATAATCAATTTCTAAAAATTTAATTTCTGTTTTTTGCAATTCATCTTGAATTCGTTGTCTGAAATCACTTAATTCTTCTGTTTTCTTTTGTCTTATATTGACTTTTGGTACAAGCATGAATTTCATGTTTCTTATCTTTTTACCAGGATGTGTTTTTTCAAAATAATATTTATATAAATGTAATTGTGGCGAATCTTTATAATGATAAACATTATTTGAATATTTAAAATCATAAAGGTCATATTCTGCTGGTTCTATCAATTCCCCAATAACATTTGTATTTCCTTTATCAACAATAACTTCTTCATAACCATCTTCATGATTGTCTTTCCATTCAGTTGTTACTGTTCTTCTTTCAGGTTTAACTGGTACTAATAAATCAATAAATCCGATAAAATCTTCATCTTGAATTTGTACTTCGTATTCACCTTGTGGTAAAAGTGCCTTTGCTCTTGGAATTTGAAATTCAAGTTTCATTGCTTCATTTATATGTTCATCAGTGATTACTGTAAAATTTTTGTAATATTCATCTATTGCAGTTTTCACATCTTTTTCAATTCCAGTATGAAGTGCAGTTCCTAAAAATAATGGGTTATCTGCATTGTCAGGTTTTAAAACTTCGTATTTATCTATGTATCTTAATTTGTATCTATAAGGACATCCTTCAAAGCATTCCACCCTTGAATGTGATATTTGCATTATTTTTTCACCCCCTTATCAAAATTGAATTGTTCTTCATAAGAAAATACATGTTTTGCTGCTTGTCTTTCTTTTATTTTCATAATGAATTTTTTGAATTCTTCAAATTGATTTGGGTATAATACAAAACCAATTCCATGTGCTTTTCTTATTTTTTCAATGTTCCAAAGTTGAAGTTCTGATGGTTTACCATGTTCACCTTTAAGTTCGATTCCTAAAAAGTAACCATTACAACAAATAAGTAAATCAGGAATTCCACTTTTTGTGTATGCTGCACCACCCCAATATTTGATGTACCAACAACCTTGTTCATCAAGAAATTTTTTAACCTTATTTTCAAATTGTTTTTCTGTTGCCATTATTTATCACCTGCTTTCACTTCAATTTTTATATAAGATTTTTTGTCAGAAATCTTTGTATATTTCTTTGCAATTTCAGGTTGTTCTTTCTTTAATTTTGTACTGTCAATTGAAGATGTTGTTGAAGGTGCAAAATAAGTAACTTTTATTATTTCATTATCAAATTTTGTAACACCATACTTTTCCATTGCTTCAAGTAGTTTTTCTTTCATTGTTTTTTCTTGTTCTTCAATTTGTTTTTTAGCTGTTGTTAATTGTGCAATTGTATTAATAATTTCAACATGTGTATTTTTGAATACTTGTAAATCTGTTTCACCTTCGATTACAGAATGACCACAATCAACTGGATTTAATAAAACACATTTTGATTCACAATGTTTATTTTCTTCGCATTCATAACAACAAAAATCGTATTCGTGTGGACAACCTTTTTGTGTGCATTTAGTTCCCATAATCATCACCACCTTTCATTTCTGATTCTTCATATTTTTTGAACAACTCATCATTAAAGTCTTTTCTTTTTTGTAATGTTTCATATACTGCTTCTTCAATACTGTTTCTACACATCATTAAGTAGTAAAAACATGTTTGACTTTGTCCAATTCTGTGTATTCTTTTTTTGCTTTGTTCAAATAATTCTGATTTATCTGTTAATGTGAAATAAACAATTTTATTTGCTTTTTGAAGATTTAACCCCATTGCACCTGCTTGATATTGAACAAGTGTTACTGAATTATCTTCATTTTCATATGCATCCAAATCCTTTGTTTCACCATTTATTACTGAAAGTGGTTTTTTACAATTTTCAACAATATTTTTTAATTTTCTAAATTCTTCATTAAAATTGTAAAAAACAATCAATCTATCATTTGTCGATTCAAGTAATTCTTTAAATGCTCGTAGTTTTTCTTTGTTATATTGACCACACAATTGTCTTAAATATAATCTTTTAGTAAGTGATGTATCACCAACCAATTCAATTCTTGGTGTAATATCTTCACCTTCAAAATCTGAATGGTCATGAAATTCTACAAGGTTTACAGTGTCTAGTGTTAACACACAATCTTTTTGAAATTTTTCATATTCATATGTTTTATTAATCTTAATTGGAACTTCTATTTGACCAGGTAAATCAAAACATTCTTCTGTCTTCATAAATACTGCACCATGTTCCCTTAATTTTTGCTTTAACCTATCAACATTTTTGTATGGTTCTTTTTTATCTACATACCAAAATGGTGTACCACCTAAATTTTGTTTTCGCCAATTTACATATTGCTTGTTATATAATTTTTCTGAAATATTCCAACCTAACAAATGTATTTGTGACCATAAATTTTCATATTTTCCTGATGATGGTGTTCCTGAAAGAAGTATTACATTATCAGGTTTCATTTTTAGAATAAATTTCGTTCTTTCAGCCTTTGAATTTTGTATAATGGAACTTTCATCAAGTAATAGTGTAAAGTGTTCTAAATTTTGAAAATATGACCTTCTAAATAGCAAATCATAATTAATTACAATCACAGTTGGACAAACATTCACTTCAATTGCTTTTAAAATGTATGGTACTTTTTCCTTTGTTCCATCAATAACTGTAAAGTAAAATGGATAATATTTTCCCAAATGTTCCATCCAATCTTGTATTTTTGATTTTTGACATACTAGAACATTCAATTGACTTCCAAGTTCTTTCATTTTTTCTGAACCAACAAAGGTTTTTCCAAGCCCCATGTCAAGATAATATGCAACCCTGTTAAAATCAGTTGTTAAGTCTAATGCCAAATTTTGATGTTTGTATAATTCCATTTATATCCCCCTATTCAAAATCACCAATGTATTCTTTTAATCTTTTTGGACTTATGTGATATGACCATTTACCTTTTTTCTTTGAAGCAAATCCAAAAGGTGCTGTTCCCATTTGAAGTGATGTTCTAATAAATTGTTCAGATTTTTCAAGTAATAATGCAGCTTTCCAAACTGGAACATTGTGACTTCCTGGTTTTATAGAAACATCTTTTTCATCTTCTGTTTCAAGATATTCAACTGTACATTTCAAAACTTCTGCAATTTTTTCTTTAACTGGTTTTGATGGAATGTTTTTTCCTGATTCATATTGACTAACAGAAGATTTATTTTTTCCAATTGCCAATGCTAATTCGCTTTGTGATATTTCCATTGCAATTCTTTGTCGCTTCATATTACTTCCAAAACTCAATTTATTAGTCACCGCCTTTCTTTGTATCTGTCAAGATACATTTAGTCTAAAAAATTTTTTCGATTTTTCTTCTTAATTTCATTTTATCTTCATAATTCCAATATCTAATACTTGATATTCCAAAAATAATCATGAAGATTATACATTTGATTATTGCTTCTTTCATTCCTATTGAACCAGTTTCCAATGCACCAACTGTTCCTAATAACATCATAAAACTAATAAAACATATCATTTTTAATTACCTTCTTTCTTTTGTTTTTGTATCTGTCAAGATACATTTAGCTTAAAAAAATTTCGACAACTTCCTTGTCTGTTAAATTATATCTTTCTTTTATAATTTGAATTTCACTTTGTGTAAACTCTGCACCATTTGTGCTATTTTTCTTTGCTGATAATCTTTGTGGTGATAGGTTTAATGCTCTTGCCAATGATTCATTATTATCACCATATAATGCCATTTTAGAATATAGTAAATTTAAGTTAACCTTCATTGGTGTTCCCCCCTTCTATGAATTTGTTTTTATTATACTGTTTCATAATTTTGACTTTTACTTTTTTGTTTTTTAATTCTTCGATTGATTCAACTTTGAATTTTTGTTTATTCTTTTTTAACTTCTCAATGTATTCTTCATATTCTTCTTTACTATCAAATTGAATCAATTGATATATACATGCTGAAATGACTTTTTTCAATCGTTTCACCTTCTTTCAATTTGTTTTGTATCTTGTAGGATACACATATAATATACCTTAATTTTTTCTTTGTCAATACTTTTTGAAAAAATTTTTTACATTTTTTCAAAAAAACTTTCAAATGTTGAATAAATATGCTAAAATAATGATATAAATATATACGAAAGGAGATAAAAAGATGACAACTGCTGAAATAATTTTCAATTATAGAAAAAAATACGACCTATCCCAAGAACAATTTGGTGAAAAAGTTGGTGTTAATCGTGCTGCTGTTTCCAAATGGGAAAAAGGTCAAGTCAAAGAAATGAAGGGTAAGACTATTTTAAATATTTGCAGATTGATTGGTTGTACCCCTTACGAACTTATGGGTTGGGATGAAGAATTTAATCATATGAATAAGTTAAGTAATGAAACAAAACTTATTGAAGCAATCCAATTGCAATATGGGAAAGATTCCGTTCAAATGTTAGATTATTTTACACAATTAAATTCAGTTGGTAGAGAAAAAGCAATTGAAAATATAATTGATTTAACATCTATTCCCAAATATATTGTACAGGAAAAAAGGGATGTAAAGGCACTGTAATTTATTATGATTTTAGAAAAAACAGAAAAGAATAGTTCAAGATGGTTCAAAGTAAACTTTTCAACCTTGAACCTATATAAATTATTAAAAAATAAATATTTCCCCCAATCAGGGTTCAAGATGGTTCAAGGTGAAATCAATTTATTTTGAAATTTTATGAAATAAAAAATTATTAAATTTTATTAG
>UMGJ01104433.1_pt1 | contig 17159 bp, 15 predicted proteins | sample 1965221 | NCBI WGS metagenome assembly UMGJ01 (sample SAMEA4836067, study PRJEB28245) | human gut metagenome | biome: gut microbiome; material: fecal sample | place: Denmark | collected 2008
TTTGGTGCAGGATTAAACTGGGGCAGTATTCTTGTAAAATGGAACTGCCATAAATCTTGACGATAACGTCATTACTAAAAATTGCAGTATTCACTGTAAGAATGTAAAAAGAAAGGATTTTTATTATGTTTGAAAAGATTAGAGATTTAGTAGCAGAGCAGCTTGGAGTAAATAAGGATGACATTAAGCCGGAAAGCAGATTCAAAGAAGATCTTAATGCAGATTCACTTGATTTATTTGAGCTTATCATGAGCCTTGAGGAGGAATATTCAACAGAAATTCCTACAGACGAACTTGAAAATCTCACAACAATACAGTCAGTAATCGATTATCTTGGAGCAAAAGGAATAGCATAATGGAAACAAGAGTAACAAAGCTTCTTGGCATAGAATATCCGATAATTCAAGGCGGAATGGCATGGGTTGCCAATGCAAATCTTGCGGCTAATGTGAGTAAGGCTGGCGGAATCGGATTCATCGGTGCTGCCAATGCACCGGGAGAATGGGTGAGAAGTGAAATAAGAAAAGCAAGAGAAATAACAGATAAACCAGTCGGAGTAAATATTATGCTTTTAAGCGAGCATATAGATGAAGTTGCACAGGTTGTTGTTGAAGAGAAAGTATCTGTTGTATCAACAGGAGCAGGAAATCCCGGAAAATACATGAAAATGTGGAAAGATGCAGGAATTAAAGTTATGCCGGTTGTAGCATCAGTTGCACTTGCAAAACTCATGGAGAGAGCAGGTGCTGATATGGTTATAGCTGAAGGAATGGAATCAGGTGGGCATATCGGTGAGCAGACTACAATGACACTTGTTCCACAGGTGGCTGATGCAGTTTCAATTCCTGTAGTAGCAGCTGGTGGAATTGCAGATGCAAGAGGATTTTGTGCAGCATTTATGCTTGGTGCCGAGGCTGTACAGATGGGAACACGTTTTGTTGTTGCCAAAGAATCAGATGTTCATCAGCTTTACAAAGACAGAATAATAGCAGCAAGGGATATAGATTCTGTTGTTACAGGAAGAAGTACGGGACATCCGGTCAGGTCTTTAAGAAATGAAATGACCAGGCAGTATCTTAATATGGAAAAAGAAAATGTATCATTTGAAGAACTTGAACATCTTACACTAGGTGCTTTACGTAAAGCAGTTGTCGATGGTGATGTAAAAATGGGAACTGTAATGGCCGGTCAGATTGCGGGCATGGTAAAAAAAGAACAGACATGCAAAGAGATAATTACAGAAATAATGGATGATGCACATAAAGTGTTTAACAGTGTAAAATTTTAGAGGAGTTTCGTATGGGAAAGACAGTCATTATGTTTCCGGGACAGGGAGCACAAAAGATTGGAATGTCACATGAATTTTATGAAAAATATAAAGTGAGCCGTGATTGCTTTGAAAAGGCTGAAAATGTAACGGGATTAGACATGACTAATCTGATTTTTAAAGAAAATGAAAATCTTGATAAGACAGAATATACGCAGATAGCATTGTATACAGCTGAAATGGCAGCTTTTTATGCAGGCGTGGAGGAAGGTCTGACATTTGACTGTGCAATCGGGCTTTCCCTTGGGGAGTACAGTGCAATGACAGCCTGTGGTGCAATAGATTTTGAAGATTGTGCGTCTCTTGTGAGAAACCGTGGAATTTATATGGAAACAGCGGTTCCTGACGGACATGGAGCTATGGCAGCCGTTATCGGACTGGACTCTGGTAAAATAGAAGAAGTTATATGTCACAGCGGATTAGATAATGTAGGGATTGCAAACTATAACTGTCCGGGACAGATTGTTATTTCAGGTGAGGTTGAAAATATAACAAAAATTATGGAAGACTTAAAAAATGTTGGAGCAAAAAGAGTCCTAAAGCTTAATGTAAGCGGACCGTTTCATTCACCTATGCTTGCACAGGCAGGAGAAAAATTAAAAAAGGATTTGGAAAAGGTAAATATTACAAGTCCACATATTCCATATTATGCCAATTATACGGCGGAACTTATTGATAAAAATACATCTACTGAATATATAAAGAGCATTCTTTCAAAACAGGTCAGCGGTTCTGTCAGATTCGAGCAGTCGGTAAGAAAGCTGATTGAATCGGGATTTGACAGATTTATAGAAATCGGTCCGGGTGATACACTCACAGGATTTGTTAAAAGAATTGCAAAAGACATGAAAGTTGAAGGATTGGTATATGAAAAGATTTGAAAATAAAATTGTGCTGGTAACAGGGGCAGGACGTGGAATCGGTGCGTCAATAGCCAAGCGTTTTGCATCAGAAGGTGCAGAAGTAATAGTTAATTACAGCGGAAATGACGAGGCAGCACAAAAGACTGTTGATGAGATAACAGCGACAGGCGGACAGGCACAAAAATATAAGTGCAGTGTGAATGACAGTGAAAGTGTCAAAGTCATGATAGATGAAATAATTAAAGAATTTGGAAGAATTGATATTCTTGTTAATAATGCCGGAATAACAAAAGACGGACTTATGCTCAGAATGACTGATGAAGATTTTGACAGAGTAATAGATGTCAATCTGAAAGGAACATTTAACTGCACTAAATATGTATCAAAATACATGTTAAAACAAAAGTCAGGAAAAATTATCAATATTTCTTCTGTGGTGGGACTTTCCGGAAATGCTGGACAGGTAAATTACAGTGCCTCAAAGGCTGGAATTATTGGTATTACGAAATCAGCGGCAAAAGAACTTTCAAGCAGGGGAATTACTGTAAATGCAGTTGCACCCGGATATGTTGACACTGACATGACAAAAGTGCTTTCAGACAATATCAGAAATGAAATTCTTAAAAATATACCATTACAAAGAATGGGCAATGTGGAAGACATAAGTAATTGCGTTGCATTTCTTGCATCTGAAGATGCTTCATATATAACAGGACAGGTAATATCTGTAGACGGAGGTATGCATATATAATGAGAAGAGTAGTAGTTACAGGACTTGGTGCAGTCACACCAATTGGACTTAATACAGATGATTTCTGGGATGCGATAAAGAAAAATACAGTTGGTATAGACACAATAACTTCTTTTGATTCATCAGGATATAAAGCACATCTTGCAGCTGAAGTAAAAGGATTTAATGCAGCTGACTGTATGGATTTCAAGGCTTCAAGGAGAATGGAAAAGTTCAGCCAGTATGCAGTAGCAGCTGCATTTGAAGCTTTAAAGGATTCAGGACTTAATATTGAAAATGAAGATGCATATATGGCAGGTGTTTCAGTAGGTTCAGGAATTGGCAGTTTATCAGCAATGGAAAACAGCCACAAAAAACTTCTCGAAAAGGGACCTTCAAGAATCAACCCGCTTCTTGTTCCTATGATGATAACTAATATGGCAGCAGGAAATGTATCAATACAGCTTGGGTTGAAAGGTAAAAGCATAAATGTTGTAACTGCTTGTGCAACAGGTACTAATTCAATAGGTGAGGCGTACAGAAGCATACAGCATGGGGAAGCCGATATTATGTTCGCAGGAGGTACAGAAAGTGCGGTTACACCTATTGGCATAGGCGGATTTGCAGCACTTACGGCATTGTCTGAATCAACAGACCCATTAAAAGCATCTCTTCCGTTTGACAAAAATAGAAATGGATTTGTTATGGGAGAGGGAGCCGGTGTAGTTGTTCTTGAAGAACTTGAGCATGCATTGAAGAGAAACGCACATATCTATGCAGAAGTAGCAGGATATGGATGTACATCTGATGCTTATCATATCACTTCGCCGATGGAAGACGGAAGTGCTGCTGCCCACGCAATGGAACTTGCAATGAAAGAGGCAGGGCTTGCACCGGAGGATATAGATTATATTAATGCACACGGAACAGGCACACATCACAATGATTTATTTGAGACAAGAGCGATAAAATCAGCATTTAAAGAAGATGCAAAAAGAGTTCCGATAAGTTCAACAAAATCTATGATAGGCCATCTTCTTGGTGCGGCAGGTGCAGTTGAGTTTATCACATGTGTAAAATCAATACAGGATGGATATATACATCCGAATGTCGGACTGACTGAAACAGAAGAAGAGATGAACCTTAATTATGTCAGGGATAAAGGAATTAATTGCGATGTAAATGCAGTGATATCCAATTCACTCGGATTCGGAGGACATAATGCCTCAATACTTATAAAAAAATATATTGCTTAAAGGAGGGCTTATATCATGGAATTAGACAGTGTGCTTAAACTTATTAATGCCGTGTCGGATTCATCGCTTACAAGCTTTACGCTCGATGACGGCAATACCAAACTATCTTTTGCGGCAGACAGGGCCGAGGTTATAAAGAATAATGAATTTTCAATTGTAAGAAATACAAAAGAAGAACAAAACAGTTCTTATGAACATCATGAGAATGATAATATTGCGGTAGACAGTACAAATGTAGTTTCATCACCACTTGTAGGAATTTTTTACAGTGCCGCATCACCTGATGAAAAAGATTTTGTCAGTGTCGGTGATACAGTGAAAAAAGGGCAGGTTTTAGGAATTGTTGAGGCAATGAAGCTTATGAATGAAATAGAAAGTGAGTATGACGGAGTTGTCAAAGAAATACTTGTAGATAATGAACAGATGGTTGAGTACGGTCAGCCGATGTTTGTTATTGAATAAAATGTAATAGGCAGTCAGTTTATAAAAATATTTAAGGAGTCAGAAATGTTACTTAATACAAAACAGATTATGGAAATCATTCCACATCGTCATCCTTTTCTGCTTGTCGATACAATTGAAAGCATGATTCCGGGAAAAAGTGCTGTTGGATATAAATGCGTCACATATGACGAGCCGTTTTTCAGCGGACATTTTCCTGATGAACCTGTAATGCCTGGAGTTTTACAGATTGAGGCATGTGCACAGGTAGGGGCAGTTGCGATACTTTCGCTTGAAGAAAACAGGGGAAAGACAGCATATTTTGGTGCAATAAACAATGCAAGATTTAAAAGAAAGGTAGTTCCGGGAGACCGTCTCCGCATGGAATGTGAAATCATAAAACAGAAAGGACCTCTCGGTATAGGAAAGGCAGTTGCAACAGTTGATGGGGAAACAGCACTTACAGCTGAACTTACATTTATGATTCAGTAAGTGATGTGCAGAATTTCCGTAAAAGCCTGCAGCATTGTGTTGTTGTTTTACAGAATTTACAAAAATGGAGATATATTATGTTTAGTAAGATTTTAATTGCAAACAGAGGCGAAATTGCAGTAAGAATAATCCGTGCATGCAGGGAAATGGGGATAAGAACAGTGGCAGTTTATTCTGAAGCAGATAAAGATGCACTGCATACACAGCTGGCGGATGAAAGTGTCTGCATAGGAAAGGCTCAGGCTCTTGACAGTTACCTTAACATGGAAAGGATACTCAGTGCGACAGTTGCTTCGGGAGCTGAGGCAATTCACCCCGGATTCGGATTTTTGTCTGAAAACAGTAAATTTGCAGAGCTTTGTGATAAATGTAATATAACATTTATCGGACCGTCAGCTGAAGTAATTGAAAAAACAGGTAATAAACAGGAAGCAAGAAATACTATGATAAAAGCAGGTGTTCCGGTTATTCCGGGAACTAAAGAACCTGTAATGGATGCCGCAAGGGGAAAAGAGATTGCCGCTTCAATCGGGTATCCTGTTATGATAAAAGCTGCTCTAGGCGGTGGTGGCAAGGGCATGCGTGCTGTATATGATGAAAAAGATTTTGAAAAAGAGTTTAATAATGCACAGCGTGAAGCCATAAATGGATTTGCCGATGGTACTATGTATATTGAGAAGTATATAGAGAATCCACGTCATATAGAATTTCAGATACTTGCTGATAATTATGGAAATGTAATTCATCTTGGGGAGAGGGATTGTTCGATACAGAGAAATCATCAGAAAATGGTTGAAGAATCACCATCTGCTGCCCTTGACGAAAAAACGAGGCAGCAAATGGGCGAGATGGCAGTAAAAGCAGCGAGAGCAGTAGGATATACTAATGCCGGAACTGTAGAATTTCTGCTTGATAAAAATAAAAATTTTTATTTTATGGAAGTAAATACGAGAATTCAGGTTGAGCACGGCGTCACAGAGATGATGACAGGCGTTGACCTTATAAAAGAACAGATAAAAATAGCATCCGGGGAGCATCTTGCAATAAAGCAGCAGGATGTAAAACTTTCCGGTGCTGCAATAGAAATGAGGATTAATGCAGAAAATCCTTATAAAAAATTTGCTCCATGTCCGGGAAAAATCAGTGATTTGCATATTCCGGGAGGAAATGAAGTGCGGGTTGATACGGCAGTGTATACAGGATATACAATTCCACCGTTTTACGACTCAATGATTATGAAAATTATAGTTCACGATAAAGATCGCAGACAGGCAATCAATAAAATGAAAAGCGTTCTTGGTGAAGTAGTTATAGATGGTATTACAACAAATCGTGATTTTCAATATGAAATCTGCAATAATAAGCGGTTTGAGACAGGTGATATAACAACTGACTTTATTGCACAGGAATTTCCTGACTTTATATAATATATATCAGTATTATTTTATACCGGTATATTGTATACATGAATTTTCATGTTGTGAAAAGGAGAGAACATCATGCATCTTAATTTTTTATTTAAAAAAGATAATGATAATATATCAAAAAAAGGAAAAGTTAATGTTCCGGACGGGCTGTTTACCAAATGTCCGAAATGCTCAAAGATGATACTTACAGATGAGCTTTTCCTTGATAATTGTGTGTGCCATTCATGCGGATATTACTTTAAAATAGATGCGAAAACAAGAATATCAATGGTTATAGACAAAGACACGTTTGAAGAATGGGACACAGGCATAGAAGAGAAAAATCCGTGTGATTTTGAAGGATATATACAAAAAACGGCTGATTTAAAGTCTAAAACAGGGCTTGACGAAGCAATAGTTACAGGAAAAGGGAAAATAGACGGAAAAGATACAGTAATAGGGGTCTGCGACACACGTTTTCTGATGGGAAGCATGGGAAAAGTTGTCGGTGAGAAGCTTACAAGGGCATTTGAAAAGGCTACACAATTAAAACTTCCTGTTATTGTATTTACATGTTCAGGCGGTGCAAGGATGCAGGAGGGCATAATTTCTCTTATGCAGATGGCAAAGACAAGTGCTGCAATAAAAAAACATGATGAGGCAGGACTTTTGTATACAGTGGTGCTTACTGACCCGACAACCGGCGGCGTTACGGCAAGCTTTGCAATGCTTGGAGATGTCATTCTTGCGGAACCGGGGGCTCTTATTGGGTTCGCAGGACCGCGTGTAATAAGACAGACAATAGGACAGGAACTTCCTAAGGGATTTCAGCGTGCGGAATTTCTTCTTGAACACGGAATTATTGACAATATTGTTGAAAGAAAAGATTTGAAGCAGACACTGTCGCTTATAATAAAGCTTCACAGTAAATGCGACAATAAAATGGAAGATTATAAAAAATATCTCAGTGATAAGATGAATGAACTGAAATATAAATATGAATATGATGAAGATAAAAATAATTTGAATTCATGGGAGAAAGTGCAGGCGGCAAGAAGCAGCATGCGTCCTACGGCTCTTGAATATATAGACAGGCTCACAAAGAATTTTTATGAACTTCACGGAGATAGATTGTATGGAGATGATAAGTCTGTAATTGGGGGAATTGCAATGTTCGGCAAACAGCCCGTTACTGTTGTCGGACTCCAGAAAGGTATGGATACAAAGGATAATATATACAGAAATTTTGGAATGCCACAACCGGAGGGGTATAGAAAATCACTGCGTCTGATTAAACAGGCGGAAAAATTCCACAGACCTGTAATATGTTTCGTTGATACACCGGGTGCATATCCGGGAATGGGAGCAGAAGAACGTGGACAGGGTCGTGCAATTGCTGATAATCTATTTGAAATGTCAGATATAAAAACGCCTGTACTTACAATTGTGACAGGCGAAGGCGGAAGCGGTGGTGCATTGGCACTGGCTGTTGCTGATGAAGTATGGATGATGGAAAATTCCATTTATTCAATACTATCGCCTGAAGGATTTGCAAGTATTCTTTATAAAGATGCAAAAATGGCAGAAAAAGCAAGCGAAGATATGAAAATCACAGCAAAAGACCTGTTTGACATGGGCGTGATAGAAAAGATAATTCCCGAATATGGAATCATGACAAGAGAAAAATTAGGTTTTATTGGATTATATATGAAAACCGCTATAGCGGATTTTCTTATAAAAATACAGAAAATGACGCCGGAGGAGCTTATTTGTAAAAGATATGACAGATTTAGGAAGTTTTAATAAACATATTTTACTAAAAGAAAAAAATATTATTCCGCTTATGCAGGGCGGGATGGGCGTAGGAGTAAGTTTTTCGGGGCTTGCAGGAGCAGTTGCATCATGTAATGCCATAGGAATTATATCAACTGCACAGGCCGGTTTTGCAGAACCTGATTTTGAGACAAATACGCTTCAAAGCTGCCTTAGGGCAATAGACAGACAGATAAAAAGAGCAAAAGAAATAGCACAGGGACGTGGACTTGTAGGTGTGAATGTGATGACTGCGTTAAGACATTACAAAGAGCATGTAGCACAGGCAGTAAGAAGCGGTGCGGACATTATTGTATGCGGAGCCGGACTTCCGCTTGATTTGCCGGGAATTGTCCGTGACGAATGTGAAATGTCGGGTGTTAAAAAGCCTCTTATAGCACCTATTGTATCATCTCAGCGTGCGGCAAAGCTTATATTGAAGCACTGGAGTGCAAAATATAATGACAGTCCGGATATTGTGGTTGTCGAAGGTCCTCTTGCGGGAGGACATCTAGGTTATACAAAGGATGAAGCACAGAATCCAGCAGCAGTTGATTTTTATAAGATAATAAAAGATGTAGCGGAATGTGTAAAAGAATATAGTGAAAAATTTTCAAAAAAAATTCTTATAGCAGCAGGAGGCGGCATTTACACAAAAGAAGATGCACAGAAAGTATTAGAGAGCGGTGCGGATATGATTCAGGTTGCAAGCCGTTTTGTTGCCACATACGAGTGTGATGCTGCACCGGAATATAAAAATGCTTATATAAATGCCACTCAAAAAGATATCCAGATTATAAAAAGTCCGGTTGGCATGCCGGGCAGGGCGATAAGAAATAAATTTGTCCAAAGAATCGAAAAAGAAAATATACCTGTAAAAAAATGTCTTTCGTGTCTTTCACACTGTAACCCATCGCAGATACCATATTGCATAACCAATGCACTTATCAATGCGGTAAAAGGTGATGTGGATAACGGACTTATTTTCTGCGGAGGCAGAGTCGGAAGCATTGGCAGGCTCCAGACGGTAAAAGATGTAATTGAGGAACTTGGGATAAATGTATCACAGTAAATATGCGGGTTGATACATATGTCACCTGTTATAAATCTTCCTTTTTTTGTAATATTCTATTGTAAAAATTACAACAAAAGGAGGATTTTTTTATGTATGCAAAAAACAAAAAATTAAAAAAATTTCTTTGCTTGTCTGCGGCGGCCATGCTGGCATTTTTAATGTGTGCAGCATGTCTGTTAGTTCCTGCAAAGGGAGAAAATGGTCCGTGTGATACGGGTGATTGGGCATTTGCTTATATTTCAGTCGGAAACGATGGAGATTCGAGCAATCCGCAGGGAGAATACAAGACTATCTATTCTGCCAGCTCAAAAGATATTTCAACAGTGGAAGGAATATCTTACGACAGAGCTTCAAACACCCTTACAATCGAAAATTACAATAATACAAAAAACAGAATTGCAATGAATATGATGGGTGATGATTTCAAAATCAACATAAAAGGCGAAAATCATATTGGAGAACTTGTTTCGTATGGAGACGGCTGGGGCGGAAGCATAACGCTTACCGGAAACGGTACATTGTACATTAATGAAAACAAGTCCTACGAAACAGCTATTTATATGAATGCCGAGAATACAAAATCAGTGCTCACTGTCGGACCTGAATGTAATGTATATGTATATTCGGGACTGAATGCCATCGTATCTTCATCAAATACTACAAGTGATATAATAAAAGCAGAGGGTAAACTTAGCTCACAGCTTCAGACAGAAGTAACTCATCCTGTAAAAAAGACAATGATATTTGCAGGTTATTTCGGAGATATAGAACCTTGGGAAGGTAATGTGTATACAAAGGAAGGCGACAGTGCAAAATATGACTGTTTACGATCAACAAAATCTGACGGAACAGTAACTTATTGTTATTATGAGTTAAAGAAATACGACGGTTTCGACAAAGGCTATATAGGCGTTAAAAAAGAAGAGTTAAGCGAAAAGTCATCTGATTATAAGATGACAGACGAGATTGTAAAATGGTATAGTGCAGATTCTCTAAGCGGTTCTACTTCAACTCTCGTAAAAGATACAAAGACAGGCGAAGAAGCATATGCCGTAGTATCAAAATATGACAGTGCAACAGGAAATTCTAAGGGCTATCTTTGCAAGATAATCGCAAATTTCGGTACTGATGAATATAATCAGGAGACATGTCTTGTTGATATTGATAATCCTGTTGCTGATATTGAAAATCCTAACGAATATTATGTTAAGCTTCCTGACGGTTATGAGGCTGTCGGCGAGGAGATGACCAATATTTATAATGTGTCTGTAAAGAATGAAAAGGTAGAGTTTATCGGTTCATCTGCAGCTCCGGATGATAAAAATAACGATGTCAAAAAAGATGAAGAAGTAATTGAAATTCCGTCAGATGACAAGACTGTCGAAGCGGACGATTTCAACGAGATAATCAACAAAAATCAGGATTCTGATGTAATTATCAATTCTAATAACGATATTTCGTTTAAGTTTGAAAAAGGTACTATGAATCAGGTTGATGGTGTTGATAAATACGATTTTACAACAGAAGTTGTAAAGGAAGTTGAAAATGCCGGAAAGCTCCCTGCCGGGGTAACATCAGAAAACTTTATTCAGAAAATTGATTTCGCATATTCGGGACAGCTTCCTGCAAAGGCGGAAATCAAGATACCTGTAGGAACACAGTATGCAGGACGTACTCTTTATTACAGCAGACTTTACGATGACGGCACAATCGAAAATATTATGTCGGCAGCAGTTGATGAAAATGGTGTTATAACAGTTGAACAGGACCACTGTTCTGTATATCTTCTTACAACAACAAAGCTTACACAGACTCACGTGAGCGGTTCAGGTACGCAGGCAGCTGCACCTAATACGGGGGACAGTGCACCTTTAGCGTTTATGTTACTCGCAGTTGTTATCAGCTGCTTTGTATTAACTGTTATTGGTATTGTAAAGAAACACAAAAATTCAGTTTTTTATTAAAAACATTGTCTGATTCAGTTTTAGCATACAAAAATATATGATATACTCTGATTAAAGCGACAACAGTGTTAAAGTGCGTGTATGTACGGACTGTGCGGCTGTTGCCGACTATGTAAAACTGAAAGGGACAATAATTAATGGAAAATAAAGAGATAAAAGGTATCATTCATTCAATTGAAAGTTTTGGCTCCGTAGATGGACCGGGTGTGAGGTATATCGTATTTTTGCAGGGCTGCCGTATGCGTTGCAGATACTGCCACAATCCCGACACATGGGCTTTAAATGACAAGAACTCCTATGAGGAAACTCCGGCCGAGACATTAAAGAAGGCTATGAGATTCAAGGCTTATTGGAAGGAAACAGGCGGAATAACTGTGAGCGGCGGAGAGGCACTTTTACAGATTGATTATGTGACAGAGCTTTTCAGGCTTGCAAAAGAACAGGGAGTTCATACGACACTTGACACATCAGGTAATCCGTTTACAAGAGAAGAGCCGTTCTTTAGCAAATTTAACGAACTTTTGAAATATACAGATTTATTCCTTCTTGATATTAAGCATATTGATCCTGTTAAGCACAAGGATTTAACACAGTGGGATAACTCTAATATTCTTGATATGGCAAAATATCTTTCTGATAACGGCAAGAAGATGTGGATTAGAAATGTATTAGTTCCGGGTTATACTGATGGTGAAGAGGATTTAAAGAAATTAAGCGACTTTATCTCTTCATTAAAGACAATTGACCGTGTTGAGGTACTTCCATATCATACACTTGGCGTATTTAAGTGGAAAGAATTAGGAATCGATTATACACTGGAAGGTGTCAGTCCACCTGATGGTGAGCTTATCAAAAAAGCAAACGATATTTTAAAAACAAGTGAATACAAGGGCTACCTTAACAGACAGTAAAATTATCAGCCCATTTTCAGCTTCCCGGTCATTTCATATGGCCGGGAAGTTGATTTATATCGGTAAAAAATGTATAATATAAATATTATAACCTGATACAGAATTTTTTAACAATATATTGAGCAGGAGTGCAAAAGTTATGGAGAGATTAGTGGATTTACATGTGCATCTTGATGGCTCGCTCTCACTTGAAACTGTAAAGGAGCTTGCCGCAAGACAAGGAATTGAGATTCAAAACGATGACATACTTATTAAAAAACTTCAGGTTTCAAAAGATTGCCGTGATTTGAATGAATATCTTACAAAATTTGAATATCCGCTTATGCTGTTACAGACCATTGATTCGATAGAATATGCGGTTTATTCGCTTATGAAAAGGCAGTCGGAACAGAATCTTTTGTACAGTGAGATTCGCTTTGCACCGCAGCTTCACACAAAAAAAGGACTTTCACAGGAAGAAGTTGTAACAGCTTCCCTGAAAGGAAGACAAAAATATTTCGATGAATTAAGGCAGAAAGAAAATATAAAAGAAGGTGACATCCCCTCTTTTTACAGCAATATTATATTGTGCTGCATGAGAGGAAACGGCAACGAGATGGAAAATGAGGAGACAATAAGGATAGCCGCAGAGTTTCTCAGTGATTCGGATGGGGTTGTTGCAGTTGACCTTGCGGGGGCGGAAGCCCTGTTTCCCACATCGGATTATGAAAAGCTGTTTGCACATGCGAGAGCTGAGGGGATTCCTTTTACAATACATGCGGGTGAGGCGGCAGGACCCGAAAGCATCAGACAGGCTGTTGATTACGGCACTGCAAGGATAGGTCATGGGGTAAATTGTATACATGATAAAAATTTGATGAATATTATTGCAGAAAAAGGCATAACATTGGAGTTATGTCCGACAAGCAATCTTAATACCAAAATTGTCAATGATATAAAAGACTATCCTATAGATAAAATTATAAATAATAAAATTAAAGTTACGATAAATACCGACAACATGACAGTTTCGGGAACTGATGAGGCATCGGAGATGAAGCTTATATGTGATACGTTCGGTTATGATGGGAATATGAGAAGAATATTTGTAGATAATGCGATAGATGCCGCATTTTTATCAAATGAAATGAAAGAGAAATTAAGGGGTAATTTATAAAATGAAGGTAAATGAACTTTTTTGCAGGGAGTGTGTTGAGCAGATATATGTACCTGATGTAGTCAGAGTTGATTTATTAAGTATTATTGAAGAAAAGTTAAAAAAAGCGGGATTTTACTACAGAATTGCCTACAGGGTGAAAGCGGTAGATTCTACAGTTGATAAATTGCAGTTTAAAGATTACAGACGGTCGGGGACGGAAAATGAAGATAAAAAGATGCAGGATTTAATCGGTATAAGAATCATGCTTTATTTTGTTGATGATGTACCAATATGCCGCAGTCTTCTGGATACATTATTTGCTACTCCCGGTGTGTGGGAGACGACAGAAACAAATGAATATGAATTTAAAGCGATGAAAATAAATGGTATTTTCAGGCTTCCGGGTTATCTTGCAAAAACAATAGTTAATCCGATGCTTTCGGATTATATAGATGACACGTTTGAAGTCCAGGTAAGAACCAATTCATTTGAGGGCTGGCATGAGATAGAGCATGATTTAAGATATAAAGGTTCGGCTTTCGGTGAAGGCAATGAAGCTCTTGCAAGAAAAATGAACAGTATTCTTGCAACTCTTGAACTGTGTGATGATTCGGTTGTCAAGCTTCTTGAAGATCTGGGCCATCAGCATTACAAAGATCATAAGTGGGGCGACATGATAAGGTGTCATTACAGACTCAAGATGACAAATGAGCTTATACATCCAGAGCTTAAAAAGGTGTTTGATGAAGATACAGAACTTGCAAAAATATTTTTCAAGTTTGACAGAAAGCTTGCTATAAGCAGATTGTGGAATAATACGGCAGATAAGATACCTGAGCTTACAATCAATTACATAATAAAGATTGTCAATCAGATAGGACCTGATGATGAACGTCTTAATAAGGCCTTTGAACTTATAGATAATGAGTCAGGAACAGAAGATAATTTTACAAAGAGAAAGAAGTTTGAGCCGTTCCATATGCTTGGAAGTTACAAAGTATTTACGGCAGATACATATCTTGATACAACTAATCTATCTGAGAAAGATGCTTTTAAAAAGGCATCTTCATACATATATGCATGGATACATTCAAGATATTGTGAGGCATTTTCTGATTTACCTGATACAGTTGATAATTATTACCGCAGTGTTCCGGGATATACTGTCAATGTAGAATATAATGAAGATAATATGCACTTTTATGAATGTTCAACGCATATAGATTCAAAGATTGCAAGCAGGATATGGGTATCGAAAGCATCTTTGGTAAAAAATGATAATGGTATAGAATTTAAGGTGAGCAACGAGTATGCCGAACCAAAAGACAGGTACAGGGATAATGAAAATGTTCTGTTTTCACGCCCTAATTTTTATGGTGAAATTGCTGACAATATAGGTATCTGCGATGTTGTAAGACTCAAAGAAAATGTAAAATATGTTAGCAGTGATAATTATGACGAGATGTGCAGTCTTATAAATAATAAAGACAGAAAATTTCCTGTCATAGTATTTATGGCAAAGGATAATTCATGGATTGACAAGTTTGATGTTAATTATTTTGCATATCTTGTTGGATATTATGCACATATAAAAATGATTGACGGTGATGAGTGCTGCAGAAGATTTATAGAAGAATATGGACTTGATAAGGAAAGATGTGAAGATTCAATCACTGTTTTCTATGACACAGATAATCCGAAAACAAGTTATAAATCCGATATTATTGACACTACATTTGAAGTTATTAAGCTTGAACAGAAGAAGTATTGGAATGAAAATGGCTGCAGGGCATACAGACGCCAGCTTGTTGCTGAAATAAGAGAGAAAAATATTGAAAATGCGGACCTGTAATGATATAATAAATAGGTTTTGTATATGAATAAACGATAAATGGAGGAAAAAATGGATTATAATAAACTTGCACAGATGCTTTTTCCGGATGTAAAGAATTCACCGGAATATTACGAAGAAAAGTTCCCATACAGAAAACTTCCTGCAAAGGCTCAGGTTACACGTATGGCACCAAGTCCTACTGGATTTATACATCTTGGAAATCTTTACAGTGCACTTGCTGACGAGCGTATAGCACACAGACATGGCGGTGTATTTTATTTAAGAATTGAAGATACTGATGAAAAGCGTAAAGTTGACGGAGCAGTTGAACTTATTATTGATACACTTCGTTATTTCGATATCGAATTTGACGAGGGTGCAGGTTTTCCTGATGACGCTCCACAAAATATATACGGACCATATTTCCAGAGACAGAGAGTTGAGATTTATCATGCTTATGCAAAGAGTCTCGTAGAAAAAGGTCTGGCTTATCCTTGTTTTTGTACAGAGGAAGAACTTGAAAGCGTAAGACAGAAGCAGGAAGAGAATAAGGTTCTTACAGGATATTATGGTGAATATGCTGTATGCCGCAATCTTTCTCTTGAAGAGATTGAAAAGAACCTGAATGAAGGAAAGTCTTATGTGTTAAGACTCCGTTCACAGGGCAGTCCTGATAAGGAGATTACATTTGTTGACAGTATCAAGGGTGAGATTAAGCTTCCTGAAAATATACATGATATTGTTTTATTAAAACGTGATGGTATTCCGACATATCATTTTGCACATGCAATTGATGACCATCTTATGCGTACAACAGTTGTTGTAAGAGGCGGAGAGTGGCTTGCATCTGCACCAATCCATTATGAGCTTTTCCATGTGCTTGGGTTTAAGATGCCTGAATATGCCCATACTGCCCACCTTATGAAATTCGACGAGGAGACAGGTGGTAAGAGAAAGTTATCAAAGAGAAAAGATCCGGAACTTTCACTTGATTATTACAGACAGGATGGATATCATCCATATTGTATGAAAGTTTATCTTATGACACTTCTCAATTCTAATTTTGAAGAGTGGCATGAGCAGTTCCCTGATAAAGATATTAATGAATTTCCATTTTCAATTGAGAAAATGAGCCAGTCAGGTGCTTTATTTGATAAAGATAAACTTCATAACATCTGCAAGAATGAACTTTCAAAGCTTTCAGAGGATGAACTTTATGATTTCCTTTACAATTGGGCGTCAGAAAATGCACCTGAAAAGAAGGATATATGGTTTGCCGATAAAGAAAAAATGCTTGCAATATTAAGACTCTACATGGGTATTGGCATGAAGAGAAGAAGAAAAGATTTTATGTATGCAAAGCAGATATTTAACATGATTTCATATTTCTTTGACGGGGAAAGCACTGACGAAAAAGATGAGTTCAGACTTGATATGTCAGAGGTTAAGAATATTCTTAATGATTATATGGCAGCATATAACCATGATGATGATAATTCAGCATGGTTTAACAAGCTTAAAGAAATTGCTGACAAGCACGGCTATGCATCGGATATGAAAGCTTATAAGGCTTCACCTGAGAGTTTCAAGGGTAATGTGTCTGATATAGCTGAAGTTGTAAGAATTGCTGTTACAGGACGTGCCAATACACCTGATTTGTGGTCAATTGTTCATATAATGGGTGAAGAGCAGATGAAACAGAGAATTGAAAAAGTTATTAACAGATAAAGAATTATGAAATTTATAAGACATTGAATTATAATGGGAAAGCCGTTTATTTGGCTTTCCTTTTTTCTGTCAGGCAAAGCTGATATAAAGATAAAAAAATAACAGCATCAAATGCTGTCTTGTAAAATAAATCTTAGGAGATATAGCCTGCAGCCGCCGGTATAAGAGGGGGGATGTGTAGG
>UMGJ01095620.1_pt1 | contig 16919 bp, 25 predicted proteins | sample 1965221 | NCBI WGS metagenome assembly UMGJ01 (sample SAMEA4836067, study PRJEB28245) | human gut metagenome | biome: gut microbiome; material: fecal sample | place: Denmark | collected 2008
GCCTGAAGGTGCACTGCTCGAAGCACCCGCCAAGACTGCTGAAGAACTTGCCACCGAAGAGCTGGCGCAGGCGAAAGCGGAACGCGCCGACGCCGTGAGCAAGATCACCGTGACCGTGGACGGCATGACCTTTGACGGCGACGAAATCTCGCAGGAACGCATGAGCCGCACCATCACGGCTGCCGTTGCAACGGGCGAAGATATGTTGGCTACTACGACGTGGATTCTGGCCGACAACACCGTCGCTCAGGTACACATTAAGCAGCTCGCTAAGGCACTCAGGCTGGCGGGAGAAAAGCAGACAGAGCTCTGGACTGTGCCGTATCAAGGACCAATGGAATGACCTACACAAAGAAGATTCTAATTGCACTCGACCAGTTCGTGAACGCGCTCTGTGGGGGCTGGCCCGACGAGACAATGAGCAGCAGGGCGTTTAGATGGGAAAAGGACGGCGTGCGTAAATGGCCGCGCAGACTTATCGACAGCCTGTTCTTCTGGGAATCAGAGCACTGTTATCAGTCTTATCTGTCAGAGAGGGTGGGCAGACAGTTTCCTCCCGAACTGCGTAACATCTAACATAGGGTGGAGGAAACTCCGGCCCTGGAGGCCTCATGAGTTTTTCTGAATTTCTTATTGCTGGTGTATCTTTCTGCTTTCTTGTAGGCGTAATTGGTTTTATGGCATATAAAATTTACAAGCATGAGAAGAAGTGATGACTGCCAAAGAGTATACAGGCGATTGGCCCTGGAAAAACTTTTCTCCTAATGAAATAGCATGCCGCTGCTGTGGAGAATTGTGGGCTGGTGACGATATGCCAATTTATTTCAAACTGGCTATGGATAATCTCCAGAAACTCAGAGACTCTTGGAATAAGCCCATTATCATAAACTCTGGCCATAGGTGCGTTGAGCATAATGCAGAAGTGGGAGGCGCTTCCCAGTCTCAGCATCTTGCTGTGGCATTTGACTGTGTATGCCCTCGCGAAGAACAGCGGGCCTTCGCAAAAATGGCACTTGAAGTAGGTTTCCATGTAGCCCGACCGTATCCTGATAATGGCTTTGTCCATCTTGATATGGGCCGTCCTCGCACATGGTAAGTTATGAAACAGTACATTGACGAGCTTATATCGCTAGCTGATTCATGGCCAGCTAAGATATCAGTTTCATCGATATCTTTGATGCTCACTGATGCACTGGGTGGAGGTCAGTGGATGTTAAGTGCTATTCAGTATTTAACATTCGCTGACCTCGTTTTAGGAGTTATAGACGCATTACGCAAAAGGCAATTTAAACCTGAAATACTTGCTAGAGGCGTTAATAAAATAACAAGTCTATATTTGGCACTTGTTATAGTCGGTATTGGTACGCACGCTATTGATAAAGTAACTGGTGGTATTTCCATCTTTGGTATAACAGGTTCTACACTATACGACTTATTTATACTATATCTAATAACATGTGAACTTGTATGTATTAACCAGTATTGCGCTAATATGGGCTTTCTAATCAATAGAAAGCTTACCGAGTACTTATCAGCTATAAATACCGGGGTGGAGCGTCGCATAAAGGAGTTCCTATCTAATGGTAAGTAGGATTATTCTATTTATTCTTGGTGCTGCATTAAGCTGCATTTTTACGCGAGAATACTACGTAGACAAACACGAAGCCTTTGTTAAAGAATTAAATGCAGAGGCCGAGAAACGCGAGAACGAACTCCATGGAGTTATAGATGATTTACTTGATGAAAGTTATACACGAATCGTTGAAATTGAGCGGCTGTCTTCTGATAATACTAAGCTTGTGCGTGAGCTTGGTGGGCTGCGCGACCCGGGACGTACCTACAGTGCAGAAAATAAAAGTTCCGGCAGCGATTCTAAAACCGGTGCCGGAACAGTCCTTTCAGACGAGGCTACTGAATTTCTTCTCGGTCTCACAAGAGACGCTGATGTCCTCCGAGAACAACTCAGACTCTGTCAAGAGTGGGCTAAGCAGATAGGCTCTTAATGGTATCAAGTAAGTATTGTTGGTTGCAGCCCTTATAATTAAGGGCTGCAGCTATTTTTTCTTCTACTGTGCCCTTGATTATGATTCGGTTTCTGATGCAGGTGTGCTTCTGGCCTGTTCTTCTGATTCGTCCGTTGAGCTGCGAGTAGTGCTCGTAGTTCCATGTGAGAGCTAGCCACGTTATATAATGGCCTCCAGCTTGGAGGTTAACTCCATGAGAGATTGATGCCGGATGGCATACAAGGAATGGTAATTCTCCACGATTCCAGGCGTCGATGTATCGCTGTTGTTCTCTTTCAGGAACTCCCCCCACGAGTGCTGGCACTCGGCCAAATCTCTTCTTAAGTTCTGCAAGCTCGAAAGCGAACTGTATAGGTAGAAGAGTTGGTTGTCCGTTAAGCTGTCTAAGAACGCTTTCGAAGGCGTCCAATTTAACCTGGTTAACGACTTCGTAATAACGTCCTGATACCTGGTTCGTACCTCCGGTTCCATCAACATAAAGAGCTCCCTGGCAAAACTGCCGAAGTTTAGAGGAAAGTACTGCCATATTTACCGCAGTAATGGTTTCCTCATTAAGTTGTAAGAAGAAATCCTCCTCGAACTTCTTATACATGTCACGCGCACTAGGCGGAAGAGTGACATAGATATCATTGTCTACCCAATCAGGTAAGTTCAGATAGTCATCAGCACTTAGACGAAAAGTAGTTTTAGCGCAAGCTATGGGTATCTCTTTGAGTCGCTCAGTACTATATGGCACAATGCGCCTTGATTCAGTCTCTCTGAAGTACCTATTGAAGAACGTTGTATATTTGGCACCAAGAGTCTTACCGAAGTCGATAAGAAAGTACTGTGACCAAAGATCCTGATATCCATTAGGTGCCGGCGTGCCAGACATGCAGATACATCTGTTAAAGAGCGAACGCAGAGCCCTAAGTACTTTGAAACGGCCTGATTGTGGCGACTTAATCATAGTAGACTCATCAAGAACAAGCACACCACCGAGCCATCGATGACCAGGTACAACATGTTGTAACCACTTCAAGCCATCATAGTTTATGATGTAGATATCACGCTTGAGCTTGATATTCTCATTCTTGTCTCTACCATGGAGAACTGTGTACGTAAGTTCTGGTGCCCACTCACGAATCTGTTCAGGCCAAGTATTTAGCGCCACAATCTTAGGGGCCACAACTAGAGTCGCAGTAGGGCGTACCTTCTTTATGTACTCAAGAACAATACGCGTCTTGCCTAGGCCCATATCAATGGCAAGGTAACCGCCTTCACGTGACCTAAGCCAATCGATTGCCATTTTCTGGTAACCAAATAGCGGCTTCATTTCCTTATCCATCTGATGTTCCTCGTGTTAAATGGTTCACGGTCCACTCTGAGCATTCTAAACTTTTCCATTTGTTCGCCTGGAAAACGTGTCTCAAAGTCCTTTACAATCTCGAGAACCGTGGCTTCTGCATTCTCATAAAACTGGGGCCCAAGCTCAGAGCCACGAGACGTGATTCTCGCGCGAAAGCGGCGAGCTGCAGTGTACACGTTGCCGAACTTGTGCTTAAGTATGAGCTCCTGTAACTTGAATATGAGGTCGATATCTTCGCGCTTGAAGTTCTTCTCGAAGTAGTCATACTTAACTCTCATTTGTCACCTCTCACACACTTGAGACGCGGATGGCGAAGAGCGCCATTCTTAGAAAGCTCCATGTAGCTGACCTCGATGGTCTTGCCCACAATGGCATTAGGATCAAGTACCCAATCCACGCGCTGAAAATCACTGAGGCCTCCACCTACGTGAATCTCTTTACCATTGAAGTCACAGATAAGTGAGCCGACCATATTCTCGTATTTACCCGAACCGAGTTCGATACCTGTAACTTCCACGTCGACAGTATCAACTGGCTTAATCTTCTGCCAGTCACTGTTGCGGCCATCGAAAGCCATACCATCTTCTTTTTTGATAACGAGGCCCTCGAACCCGAGGTCAATAGCCTCGTCGTACATGTCCATGGCTTCTTCTTCGCAACGCAACGTTCTGTGCTGGACGTATTGTATACTGTGGTCGTTAATGGTATTACACAGATTGTCTGCAAGAACCTGCCGCTTGTACAGGGGTAGTGGTTCGCGCGAGTGCACGTCAAACACCATGTACTGTGCGTCGTCAGTCTTTCTGAATGCTCGTATCTCGCCGCTCAAATCATCGAACTTCTTACCAGGAACAATAATCTCGCCATCCACTCTAGCAAGGTCAAATGATGCAAACTTCTCTGCGATATGCTCCAGACCGACGAGGACATGGCCCTTACGAGAATAGAGTTTACCATTTTGATATATGCACCTCAAGCCGTCAATCTTATACGAGCCAAGGCAAGGCCACTGCATCTTGCCTTCATACAGCTTGGCAAGTTGCACAGGGAATGAACTGATAAGACCAGGGAAAACTTTGTTGATCGACTTCGCCGCAAGCCCTATACGGAGGTCCTTGTTGAGAATGTTCAGCAGCAGAGTCTGAGACAGAGGCTCAAGGCGACTGAGTTCTGCTATCACCGCCTGCTTGGCAGTATTACCTGAAAGGCGCCGCGACATAAGGTGGTTAAGGAGTTTGTTCGTGTCATTGTCAAACTCATTGACGCCAACGTTCTGCACCCAGTTAATGGTAGGCTTGATGTAATACATCATGAACGGGTCATAAGCTGCCTTGAGAATACCCTTGAGCTCAGGATGCGCCATAAGCAGTGCGAGTTTGTCATTTCTACCAGGAGTATTAGCTATTTCCTGCAGAGTGAGCATCTTCTTGGTACTAGACATTGATAATCTCCATAAACGCGTCTACGTCTTCTTTTGACCAGATTACATACACATGAACACCAAGGGCCTTAAGCATCTTGTGACATTGAACTTGCAGCGGACTAAGGCGCCCACGCTCGTTCTTAACTTCCACAAAATACATACTTCCACCTGGCATAACAATAAGTCTATCAGGTACGCCATTGTATCCCGGCGACACGAACTTAAATGCTATACCTCCGCGTTTCTTAACTTGGTTACGCAAATATGCTTCTATCATCTTTTCAAGAATCATACGCGTGTACCAGTCATGTTAAAGAACTCTTCAGCTGCTGCCCTTTTGTATCGTCCCATAGCAAGGTCAAACAGCCGTTTCACGATAAGTGGACGATTACGGGTCTCTACTTCGTACTTCAGGAACTCGACAATCTCTTCCCAAGATTCACCGATTTGACCTTTGTCTTTGGCCATCTGAAACTTCGAGAAGTTAGATATCGCGTCGAACTTCTCGTGTTTCTTGTCTATTTTCATTTCCATGTATGCTTCAATAAAGCTTTTCATACAAGAGCCCTCGTAATTATTTCGTCATACATGATGAGTATGCTCAGAGTATAAAGCAGTACTACTACAAACCCTAATATACCCGTTTCCCATACACCAATCATCATGACTACACAAATCACAGCGATTGTCGCAGCAAACATTATTATGAACATATACTAGTCCTTCTTGTAACGGTTGTTGATATAACCATCGGCACGCACAGGTGCACCCTTAGCCCAATCAGGGAGTGAACACATAAGGCCAAGGAACTCATCGAGGTTAGCCTTATTTTCATCGCACTCAACCACAACTTCGTCGTACACGCTGAAGATGATAGGATACCCAGCTTCACGGATTTTCATTTTACCATGGTAGAGCAAATCGCGACCGATTGCCTGGATGACATTTTCAGTCCACTTGCCAGGCGTCATATACTTCTTAGACCATGTCTTGGTTTTCTGATCGATACCCCAAGAAGTTACATTGGGACCGAACTTGCCGTCTTCGACTTTGGGATCCCAGTAATACATGGCGCGACCCGAGGGCAACATCATCTGCAGCCACTTATTATTGTTCCTGTCTTTTACAACCTTAAATGTCGTGCGATTTGTACTAAACGGTCTACCAGGGAATTCACATGCATTAATGGCACAGTCGTTCAACGCATACCACAACTTAGGTACATTCGGATAGAGGCCACGAAAACCTTTAACAACAGACTGCGCTTGAGCGAATGGCAGACGCACGCCCCACTTATCAGCATAGTTGATGAAGCCCTGGGCTCCAAGGCCATAACCGCATCCGAGGACGCCCATCTTACCCATTTGGCGCTGATCCTTAGTGACAGAATCATAATCCACATTGTACATGTGAACGGCCAAGTCTTTATAGGGGTCGAACTTACCCGCGAAACGATCCATGGCCTTTTGGTCTTCAGCAAGCCACATAAGCAGAACATATTCAATGGAAGAATAGTCACCAGCCATAATGACTTTGCCTTCACCAGCTTTAATCATAGGACGTACCAGTGCACGTGCAGACAAAACAGGATTAGCATAAACAATAGACAAATCAAAGAACTTATCAATCTCTGCTTCTGGGTCAGAAACTTTCGCCCGAGGAAGATTAAGCAGCTGAAGTCCCATACCAGTAATGCGACCAGTATGCGCACCATAATACCTAGAATTGTGGTACATTCTGCCATGGTATTCCTCGTTCTCAATTCGCTTATACTTTCCCAAAGAGGAAAGGCCCATGCCTGCTCGAATCTCGAGGACCTCAGTAAGATTATCTGGCAGATCGTCACGCTGTAGCCACTTGGCGAGCTCGTCAGCTACAAGAGAATCAGCAGAATATCCACAGCGCACCATAAAGTCCTTGATGCGCTTTACTTGTGTCACCTTATCAACCATGCCGTTGGTGAGATAAGGGAGACGTTGGTTGTGTTCATCAAGGAATGCAAGAGTCACGCGCTTTATTTGCATTGCTTCATTCACGGCTACCGGGATACCACGCACATTTATCTCATGGTTCAAGAGCCATATTTGCCTCTCACTTTCACTCAGTGTGTCGCTAGGCAGAGCCTTAAGTACTTGGTACGTAGCCTCAACGTCATGTCTGTTATAGAGGCAAAACATACGCCACTGCTCTTGAACAGAAGCAAGTAAATGACCTTTTGAGTCTCTACCATAAGGAGGCATGCAAAACAGTTTTATAAGCTGCTTACCGAAGGTATCTTTTTGCGTAGGAACACGTAATACTTTGGCCGCTTGTTCAAGGTTCTGAGGAAGTCCGTAACGACCACATATCGCCTGCACGTCCATCATCTGCTCGGCCGTAATAGGTTTGAAACCATAACGAGTGCAAACGTTATTCCAAATGGCAAGTTCAAATTCAAAGTTGAAGGCGTATATGGTATGCCCAGTAAAATCAGGAATAGGTTGACCTGGGAACCATTGTTTAATAGGCCAATCGTCAATCTTATACGCCATCATGAGTACGTCAGTTTCAGGATGATGCGTGTAGCGCATGCCACCTTCGACTGTAATATCAACGGGAGAACGCGTTTCAAAGTCGATAACTACCATGATTGCTTCCCTGCGAGAGACATTTGAGTGACTCTCCCCGTTAAATTGTCATACAAACCGCGCATATAGATATGGTCACGAAGAGTTCCGTCTTTTCTACGGAAAAGGTCAATGAATTCGTCAGTTGCAGGAACTTCCCCACCATATTCGCCACTTCGGTTTATAAGAGTAATAGTATCGTCATTCAGGGTCAGTTTAAAAATACACCAATGAAATCTTCTCATAATCGTAAAATTACGACGGAGCGTAAGTATAAAAAGAGCCCCAGTTATCCTGGGGCCCTTTTTGTTAATTATTCGAGGTCTTCACCGGGCTTTTCAGCCATGTTGGCGAAGGCACTCTCGGCGCTCTGACGGCCGTCGAGACGGTCATCGTCGCGCTTCTTCATGACGTTGTTCAGACCAACGCCGACGCCAACGGAACCGCTCTTGGAGAAGCCATAGAAGCGAATATCAGCATGACCCCAACAACCAGAATAGAATTCGTCCTGGTCAACGATGGGCTTAGCATACTTATCAACCACGCCAATGGGATTGTTGTTGGAGGCAGAGAGGAACATGTATCCACGGAAGCATTCGCGAGCAGCACGCGAAGAGTCGTCAGGAGCTTCTGCATAATACTGATCGCCATCACGGAGCGGGTACTTGAAGGCACGCGACTGAGAGGCAGCCTTGTTGAAGGTGCCCTTAGCGATAGCTGCGTTGATGGCCTCGTCGATGGCATGCTTGATGACTTCAATACCTTTGGTATCCGACTTGGGGAACATGAGGCCAGCAGAATACTTCATGGCACCAGAGAGATTGGCATGGGGTTCGAACACATAAGCATAGGTAAAGCGGCAAAGAGGCGTAATCATCGTTTTCTCCTGTTAATCATGATAGCCATTGGTCAGGCGGTTATTGGTTTCGACGAGTTTTTTATTGATAGCCTTAGACAAATCGCTCCAAGTAAACCCGAAGTTCATCAGGATACTGTCAAGGAAGAAGACCACGTCGCCAACTTCTTCCAGGAGGTTTTCATAGTTGACCTTGGGATGACCGTCGTAACGTTTCCAAGGTTTCCAATCTACTGCATCGAGGACTTCCGTCATTTCCTTAATGGCACCAAGCGTGAGCTCATTGTGTACCCGTTTCTGTTCTTCAGTAATTTCGGATGCGTGGCGACCAAGCTTGGGGTATCCGAGTTTGCCATGGTAACGACGAATACCTTCAAAAGCGTCAATTGGAACAATAATCTGCTCCCAGTGCTTGCCAAAGGCTTCACGTCCACTCTTGGTAGTAGGATTCATGTAAAACACGGCTTCTACACCAGAGTTACGAAGCATCTTGGCACAACCTTCGCACGGTTCCAAAGTGCAATAACACAGAACCGGACGACCAGTCATATGCATAAGAGCATTAATCTCGGCGTGCTGAGCACGACAAGGTTCGCCCATATCCTTAGCACAGGTACCAAGATCGGTACAGTGTGCAGCTTTAGCTGGTGCGCCATTGTAACCACAAGATATGACATGCATATCCTGATCGACAAGCACACAGCCAACTTGTTTATCAAGGCAAGTGCTACGCGTGGCAACGACACGTGCCAATGCCATGAAATAGTCGTTGAAGCTAGGCCTCATTTCGAGCACCTCATTTTGCCCTGCATGCACTCGCCTTCGAAGCACTGCGGGCCCACATGATTAAACAGCTGCGGGAACCATTCGAGCAGTTCGGCTTGCATCATCTTGGCGAGTTTAAGGGTTTCAGTGGTATTTCTGTAGCACAGACGCTGATGCAGAATCTCTGCCCACTCGCGCGCATTGGCAGTCATAATCATGTTGACTGACATGCCTTCGGGGAGGCACATACGCGCAACATCCTTAGGCACATTTGTCCTGATGGCTTCGTCATAGGCTGCTACAGCGTCATCCATAGCCATTTCCATGCGCTCAGTATGAAAGCTAGAAATAGCCGGATACTTGCTGTAGTTCTGATAGTGCTGCGAGCTGCACGTGTAACTCGCAAGGCGATGACGGGTTATCTGTGCCATGAAAGCGCGCGACACGCCCGTAATCTGCATGCACATAACAACGTGCTCAAGAGGAGAACGATGCTCAGCTTTATACAGAAATGAGATAAGAGGCTCATACGGAAGGCCTTTACCAGTGTTTTCCTTGGCTTCAGGGAACTGCTTCATCGTCTGTGAGGCAGCAAGAGCGACGATATAGGCCGGATTAACCGTGGCCCAGAGAACTTTAATGGAGGGCTGTACCTTAATCATGAGGTTATCCTTTATTGAGTTCTGGGTCGTCGATAAAAGGAATACTTTTCAGAGAGGATTTCGAAGCTTTGCGCTCAAAGTACTCCAGGAACATGAGGTTGCATGCAGCGTGGTAGAGATGAGAAAGGCCAGATTCAGGATCTGTCTTCTCACCCTTTTTCCATGCCATGAGATGGCGCAGCGCGGCGGCATAATACCGGCGCTCAGGTTCAGAGACTTGAGTTTTCCATGAGTCTGGCGCGTACTTAGATGCACCAAGCGTGAGGACCTTAGCTATACCTTCGAGGAACTCGGGCTCGATCAGATCCATTCTCGGCTTATTGTTATCAAACTTCATGTCTTTCATGGCGCTATGTATCCTTATAACAATCTCGTCGTTTTGGCTCCGCCCTCCGGGTTAGAAGAGAGGGCGGAGCAATGGGCGTGGGTTAAGGTTTACAGAACGTCAACGTCAGCAGTGGGGTCGACTTCCGTGCCATGACTTTCTTCAAGCTTACCCAGGAGAATGGAGGCAAGTTCGAGCTCGGCGTCAGCAATAATCATGCGCAGCTCGTTTTCGCGAGTGGGGTTGGCTTCGTAACGAGACTTGGCATTGGTGCTGGCAGTGGCAGCCTTGGTTTCACGCTTCTGAGCAAGAGCAAGCTGTTCTTCATAGGTGCGGGTCTTGGTAGGAGCCTTGGAAACACGAGCAGCCTTAGCAGCTTCAAATTCCTCTTCAGTGATGAAGTGGTATGCGCCATCTTCGCCCTTGGCGGGGAAATTGCCCATGAGGCGCAGCTGAGCGAACACAGAAGCGAGGCTCTTGTCATTGATATTGAGGTCAGCCATCAGGCTTTCCTTGGTAGCGCCACCAGCGTTGATCAGAGCGATAGCCTTTTCACGGTTGTTCTTCATGGTGGACAGATCGATAGACATGGGGTACCTCCTAATGGTAACCAGGGTTACATTGTTTTCGTTAAATATAAAGTAACAAATTTCGCACCAAATGTAAACAACTTTTTTGCCAATTTTTAAAAATTTTTTACGGGAGCTCCTCCTTAACACTGGAGAAAGGATCCAGTGATTCTCTGGGATCAGATTCCTTGACAACAGTAGGATTGCCAAGAGGAACCTCGATGAATTTCTTGAAGTCCTCGTCCTTAGAAAGGCCTTTATACAGCTTCTCAAGCTTAGACGGAGACTTCATTGTGGTATCGTACACATCTTCAGGATCTGCATTATAATGCAGGAAGAGGTACTTAGCCGCAAGAGCTTCATCCTTGAACTTACGACGCCCACGAGTACGAACCACCTTGTAACCAGGAATAGAACGCCCTGCCATGAGCGTGCTAAGAATGTAGTCTTCCACGGCTTTGATACGTTCTTTCAGAATTGGCACAGACTCATAAAAGGCCACAAGCTCGTCTTGACTTATCGCCTTGTGTTCACTGACTAGAGCGTAGGCTGCAAAGACGTTCTCAGCAGCTTTGTCTGCTGCTTCTTTGTAAGCGGGGCACAGAGCTTTAACCTGGCACCACCGACAAGCCTCTTCAGATGGATTGTAATACGGCTTGTCAGAATTAGCCTTTGCAATAGTAGGTACAAGGACCTCGTTCTGCCATCTTATGAGCTTGTCGTACGTAATCTCGACTTCCTCATAAATGTTCTTACGTGGCTGTATCACGTGGATATAGATGTTAAACGTAGTATTGAGCTTGAGTGTGTCAATAGCCCCAAGTGCATATGCCATGAACTGCGGATTGTTCTCAGCATGTACAGCAATGTTGGCACCGAACTTATAGTCCATGATGCGTATTGTGCGTTTGGTATTATCGACCAACACGACGTCGCTCGTACCATAGACTTCTGGGACTGATCGAATCTGTGCACGTACTTCAGCAAAAGGAATGGTATCTGGAGTTATGTACTTGTTCACATAGTCGAGTGCCTCTTTACAGACTGCACGATGCTCGGCGTCTGGAATCTGAGGCAGTTCGCCCGTACTAAGAGCCTTTTCCATGTAGGAATGCAGAAGCGTACCTTCCTCAGCATACACAGACGAAGTTCCTTCAACCGGCTTACACTGCCTATAAAGCTGCACAGAACTCGGACAAGCAATGATTCGATGAAGCTGAGATGGACTAAATGCGCTGTGCACGTTTAAACCTCCTTATACAATGGTGACACATTTTGAGACACAGAGCGTCCCACAGTTGTTTGGCCTCTTCTTTGGTATTGGCTTGTGGACCTGTCATACCACATTGCTTACAGCCGTAGGTATAGACTTGGCCCAATACATCTATGACGCCAATGTCCTCAGACTCACAGTACGGACATTTCATATTACTAAGCCTATCGGGCGCCCTTCGCCTTTATGAAATTCATTGGCTCGTTTGGCTAAGTCCAGTATTTCCTGGAAGCGATTTGCATTTTCCAGATAAAAAGCTATGGTCTTTATGTCACGCTCAGTCAACTCAAGATTACATGCATGCAAACCAACAGCAGCCCATGCTTCATTTGTAAGCTCACACGTTGTTCTATAGTCCGTCTTGACTTTATATACCTCATAGCATACGTCAAGAATCTGCTTCTTTTCCAGCATAGTTCCTCCAAGGTTTGATAGGTTGATTTGTTTGCAAGCCCCACTGAGTGAGGCCTGCTATAAATCAGACTATCAAAGTAAAGACCTTCTCGAGTTTCTTGCCGTACCGCGCCTCATGAGTGCCCTTAGGACAGTCATACTTGCTGGTATAAGCTCGACGAGGGCCCTCGAGAGCCACGAAATCCTTGCCTTTGTTCCAGTCAGCCATGAAATGCTCTTTCGTCTTGTAGCACCGGCCGTAAGCAGCCACGAGTACCATTAGGCTTCCTCCTTCTTAAACAGATCTGGATAAAGTTCACGGTTATTGAAGATGAACTCGATGAGCTTGACATCCCCTTCAGTATAGACCCTGTCATCATAATTGACCTTAGCCATAGCAATATACGGCAAAGCATTATGAGGCACATCGCAATCAAACATGCCGCTAACAGAAACCTGACAAATCCTCTTTATTTCAAATCCGCTCAGCATCCCAATTCCTCCTGATAAGACTTCATGAGATTGTCAACATTGTTGGTATAATGCATGCAGCAAGAAACAATTCCTGCAACTACTGCCAAAAGAAAGATAAGGGCTAGAATATCTATAAGTTTCATCTGGTCCTCCTTGATTCAATCTTTATAATTGGCAGGATCGAAATGATCCTGCCAAGTTAAAGACTAAATCAAGTCGTAGATTATTTCGTTGATAATCTGACTGCTGAATTCATGGCTGTCAAGAAGATCCAAAGCATCGTCCCGGCTAAGATCATTTTCCTTAACTTGCTGAACAAAAGCCTTAAGCTCGTCCAGAAGAGGCTTGCTGAAGAGGCCATTGTCGACGCCAAGCTGAAGCCATTCCATAGTAGCCATAGTAACCATCCTTTGTTAAACTGTTATTATTGTCATTCATTAATTATATATATAACATAACAGCAATGCTTTGTAAATAGTTATTTTTACCAAATTATAAAATTTCTTCGGGGAAATATTTATGTTCGCCTGAGTTTTCCTGGAGTATGTCAAGCACTTTAGCGCATTTGGGGCACAAATAGTACCTGAACATACGCTTCCATCCATTCTTGTAAGCATATTCCCGAGCTCCATTTGCTGTGGTAAACTCAGGTGTCTCAGCTCTGCAATACGAGCACCGAATTATGGTTATAGCACCAGTATTACTCGTCATCGAAATCCTCCGGAATAGGCATTATCCAAAACTTGTGATTATATGTACCATTTGGTCTCATGTTACAACACAGTTGCCCACGCTTTATTACTACTTTGGCGCATGTGTTTGTTGGCACTTCTATATCCTTAGTCTGACCTATAAAGTCCATGCAGAAACGCTCCAGGGCCCTTTCAAGCTCAGCAAATGGAACTCTGATATCATGGGCGCTCAAGAACTGTGCTACTTGTGATGTCTTCATAAGACGCGGATTATCCAGAAGTACCTTGCGTGTGAGTTTACCATCGTATTGCAAGAACCTCTCCCAACTAAAGTTGGGTGCATTAACGTCATATTCAGTCGTATAGTCGAACAGATCACGCAGCGCTATATCAACGCTGCTCTGTGCCTTGATGGCCTTGTTCTGCTGCGTAATACTCAGAGTTTCTGTAAACTCCATGAGCCATGGAGCTTTGCCCTGAGCAACCAGGGTCCTAAACTCGTCGCGCATGTTATTGTAGAAAGCATGCAAGTCTACATTGAGCAGCTTCTCGGTATGTACCATTTTGATACGCGCGAACCACAGTCGTCTAGAGCCGTTATCAGATATTATTTGCCTAAGCTCGTTTGACGTGCCTACAAGGATTGCTTTACGCTTCAGAGCTAGTTCTTTAGTCTGGTAGATATCTGTAAACGATGTGACGTTACCAGAAATGATGGATTTGAAGAATGAACCAGACTTCTTATTATCCATGAAACCTTCGAACTCGTCGACCAAGACGATAGCCGACGTGCTCAAATATCTGATAAAGTCGCGCTTGTTCTTCTCACCATTGAGTTCTTGATTTATGTCCTTGCGCAAGAACTCAAGAGGCACTGGGAGCAATAGTTTGAAGAATGTGGTCTTATACGTGTTCTCGGGACCGATGAGAGCGAACATACCACCGTTATCCTCAAACGTCAACGAAGTCGGGTCGTGCAACTTAATAAGCTGCATAAATGTGCGATACAACATGCGCTTGCACAGTCGCACATCTTGGTCCTCAGCCCACTCTATGCACGATGCTACATATTCGAAGGTATTAGGAACTTCCTCACGAGGCGTACCGAAGTATCTCGGATACCTATACTCCGGTGGCAAGTCAGGCGTGTCGAGCCATTTGTTGAACACATCGACCTCTTCTTTCGGCTCGGCAATCCATCTGTTGACAAATGAGATGGTAGAGTTGAGCTTTCTCCAGTGTGAATCCTGGCACAGAACCCATGTAGCTGCTTGCAATAGCGTAGCGTCAAAAGGCCCATAGTAGCCGAACATATTATGCACGCCTTGGAGCATAAAATATTTCTTGATTATGCTCTCGTCGCCCTGGAGATATAGCTCAGTACCACACGCATACAAGGTGAGATTGTACTTATCCATGAGGTACTTAAAGTTGATATACTCCGATGTATCAGGATTTATCGTGAGTGCGCCGTCTCGGTTCCTAATACGACGGGGATAATTGAATTGAAAAGCTGCTGCCAGTTTGAGTATCGTATTGAACGTGATACCATCATCCGAAGCGCGAAACGAGTTCCACTTACGCTCGACTGCCTCGTCACCGTCGAAGTCTGTCGGATCCGTTGCAGACCACTTTAGGAACAGCTCGAGCCCCGTTGACGGCGAATTGATACGAGTGGCATAGTCGTGTATGGCCATCCCTATCTTGAGCCAAAAGTTATAATGCTCGTAGGCTTCACCAAAAACAGAGTTATAAACCTCCTTGACTCTCTGAGACTGGTCCAGTGGTATCACCGCTAGAGCTTGTTCCATTTCAAGTGTGGACGGTATTCCCATTGGAGTGTCTCGTACGACATTTTTGCGGGTTATCCCGAACAGTGCGTCGAGCTCCTCTTGTGCTACTTCGAGTATGTCTCCGGCATGATAGATATTGCCCGTCGTTACCATGTAGTTACTATGGACTGACAGCTGGCCGAGCCACTCTGCTTTATAATACGCTTTTGGCTTGGGCCATGCAGTTTTATCTGTAGACAACACAATATGCAGTCCTACCATTGACTGGCTCCACTCCACATATGTCTTGTCGAGATACGAACGTATCGGAGCCGGGAGAGGATCAATGAGGCGCTGCTGTATCAGCGTGTCTGCCTCATGGGTCAGACCAGCCTGACGTAAGGCCTTCACTTGCTCCTTCAAATCTTTTGGGGCGTCCACGTCGATGATTACAATGGGAGACTGCAACGACGTCAGGAAGCCGATTGGATTAGTGGAGTCAGCTACGCTGGAGAGCGTTCCTGCCATGTTGGCCTTGTCAGGATCAATGAGGGGACGTTTCGCTTCTTTAGAGCCGATAGGACCTCTAGATCTAGTCCAGCCGATCTGTTCGGCCCAGTTCCTCGGGATCTGTGCCAGTATGTCTGTAGACATGCTACCTCCTTTTGATTATTATATAATAACATATCAGCTGTGCTTTGTAAATAAAAATTTTGCTGGTTCAAGAATTTGTACGCCGGAGTACAAAAATTTGTACGCTGGGACTTACCATTTGGTGACACTAGATCTAGTGGGTGTAGATGTGTGGATTACTGTGGTCTGGCGCGGGCTGGATGATGATTCCCGTTCATCGTCGTTTTTTTACGACAGGATTAGTGAAAAAATTCACAAAGATTCAAATTTTTGAACTTCCGTCGTTTTTTTACGATCGATCCTCAAAACGAGCCTTTTTTCCTCAAAAATGGCCTCTTTCATCAATGTAAGTGGTTGATTTTATTAAAAAAAGGAAAAAAATGGTCCTGATGTAGCCTAAAAAAAAGTTCCCAGAATTGCGCGGCCTGGAAGGACGGCTAATTTAATGCAGAAGTTTTTTCCGGGCGAGATAATTTATATATTTTTTCTTATTTCATCAAAAAAATCATCTAATACAATAAAATCAAATACTTATAAAATGCAAGAGCTTTGCGAGGTTCTTTAAACTGGGATTCTCCAGCTAACCCTACCACGCTGTCGGCGCGTACTAAATGGAATTAGAGCGAGTCTTGCTGCGCCGGTCCATTTCGACTGACAGCAACTGATATCGAGATACTGTGCCAGCGAAGTTGTGCTAGAGCAAGCGCGACTGAGCGAGTCTTGAAGGGCTGTACCAGAGCAAGCGCGACTGAGCGAGTCTTGAAGGGCGGTACCAGAGTGAGTCTTATGCAATGGGTCCAGTGCGACTGAGCGAGTCTTATGTCACAGGTCCGGCGCGACGAAGCGAGTCTTGAAGGGCCGTACCAGAGCACGCGCAACTGAGTGAGTCTTGAAGGGCTGCACCAGAGCGAGTCTTGAAGTGCTGTACCAGAGCACGCGCAACTGAGCGAGTCTTGAAGGGCTATACCAGAGCAAGCGTGACGAGGCGGTTACCACATGGTAAGACTAACACCAGTCTCACTTCTCCACCATGGTAAAGTCATGCCAGTCTTACGTGGTCGGGTTGGGTGCTGGGCGGCGTGGTCGTGCAGGTCAGTGCAGCGG
>UMGJ01015291.1_pt1 | contig 16648 bp, 14 predicted proteins | sample 1965221 | NCBI WGS metagenome assembly UMGJ01 (sample SAMEA4836067, study PRJEB28245) | human gut metagenome | biome: gut microbiome; material: fecal sample | place: Denmark | collected 2008
GCTTGCAGTATATCCGCCTTTTTATACTACAAGCTTTTCTGCCGTCAAGACGGAGGGATTGTCACGCCAACCCTCGCCTGTATCAATCCCTCCAAAACCGCACTATCCCTCGAAAAGCACTATAGTCTAAACTGTGTCTGTTTCAGGCACAGTTTTTATTTTTACAAAAAAGCACTTGACATTAGTCCGAAATCGGATTATAATATCTCTCAGTCCGATTTCGGACTTAAACATTTGCCGACAAGGAGAATCAGCTTGGATAATAAAAACAACAGAAAAAAACTGTATGAATATAATAATGTACTGAAATCAATAGATGATTGCTACAGGAATATAGCAAAGCGCTACGGGTTTTCGGAAGCGGCTTTCTGGACGCTGTACACACTGCGTATGGAGCCGGGCAACATAACGCAGAGCGATGTCTGCACCGTGCTGTATCAGCCTAAGCAGACGGTAAACTCCGCACTGAAAAAGCTCGAAAGCGAGGGGTATATAACGCTTACTCCGGCAGGTGCGCACACAAAGAATATCAGCCTTACAAAAAGCGGAACAAAGCTGTGCGAACAGACGGTAGATAAAGTGATAGAGGCGGAATGCGCCGCACTCGGCAATATGACAGATGAAGAAAGTGAGAATATGACTGCGCTTATGAAGCTGTACAGCGTACTTCTTAAAAGTCAGACGGCAAAAATATAAAGATACAAAAGGAGAACAAAGGGAAAATGAGCAAGATAAAACTTTCGGATCACTTTACTGCAGGACGGCTTTTCAGGTTTGTACTGCCGTCGGTGGCTATGATGGTGTTTATATCCATATACGGTGTTGTTGACGGCTTTTTCGTATCTAATTTTGCCGGCAAGACCTCTTTCGCATCCATCAATCTTATAATGCCGTTTGTAATGATACTCGGCGGTGTGGGCTTTATGGTCGGCACGGGCGGAACGGCGCTTGTTTCTCAGAAGCTCGGCGAGGGTGACGAAAAGACGGCAAAACGCTATTTCACAATGATGATAATGCTGACGGTGATACTCGGTGCGGTACTCACAACATTCGGCCTTATCTTTACCGAAAACGTTGCGGTGTTCTTCGGCGCAACTCCCGAAATGCTGGGCGACTGTGTGCTTTACGGCAGAATAGTAATCTCCTTTACAACGGCTTTTATGCTCCAGAACGTATTCCAGAGCTTTTTCATTGCCGCCGAGAAGCCTAAACTCGGACTTATTTCAACTATTATGGCAGGCTGTACGAATATCATACTTGACGCTGTATTTGTAGGTCTTATGGACTTTGGCGTTGCAGGTGCGGCATTTGCTACTGGCATCAGCGAATGTGTCGGTGGAATATTCCCTCTTATCTACTTTCTCCGTCCGAACTCAAGCATACTGCGTCTTACTAAGACAAGGCTTGAGATAAGACCACTTCTTCGTGCCTGTGCGAACGGTTCATCGGAGCTTATGTCGAGCATTTCCTCATCGGTCGTAAGTATAATCTACAACTTCCAGCTTATGAAATATATAGGCGAAAACGGCGTTTCGACCTTTGGCGTAATGATGTATGTGCAGTTTATTTTCATAGCGATATTTGTCGGATATGCTATTGGATGCGCACCCGTGATAGGCTTCAACTACGGAGCGCAGAACCGTTATGAACTGAACAATATGCTCAAAAAGAGCCTTTGCTTTGCGGCGATAGCGGGAGTAACGCTTGTCGCATTGTCGGCGGTGCTTGCAAGCCCTCTCGCAAAGATATTTGTCGGCTATGACGCAGAGCTTTACGAGCAGACACGTCACGCTTTCAGGATATTCTCGCTGTGCTTTTTGCTTGCAGGCTTCAACATATTCACCTCATCGTTCTTCACCGCACTCGGAAACGGCGCTATCTCTGCGGCTGTGTCATTTATGAGAACGCTTATATTCCAGGTTTCAAGCATACTTATACTGCCCCTTGTTTTCGGTGTTGACGGTATATGGATGGCGAATGTTGTGGCGGAATTTTTCGCTTTCCTGCTGTCGCTGATGTTCCTTATCGTAAAGAGGAAGAAGTACGGATACTGGCAGAAGAATGTTGCTTTGCCGGTTGAACCTGAATCGGCAATGACAAACAAAAACGCAGATTAAACGGTTATATAAAGCAATATAGTGCGGCGGCTCGGTAATGTTACCGGGCCGCCGATACTTTTATATCTGTTATCCGAACTTACTTCCTCCCATTCAGCCCGAACTTCCTTGTATACGCATCAAAGTCAACATAGCAGTGATCCATATCAACATCGCCGTCGATTCCGCTGATATTGCCCTCCCACGAATACTGCCACATAAAATATGTTCCGCTGTATGCAGGCTTGTCGGTGTCAACGTGAGCCACCCATACGGGATACTTTGAAAGCGCCGTCATATCAAGGTAGCTGTTGAAAAACGAAGCGTAGGAATATACGACAGGCAGATAGCCTGCGTTTGCTATCTCCTCGCAGAACGCTTCTGCCATTGCGGTGAGGGTCTGCTTTGAATAGCCGTTCTTTACATACCACTGATCCTCTATATCAAATACTACGGGGTAGCTTATCTCATAGCCGGAAATAAGGCTGAGTACAAATTTAGCCTCATCTCTCGCTTCTTCGACCGTTTCGGCATAGCAGTAGTGATACACTCCGGCAGGAATGCCGTTTTGCATAGCGCCTTTCATGTTTTCGTGGAAATATGTATCGCTTGTCATAGGGTAATCGTCGCTTATCCTGCCACGGCTTGAACGTATCATAGCAAAGTCGATGCCCGAACTTTTAACCTTTGCCCAGTCTATCGTGTCGCCCTGCGCCCACGAAACGTCAATTCCCGTCAGTGCGTCTGTTGTATACAGCGATATAGTTTCGACAGACATTGCCGAGTTGTCATAAGCTCTGCGGTTGTCGGTGACGCTGCCGTTTTTGCTGTTTGTGAACATACCCTTAAGCGTATATGAACAATCGTTTCCAAGCGTCATAGCGCCTGTGTTTATGACCTGCGCATTGTTTCTTATCTCCAGCTTTCCGCCGATATAGCTTTTTGCATTGAAGCGTGCAGTGCCTGTCACACCTATCTCGCCGTAAGAGGTAAAGTCCGAATTCACATCAAGAGTGCCTGCGAATGCCGTCTGTGCCGTATCGGAAAGCAGCGTAATGCCCGACAGCGAAACCGCAGATCTTCCGCTCGCAGACATCGTACCGTCAATATCCAGAGCAGAACCGCCGTAGGTATTGAGCGTGCCGTTTATTATAAGCGATGCGCCGTTATCCGCAACAAGTCTGCCCTTTATATCAAGGGTAATACCGTATGGCACGGTAACGGATGTTCCGCTGAGCAGTACCATCACAGTACCTGCCGGTACAGTAAGGCTTTTGCCGAGTGTTATATTGCTTTTTATGTAATAGGTTCTGTCCGCCGCAAGCACGGAGGTGCCGTCCCAGGTGTAAGGGTCAGCCGCCGCCGCAACCGGAAGCGACACGGAACATAATATGAACAGTGCCGACAGAAAACCGGCGATTATCCGTTTTCTTAATTTCATTTGCTTTTCCTTTCGGATTATCTCAGCTGTTTTGTTTACCGGATACTTATCCAAGATAATTATGTCATATTCCGCACCGTTTGTCAATATTCACGGCGGTGCGACAATTCCCGACGTTACATTTTTCGTCATTCCGACAGTATTCCCCGTCCTTATTTGTACACAGTTACAATATATTAAGCACGATGCATTATTGACAGTGCCGTAAAAAAGGATTATAATTTCTATATCTATGGGCTTTGCCCGAACAAAATTAAACAATGTTGTACGGTAGAATATATGAACAAATATGTAAGAAATATGACGCAGGGAAGTGAGCTTAAGCACATACTTATGTTCACTCTGCCCTTGCTTGCGGGAAATCTGTTCCAGCAGTTTTATAATATAGTCGATTCGGTAATAGTCGGACGTTATCTCGGTCACGAGGCACTGGCGGCGGTCGGTGCGACAGGCTCGATTACGTTCCTGTTTTACACGCTGTGTAACGGACTTTCGGCAGGTGCGGGAATACTGATAGCGCAGAGCTTCGGAGCGGGGCGGCACGACGATGTAAAGCGTTTTATCGCAAACTCGGCTTATGCGCTCGGCTTTGTAGGTCTGGGGCTGACGATTATTTCGGTAGCCTTTGCGCATCTTCTTTTGCAGATGCTCGACACTCCCCAGAACATACTTGCAAACGCTGCGGACTATATGCGTACTGCCTGTGCAGGAACGATTGCGGTAGCAGGCTACAACTGGATAAACTCGGTGCTTCGTGCGCTCGGGGATTCGAAAACTCCGCTGTATTTTCTTATTGTCGCAAGTATACTGAATGTAGGACTTGACCTGCTTTTTGTAATGGTATTCGGTATGGGGGTAGTCGGTGCGGCGCTCGCTACAGTTATTGCACAGGGAGTTTCCGCTGTCGGAAGTATTTTGTTTGCGGTAAAGAAGAACGAATATTTCCGGCTGAAAAGAGAACATCTCAGGCTTCGCAGGGAGCAGTTTGTACGTTGTATGAAAACTGGTACTCCCATAGCTTTGCAGAATGCGCTTGTTTCCGTGTCGATGATCTCACTTCAGAAGACCGCAAACTCATTCGGAGATATAGTAGTTGCCGCATACACTGCGACAATGCGTGTAGAACAGCTTATACAACAGCCCTTCAATTCGCTCGGCACGGCGCTTTCGACCTTTGCAGGTCAGAATGTCGGAGCGGCAAAGCCCGACAGGGTGGTAAAAGGCTATCACCGTTCAATGCTTATATCGACCGCTTTCGGTTTGCTGATGCTCGGTGTGTTCGCTTTTACAAGCAGATATATAGTCGGCTTCTTCGTTGCCGAAGAACAGGTTATAGATATAGGCGCAAAGGCGCTTTTGCTGTCTGCCTGCTTCTATGTTCCGCTGGGCTTCATCCACACGACAAGAGGACTTTTAAACGGTGCGGGCGATGTAGGATTTGCATTCCTGAACGGACTTGCCGAGGTAGTCGGCAGAATAGGCTTTGCGGCAATGCTTGTTAATATACCCGGAGTGGGAATGTGGGCGGTATGGACAACGACCTGTCTTACATGGGTATTGACAGCTGTAATGTGTCTTATCAGATATAAGGGCGGCAAATGGCGGAAAAAATGTCTTGTTGATATTGAGTCCGCAGAAACGGAGGTAATTCATGCTGAGCAATAAAACGCAAGCCGAAAAAAGCGAAACGTTTCTGCTGGCGCACGCATTGTTATTGTTTGTGCTGTCACTGCTTGTCGGGGTACAGGGCGTATTCGAGATAATCGACTATATGCCGCACATTATATCGGCAGGCTGTATAAACTGCGGAGCGTATGCGGCATCTATACCGTCTACTCTTATAATGTATCTGTGGTTTTCTGTATCTGTAGCGGTCTTTTATTACAGGGAAAACAAGTATTATTTTAATGTTATCTTTAGATTTGGTAAAGAAACATAGGATATGGATGAATTGGAGTACCCTCCCGCTACGATGTCTTATTTTTGTGATTTAATACGAAAAGATGCTGAACGGTTGTCCAATCTATTTGAAGCAGAAAATTGCGAAAAACCGATCGTGTATAAAATGAAATTCCGATGCAAGGATAGTAAATTTAAATTTGAGTTAAAATATGAGAAGGATTTGCCAAGTGATTTTCAGCCCGAACAAGTGTTCATTGAATGGAAACAGAAAATAAAGAATAAAAGCATACTTCTATTGTAAAAGGAGCAACTACTGGATATTTTCTAAAACAAACGTAAAGAAGGAGATTGCAATGAATCTGTTCAAAAAACTGTCCCCTAAACCTCAAAATGAAGCTGTTCCCAAGAGCATTATAACAAATTATAGCTACGGGGAAATACCTGTCGAAGTCGAATACAATATAGACGCAAGCATGGAACGTTTACCTTATGATTTTGAAACGCTGAAAAAAGAAGGAATAGATAATATAATTAAAGAGCGTTTTATCCCATGGTTGAAAACCGATGAGTTCCGGGATAGAGATGGTGAGTTGATATTTAAGGGCTTAAAACTATATAGTATAGTCTATTGCTATGCTATGATTGATGCTCGCTATTCTCACTCTAATCAGCAAGAAATGGCTGGACAGTTTGATTTTTTCTTCGAGAGTGGAAACGAATACACATCTGATATGATGGAATCGGTAGCCATGCAAATTTATGTCCTTCATGGTCATATAGTTAAAGTAGATGGGTATGAGGTATAATATTCAAAATGACGATAAGTGAAAACGGTAAATAAGACTGTGAAAAATAGGCGGTGAAAAGTATATGAACTACGAGAAACTGATTTCTGATGTTAACCTTGCATTTGCAGGAAACCAATTTGAAGTGTCATTAAAAAAGGCGCAGGAAGCAATCAATAAAGATGACTCAAAAGCGGAAGGGTATGTGTGCGCCGGCAAAGCTGCGCTTTCACTGGGAAGTGCTGAAATGGCGGAACACTATTTTAAAACTGCTACTGAGAAAGATAAGAACAACGGAAACATTTTCTTTCTTCTTGGATATGCCTAGGCAATGAGTGGCCATTCTTCAAAAACCGTACAAAGCTTAACAAGAGCACTTGAAAGTAACTGTGATACTTCAGTTAAAGGTCAAATATATAAAATGATATCCATGATTAATACAGAACAAGGCGATTATGGCAATGCGTTGACCAACTTGTCACAAGCCGAGGATTATATTGGTCTTGACTATGAAATATTACAGCAGAGAGCTGTCTGCCTGCTTTTATGTTCCGCTGGGCTTTATCCACACGACAAGAGGACTTTTAAACGGTGCGGGCGATGTAGGATTTGCCTTTCTGAACGGACTTGCCGAGGTAGTCGGCAGAATAGGCTTTGCGGCAATACTTGTTAATATACCCGGAGTGGGAATGTGGGCGGTATGGACAACGACCTGTCTTACATGGGTATTGACAGCTGTAATGTGTCTTATCAGATATAAGGGCGGCAAATGGCGGAAAAAATGTCTTGTTGATATTGAAGCCGCAGAAACGGAGGTAATTCATGCTGAGCAATAAAACGCAAACCGAAAAAAGCGAAACGTTTCTGCTGGCACACGCATTGCTATTGTTTGTGCTGTCACTGCTTGTCGGGGTACAGGGCGTATTCGAGATAATCGACTATATGCCGCACATTATATCGGCAGGCTGTATAAACTGCGGAGCGTATGCGGCATCTATACCGTCTACTCTTATAATGTATCTGTGGTTTTCTGTTTCTGTAGCGGTCTTTTATTACAGGGAAAGCAGAAAAATGTTCACCCTTATCCCCTATATGTGCATTATAGGCATAGCGCCGAGCCTTGTGTATGACTTGTCGTTCATATCGGAAAACGGCTTTGTTTCCGGCGGAGAATATAATGTAACGCTGTATCTTGTTATGGATATATTTCTTCTTCTGGACTCGATAGTTATGATACAGCTTGTACGAGGTACAATGAGCAGAAAAGCCGCTATGATATGTCCTGCGATATATCTTATTACGGGGCTTATATACTTTTCGAGCGTTTTCGTTTTTTACGGCTCGGTCGAAAGAACTAATTTTATGGGATATTATTTCTGCAACAGCGTGACGAATATCGTATTTTCGCTGTCGCTGTTCCGCTTTGTAGATGTGTTGTATCCTGCAAGAAAAAAAGGAGCAGAAGATGGAGAATAAGTACATAGCGCTTACATTTGACGACGGACCGAACACCGTCACAACCCCGCAGGTGCTTGAAATGCTGAAAAAGCATAACGTTACGGGCAGCTTTTTTCTTGTAGGCGATAACATAAACGAGGAAAGCGCAAAGGTAGCCCGTGAATGCTTTGAGTACGGCTGTGAGATATGCAACCACAGCAGAACACACCGTGCGATGCCTCAGCAGACAAGCGAAGAAATAAAGGCTGAAATTGAATACACAAACGACAAGATAAAGCAGATAACAGGCGGTGTCGCCCCGAAATTTTTCCGTCCGCCGTATATTGCGCTTTGCGACAGTATGTATGACGATATACCGCTTACATTTATCTGCGGAAACGGTGCGGAGGACTGGCTTGACGAAATATCCGCAGAAGAACGCAGTAAGCGAATAATTAAGCAGGCGCAAAACGGTATGATAATACTTCTGCACGATATGGAGGGCAATTTCCGCACGGTACAGGCGCTCGATACGATAATACCGGAGCTTAAACGGCAGGGATATACGTTTGTGACGGTAAGCGATCTTTTCGCAAAGTGCAATGTAACGCCCCGAAAAAGAGTGATATATTCAAATGTGCTGACGGACTGAAAAATTTGCGGATTTATGCCGTGCTGTTTTATTCGATTTCTTTATAAAAAGTACTTGCATTTTATCCGCTTTTTTGGTAAAATAAAATATGAGCGCAGAAGTATAAAAATATGCGTGGAATTTGTATTTCTTGAGGACAGCCTCATACAAATAAAGTAAAAGCGAAAGGATCATTACCATGAGCAAATTAAACAAGAAGAATGTAGAAGATTTACAGGTAAAGGGCAGAAAAGTCCTTGTTCGTGTAGACTTCAACGTACCTATGAAGGACGGCAAGATCACAAACGACAACAGAATCCAGGCCGCACTTCCCACAATCAATAAGTTAGTTGAGAACGGCGCAAAGATAGTTCTTTGTTCACATCTCGGCAAGCCGAAGAACGGTCCCGAGGAGAAGTTCTCTCTTAAGGCTGCTGCAGAAAGACTTGCAGAGCTTGTTAATACAAAGGTTGTTTTCGCTAAGGACGATACGGTAGTAGGCGAAAACGCAAAGAAGGCAGTTGCAGAAATGAAGGACGGCGAGATAGTTGTTCTTGAAAACACACGTTTCCGCGGCGCTGAAGAAACAAAGAACGGTGAAGCATTCTCTAAGGAGCTTGCAGATCTCGTTGACGACGATGTATTCGTAATGGACGCTTTCGGTTCTGCACACAGAGCACACGCTTCTACAGCAGGCGTTACAAAGTTTGTTAAGGAAACAGCAGTAGGCTACCTTATGAACAAGGAAATCGAGTTCTTAGGCAACGCTGTTGAAAACCCCGTAAGACCTTTCGTTGCTATCCTCGGCGGTGCTAAGGTTGCAGACAAGCTGAACGTTATATCAAACCTCCTCGAAAAGTGCGACACACTTATCATCGGCGGCGGTATGGCTTACACATTCTTAAAGGCTAAGGGCTATGAAGTAGGTACATCACTCGTTGACAACGAGAAGATCGACTACTGCAAGGAAATGATTGAAAAGGCTGAAAAGCTCGGCAAGAAGCTCCTTCTCCCCATTGATACAACAATTGCAAAGGAATTCCCCGATCCTATCGACGCTGAGATCGAAGTAAGCGTTGTTGACGCTGACAAGATTCCTGCTGATATGATGGGTCTTGACATCGGTCCTAAGACAATGGCTCTGTTCGCTGATGCGGCTAAGTCAGCTAAGACAGTTGTATGGAACGGTCCTATGGGTGTATTTGAAAACCCCGTATTAAAGAAGGGTACAGTTGCTGTTTGTGAAGCGCTTGCAGAGGCAGACGCTACAACAATCATCGGCGGCGGCGACTCGGCTACAGCTGCTATCAACCTCGGTTATGCAGACAAGATGAGCCACATCTCAACAGGCGGCGGTGCTTCTCTTGAATACCTCGAAGGTAAGGTACTTCCCGGTATCGCTTGCATTCAGGACAAGTAAAAATAACGAGGGCGGATTATTCTGCCCTCAGATTGTCATAAAGCATCTGATTTAAATGGGGTCGCAGGGGCGAAGCCCCCGATAGGGTTGAGGGGCGATAGCCCCCACTCTCAGCCCCTTCCCGAGGGGAAGGGGTATGGGGTTAGGGATATTCCGATGAAACTTCATTTATAAAGTTGATGACATTTCTGAGGGCGGATATTCTCCGCCCTTATTGTTGTGTAATAAGCAATTTATAATAAAAAACGAAAGGAACACTGTATCATGAAAAAGACAGTAAGAAAAGCAGTTATCGCAGGTAACTGGAAGATGAATAAGACAAGACCCGAGGCTAAGGCTCTTTTAGAAGAATTAAAGCCTATGGTAGCTGATGTAAAGGACGTTGAGGTCGTAGCCTGCGTTCCCTTTACAAACCTTGAAACAGCTCTCGCTGTAACAGCAGGCACAAACATAAAGATCGGCGCCGAGAACTGCCACTTTGAAAAGAGCGGTGCTTTCACAGGCGAAATTTCAGCTGATATGCTCGCTGAAATGGGTGTTGAATATGTTGTACTCGGTCACTCCGAGCGCCGTCAGTATTTTGCTGAAACAGACGAAACAGTAAACAAGAGAACAAAGGCTGCTCTTGAAGCAGGCTTAAAGCCCATCGTATGCGTAGGCGAACTTCTCTGGGAGCGTGAATGCAACATTACAGAAGAAGTTATCGCACGTCAGATTAAGCTTGATTTCTTCGGCATCTCCGCAGACGACCTCAAGAAGTGCATAATCGCTTACGAACCCGTTTGGGCTATCGGTACAGGCAAGACAGCTACAGCAGATCAGGCTGAAGAGGTTTGCGCTTTCATCCGTGCTACACTCGCTAAGCTCTACGGTGCAGATGTCGCAGAAACGATCACGATCCAGTACGGTGGCTCTATGAACGCAAAGAACGCTGAAGAACTGCTCTCAAAGACAAACGTTGACGGCGGTCTTATCGGCGGTGCTTCACTCAAGGCTGCTGATTTCACAACTATCATCAAGGCTGCCGTAAACGGCTAATCAAAAATCGGATATTTACGAAAGGACGACTAAACAAATGGCAAAACCCGTTTTACTCGTTGTAATGGACGGCGTAGGCTTTTCAAAGACAGGTCTTGGCGACGCAGTTACACTCGCCAACACTCCTACTCTTGACAGACTTTTAAGAGAATGCCCCAACACTCGTTTAAAGGCTCACGGTGACGCTGTAGGTCTGCCTACAGATGACGATATGGGCAACTCAGAGGTAGGTCACAACGCACTCGGCTGCGGTCAGATCTACTCACAGGGCGCAAAGCTTGTTAACGAATCTATCGAAAGCGGAAAGATGTATCAGTCTGAGGCTTGGAAGGAACTCGTTGACAACTGCAAGGCTAACAACAGCACCCTGCACTTCATCGGTCTTTTATCAGACGGTAACGTTCACTCAAATATCAAGCACCTGTTCAAGATGCTGACAGAAGCCAAGAACGAGGGCATCAAGAAGGCAAGAGTACACATTCTGCTCGACGGAAGAGATGTACCCGCTACTTCTGCTCCGATATATATTGAACAGCTTGAGAGCTTCCTCAAGGAACTTAATGCGGACGGCGCTTTTGACGGTAAGATAGCAAGCGGCGGCGGACGTATGAAAGTTACTATGGATCGTTATCAGGCTGACTGGCCTATGGTTGAACTCGGCTGGAAGACTCACGTCAAGGGCGAGGGCAGACAGTTTGCATCAGCTATGGAAGCTGTAGAGACCTACCGTAAGGAAAACGACGGCATCATCGACCAGGATCTCCCTGCATTCGTAATCGCTGAGAACGGCGAGCCTGTAGGTAAGATAGTTGACAAGGACAGCGTTATCCTCTTCAACTTCAGAGGCGACCGTGCTATCGAGCTTTCAATGGCATTTGACGATGACGACTTCACTGCATTTGACAGAGGCGCAAAGCCCGACGTATGCTTCGCAGGTATGCTGCAGTATGACGGCGACTTAAAGCTCCCCGCACGCTTCCTTGTAAATCCTCCCGAGATCACAAACACTCTCACGGAGGTACTGGTTGCCGCAGGTCTTAACGAATATGCCGTATCCGAAACACAGAAGTACGGTCATGTAACTTACTTCTGGAACGGCAATAAGAGCGATAAGTTCAGCGAAGAGCTTGAAACATACAAGGAGATACCCTCCGACAACGTTTCATTCGATCAGCGTCCGTGGATGAAGTCTGCTGAGATAACAGACGATCTTATCGAAGTGATAAAGAGCAAGAAGTATGACTTTATCCGTTGCAACTACCCCAACGGCGATATGGTCGGACACACAGGCAGCCTCGACTCAACAATAATCGGGGTTGAAGCGGTTGACCTCGGCCTTTCAAGACTTATCAAGGTTTGCGATGAGTACGGTGTTACGCTCGTAGTAACCGCCGATCACGGCAACGCAGACGAGATGCTCGAAAAGAATAAGAAGGGTGAGGTTCAGGTAAGAACAGCCCACTCGCTCAACCCCGTTCCTTTCATCATCTATGATAAGGAAGTCAAGTACACTATAAAGGACGATACAAAGTACGCTCCCGGTGTTCCCACCAAGTACGGTCTGGCAAACGTTGCTCCCACCATCGTTAAGATGCTCGGTCTTACAGCGCCTGACTGCTGGCAGGAAAGCATGATCTAAGGTGGCTGGCGGCTGTGAGCCGCCTCAAATTCCGCCTTTGGAACAGTCGGTGCTATCCGCAGGATAGCGAAACGGCGGGTGGCAATGTGTCGCTTCAAGTTCCGCATTTGGCATTGTCGGAGCATTTCGTGAGATAGTCAAACGGCGGAGCTGAATGCACTGCAAATCACATAGCAATGCGGTTTGTGGCGGTTAAGACATATACTTTGTCAGGCACAGAGTAAAACAGAAAATCGTGTGAAGCGGGTTGCCGTGTATAGCGATTATTTGGCTTTACAATGCAGTTTGATAGGATATACAATTGATACGATAAACGGCAGGCACGGATAAAGTGTGCCTGCCGTTTTTGCGGCTGTGAGCCGCTTCAAGTTCCGCCTGCGGCTGTGAGCCGCTTCAAGTTCCGCCTTTGGAATTGTCGGAGTTATCCGCAAGTTAGCAAAACGGCGGGACTGAACGCACTGCAAATCGCATAGCAATGCGGTTTGTGGCGGTTAAGACATATACTTTGTCAGGCACAGAGTAAAACAGAAAATCGTGTGAAGCGGGTTGCCGTGTATAGCGATTATTTGGCTTTACAATGCGGCTTGACAGCGTGATATTGATAAAAATAAGACGGCAGGCACGGATAAAACGTGTCTGCCGTTTTTGCGGCTGTGAGCCGCTTCAAGTTCCGCCTTTGGAATAGTCGGTGCGTTTCGTGCGATAGTGAAACGGCGGAGCTGAACGCACTGCAAATCGCATAGCAATGCGGTTTGTAGCAATTGGAAAATGTAAGCAGTAATACGGCAGGAACGGAAATCTACGGTTGCAAACGAGATATTCCTGCTGTTGACGAAGTGTCATAAATGGCTTTGTTGTGCGGTTTGTGGCAATCGGAGAATATAGGCAGTAACACGGCAGGAACGGGAATCTACGGTTGAAAACGAGATATTCCTGCTGTTGCCGAAGTGTCATAAATGGCTTTGTTATGCGGTTTGCGGCAATCGGAGAATGTACGCAGTAACACGGCAGGAACGGGAATGTACGGTTGCGAACAAGATATTCCTGCTGTTGCCGAAGTGCCATAAACGGCTTTGTTGTGCGGTTTGTTCGGGATTATTGGATGAAAAACGGCAGGTGCGAAAAAATCCCGTTCCTGCCGTAAATATGACGTTTTACAATTCCGCTTTATATATCAAAGCGTCGCAAACCGGTTCTGTGTAATAGTTTCTGCGGCGTCCGACCTCAGAAAAGCCGTGCTTTTCATACAGCTTTTTTGCCGGCTCGTTATCACAGCGGACTTCAAGAAAAATGCTTTTTATGCCGTTACTTTTGCATTTATTTATAAAATATTCCATTAATTGTGTGGCGATGCACTGATGTCTGTATTCGGGAAGCACTGCAATGCGATACAGCTCGCATTCATCGGATACGCTCTGACCGCAGATAAAGCCTACCGGCTTGTTTTCGGCTTTATCATCACGAATAACGGCATTTATCGAGCCTTCTGTGAACACCTGCGACTCAATACTTCGCTCTGTCCAAGGCACCGAAAAACACTTTTTTTCAATCACTGCAATGTCGCTACAGATTGATGAATTATGATGATTTAAAGCTGTGATTTTTCCTTTATCTGTCAAACAGTCATTGTCAATGAGTATCATACCACGTTTTGCCAATATTTACATCTACCGTCATAGGAACGGTGAGCTTTACGGCATTCTCCATTTCTTCCTTTAAAAGTAAGGCTACCTTTTCTGCGCAATCTTCTTTTGCCTCAACAATAAGTTCATCGTGAACCTGAAGTATCAGCCTTGCATCAAGACCGCTTTCTTTAAGTCTGTTATAAACTTTTATCATCGCAATTTTTATTATATCGGCGGCTGTACCCTGTATGGGGGTGTTCTTTGCGACACGCTCGCCGAAAGCCTGCAGATTCTTATTCTTTGCGGCAAGCTCTTTGATATATCTTCTTCTGCCGAACATAGTTTCAACATAGCCGTCACGCTTAGCCTTCGCAACGGTCTGCTCCATATAGTGAGCTATGCCGGAATATTTGGAAAGATAGGAGCGGATATATTCGCTTGCTTTCGGCACTGAAACACCGATGTCCTTTGACAGCGAGAATGCGCCTATTCCGTAGACGATGCCGAAGTTGACCGCTTTCGCCTTGCTTCTGAGGTCGGGCGTTACCCACTCTATCGGCTGATTGAACACCTGAGATGCGGTAACGGTATGAATATCCACTCCGTCAAGGAACGCTTTCTTCATTATCTCGTCGCCCGAAATATGAGCCAACACACGCAGTTCGATCTGTGAATAGTCGGCATCGACAAGCAGGTAGCCGTCCTTTGCGGTGAAGAATCTTCTCATCTCCCTGCCAAGCGGAGTTCTTACGGGGATATTCTGAATGTTCGGCTCGGCGCTTGAAATTCTTCCCGTTCTTGTTTCTGTCTGCTTGAAGGTTGAATGAATCCTGCCGTCCTCGCCGACTACCTTCAGAAGTCCTGTAACGTATGTGTTCTGCAGCTTTGTAAGCGCACGGTATTCGGTTATAAGCGGAACTATAGGGTGCTTGTCCATAAGGCTTTCAAGCACATCGGCGTTTGTGGAATAGCCTGTTTTTGTCTTTTTGGCGCTGGGCAATGCAAGTTTTTCAAAAAGCACGCTTCCGAGCTGTTTTGGCGAGCCTATATTGAATTCATAACCTGCGTATTCATAGATCTCACGGCTGATTTTTTCTGCCTTTGCCGAAACCTCTTTACCGAAAGCCTTTATACCGTCTGCGTCAATACTTACGCCCTCACGCTCCATAGCTACAAGCACAGTAGCAAGAGGTATCTCTATATCGGTAAGGACTGCCGCAGAGCCTGTTTCACCGATTTTGCAATTAAGTATATCGTTGAGGGCGGCAACGGTTATCGACTTTTCCTGTATGCTGTTTCCCTCCGGAACTCCGTACTGAGCGCAGAGCCTTGACAGGCTGTAATCGTTTGAATCGGGGTCGACAAGGTAAGCCGCAAGAGTTGTATCAAATTTATTGTTATTGAGTTTTTCAAGTCCGGAAACTGTAAGCGTATCCTTTATATCAAAGGTGTACTTCGTGCTGTCGCTGTCGGCATAGGCTTTAAGCTCCCCGTCGGACAATTTTACCGGAGCGCCTATTGCACCTGCGTATACGCTCCCCTCCTGCGTCAGAACTATATCGCCTGCAGGCATTGCGGGTATCTGCTTTGCGGCGGATTCTTCCAAAGCCTCTTTTGAGCCTGCGGGAGCGGAAGTCGGGTGCAGCTTCAGCTTCTGGAGCATCTTATACATTTCAAGCTCCGACAGCAATCTTGCAAGCTCGTTATCGTCACGTTCTTTCGGAACATAATGCGAAAGCTCGGTATCAATAGGTGCGGTAAGGCATATTTCGGCAAGCTGTCTGCTCATATAACAGCTTTCCTTGCCGTTTTCAAGCTTTGTGCGTACACCCTTTGTGATAAGCGTTGAGCCGATGTTTTCATAAACTCCGTCCACGCTTGCAAATTCCTTTATAAGTGAAAGAGCGGTCTTTTCACCGATACCTGCAACGCCCGGTATATTGTCGCTCGAATCGCCCATAAGCGCCTTTACTTCTATCATCTGTTTCGGGGTCACGCCGTACTCCTCCATAATAACATCGGGCGTATAGTAAATGTCGCCTTTTGTCTTGGCAAGCCTTACGGTAACGTAATCATTTACAAGCTGGAACGAGTCACGGTCGCCCGTTGACACTGTACAGGGTATCTTCTTATCCGCACAGGCAGCTGAAACAGTTCCGATTATATCATCGGCTTCAAAGCCCTCTTTTTCTATAATGGTTATTCCCATTGCGGTGATTATCTTTTTCATATAGGGGAGCTGTTGTGCGAGGTCTTCGGGCATACCCTTGCGGTTTGCCTTATAGCCGTCATACATCTTATGGCGGAATGTCGGTGCTTTAAGGTCGAAAGCTACCGCTATCATATCCGGATTTACATCCTTTTCAAGCATAAGCAGAGTGTTCATAAAGCCTGTTACGGCATTTGTGGCAACACCTCTTGAATTTGTCAGCACACGGATACCGTAGAATGCACGGTTTAATATGCTGTTGCCGTCAATAATAAGAAATCCCATATTTATCCTTTCAAGCAGAGGTCAGATTGATTTTTTCGGTGAGTTACGTTTGATTTATGTTTGATTATGTTTATAGTATAACATAAATCAAGTCGGCGTAAACCGACACGGCGGTACGCCGTATTTTGTCGTCAGACAAA
>UMGJ01047389.1_pt1 | contig 16604 bp, 24 predicted proteins | sample 1965221 | NCBI WGS metagenome assembly UMGJ01 (sample SAMEA4836067, study PRJEB28245) | human gut metagenome | biome: gut microbiome; material: fecal sample | place: Denmark | collected 2008
GTCGAGACTGGACTGGTCTAGTAGCTCCTTTTGAGCGAAAAATCGGTAGACGAAATAAGAAAACCAGGAGGAAAAGTGAAAAGAGTAGGAAATATATATGAAAAAATAACCAAAAAGGAAAATATCAGAAAAGCTATTATAAATGCATCAAAAGGAAAAAAAGATAGAAATGGTGTAGTTAAAATATTAGACAATGTCAATTTTTATGTAGATGAAATATATAATATGCTTATCAATAAAACATATACACCAAGTCCGTATATAAAAATGCTAATTCACGATGGTGTAAGAAAAAAAGAAAGAATTATATATAAACCTAAATTTTATCCGGACCAGATTATTCATTGGGCATTGATGCAGCAGATACAACCAATAATTCAAAAAGGAATGTATGAATATTGCTGTGCTTCAGTTCCAAATCGAGGCATACATTATGGGGGAAAATATATAAAAAAAATATTGGTAAACGATAGAAAAAATACAAAATATGCTTTAAAACTTGATGTGAAAAAATTTTATCCATCGATAAATAAAGAAATAATGAAAAGAAAGTTTATGAGAGTTATAAAAGATAGAGATACTTTAGATCTTATTGAAAAAATAATTGATAGCTCCGAAAGTGGACTTCCAATCCGGAAATTATACTTCACAGTGGTTTGCAAATTTTTATTTGCAAGATGTAGACCATTTTATAAAGGAAGAAATGAAGGTAAAATATTATTTAAGATATATGGATGATATGTTACTTTTTCACAGAAATAAGAAGGAATTGAAGAAAATAAAAAATGAAATAGAATTGAAGTTGAAAAAGGAAGGCCTAAATTTAAAGGAAAACTGGCAGCTATTTAGAGTTGATAGTAGGCCAGTTGATTTTATTGGGTATCGATATTACAGAGGATATACAACTTTAAGGCGTGGAAATTTTTTAAGGATAAAGAGAAGGGCAAAAAGAATATATAAAAGAAATAAAGTAACCTTGACAGATGCTTCAGCAATGATAAGTTATTATGGTTGGCTTAAACATTGTAACAGTTACAATTTTAATCAAAAATATATAAGACCATATATAGATATAAATAAGTTAAAAGGAGTGGTGAGCTATGCAAACAGAAAATTCAATAAAACCAAATAAATTTGAAATAAGCAAACATCAGAACGGTAAATGTACCGTTCTTTTTTATGACAATATAATAGAGGAAAAAGTTACAGATCCAGATGGAGTAGAAACAACAAGATATTTATACGATATGTATGAAGTAGAAGTAAATAGTAGAGATACACTTGCAGAAAGTATTGAAGCAAATTATGATGAATGGTTGAAATTTGCAAAAGAAGAAAATGCAAAAAGGGTTGTGGCAATTCCGGATGTAGAAAGAATTTCTGCATTAGAACAGGCAATTATGGAAATTGGGGAGGTACTTGGCAATGGTTAATTTTTATGTAATTCAAATTAGAGATTTAAAAACAATGACAATTGAAGATGTTCCAAAACTATGGAGAAAAAAAGTAAAAGAAAAATTGGAGGAGGAGTCTAGATAGGGCTCCTTCTTTATACTAAAGAAAGTGAGGAACAATAATGGAAACGATAATAGGTTGTATAATAACAGGTGGACTATCTCTTGTAGGAGTAGTCCTTTCTAATTTATCCAATAATAAAAAAATTGAAAATACATTATCAACACAACAAGCAGTAACAGATACAAAATTGGAAGAACTTACAAGAGAGGTCAGATCACATAATAATTTTGCACAAAGAGTTCCTGTTTTGGAAGAACAAATAAAGGTGGCAAATCACAGAATAGAAGATTTAGAAAGGAGGGAAAAGTAATGACAGTTCAATTATTAGTATATGTTATAACAACATTATTTACTTATATTTTAGGTAAAATATCAAAGCATTTTGGATGGAATGAAACATTACCTATTCCAATACAAAATATTTTGATAGGAATTATAGCGACAATAATAGGTTGTATAATTCATATTGAGGGATTAGATGCAAATAGTATAATACAAGCAGTTGTTACTGCATTAGGTGGAATTGGTACCGCTACTGTATTATATGATGCTAAAAATCAATAACTTAATACAAGAACAAATTTCTTGTAATTTTAAAATACTGGAAGAAAAATAAAAAATCTTCCAGTATTATTTTTTATAAGGAGGTAATGCAATATGGAAGAAGGCAAAGAATTAGCAATAGAATTAGGAAATGCAGAAAATTTAAGAAATTATGAAGAGGAAGGTGAGGAATAATGGCTTATAAAGGACCAGATATATCTGCCTGGCAAGGAGATATAGATATAAAAGCATTAAGTTCACAAGTGGACTTTTTTATTTTTAGAGGATATGCAGGAAGTTCAAAGGACAAAAAAGTAGATAGAAATGTAAATTTATCTATTGAAAATGGTAAACCATATGGACTATATATTTATTCTTATGCATTAAATACTGAACAAGCAAAAGAGGAAGCTCAAAGACTAGTTGATCTTGCAAATAGTTATTCAATTAAACCAGCATTTCTATGTATTGATATGGAAGATGCTGATGGGTATAAAAACAGACATGGTATGCCATCAAATGAAATTTTAAAAGCAATATGTACTATTGAAGGAGAAATATTTGAGAATGCAGGATATTATGCAATAGTATATGCAAATTCTAGTTGGTTTAAGAATCAATTAGCAGGACTAACAAGGTTTGATAAATGGGTTGCTCATTGGCCAGTTTCTTCTGGAAAACAAAAAGGAAATGCAACATCTCCTGATGGGGAAAATGCAAATAATTGTGGTATATGGCAATTTACATCAGAGGGAAAATTGAATGGATACAGTGGAAATCTTGATATGAACTATGCATATAAAGATTTTGTATTAAATAAAAATGGAAATACTAATCCTACTCCTGCTCCAGCTGAAGTACCATCTGATAGTTCTGATACAACGACTTCTATATATAGAGTAAAAAGTGGGGATTGCCTATCAGCAATAGGAAGTAGATTAGGAGTTAATTGGAAGGATATAGCAAGTACAAATGGAATAAAAAGTCCATATATTATTTATGTTGGTCAGTCTTTAGTTATTCCAGGAGCAAATACAACAAATACAAATCCAACATCTAATAATGGCACAACATATACAGTAAAGAGCGGAGATACACTATCAGCAATTGCAGCAAAATATGGCACTACATATCAAAAAATTGCATCAGATAATGGTATATCAAATCCAAATAAAATATATCCAGGGCAAGTTTTAAAAATAAATGGAGCAACGAATAATACAACAAATACACAAGATGTTTCAAAAACATATACAGTAAAATCTGGAGATACATTGTCAGCAATTGCAGTAAAATATGGTACTACATATCAAGAAATTGCAAGAAAAAATGGAATTGCAAATCCAAATAAAATATATCCAGGACAAGTTTTAAAAATATAAAGTAGAGGAAAAAATCCTCTACTCTATATTTTTTAATTTAGTTTGAATATCAAGTAAAATATCGAAGGCTTGATGAAAAGTTATATTATCCATATCCGTAGTTGTAATTTTATTTAGTATTTTCTTAATTTCAACATTTTTCATATAGTCATTGATATTAGAATTATTAGGTAAATTATCTATAATTTTGTACTTTATTTTCATTTTATTTAGTAGTATGATATATTTATCTAATTGAGAAATAGGAAAGCCACATTTTGAAATATTAGGCCCCAAATCTGTGAGCTTTAGGCCTAGTTTCTCGTTGATGATTTTAGCATCTTCATTTATTATGTTATAAAAGATTCCAACTCTGAACAAATAAATTGAAGATGCATCTTCTTTTTTTAGTTCGTTATACTGCTTCATTAGTTTGCTCATCCTTTTTTACCTTCTTTCTAGTTTTTTTCCTTACAATGACATCTCCAGGTTCACATTGAAGAACATCACATATTTTTTCTAAAGTTTCAAAATGAATAGCAATAGTTTTGTTATCCATTAGGTGACTAAGTGATTGGTAACTACATTCCATATTTTTGATAAACCAATACTTCGTTTTTTTCTTTTCTTTTAATATTTCATTTACTCTTACATATATCAAATAAATCACCTCCTATCTAATATATCTATTTTACTATGAATGTATCTAGATTTTACCTATGCTTGTTTTGAGTGATATGTAATATAACTATTGTGCAAAATAGGTAAATTTGGTATAATTTCATTGGTGATTATATGGAAGAATTGAAAATGTGTGAAGAAATCATAAATAAAGTAAAATGGTTTATGGAGAGAAAGGACTATAATGGTTTAAGGCTATATATAGATGAAAAGGAGAAAAACATAGAAACATATACTAATAATTTAAATTATGCGGAAGAAGAATATATGGACAGTTTAGTAAATAACCTTAAATAAATATAGTAAATGATAGTAAAAAATAGTAAAATGTAGTATTTTGTCAAAATTTGTCGAATTTTGTAACCGAGTAGTGTCAATAAGTTCAAAGGTATATACCTATCATAGAGAATAGTTATTTTTGGTAACATAATGTGGTAAAATAGAATAAGAGATATCTCCAATAAATATAAGGAGGATAAATATGAAATTGAATTTTATAGAAAGGATGCTATCAAGGGTTTTGAAAAGATATACACATAAAATATACATAAACGGAATTAAAGATGGATTTAATTATAAGTCTTGATATTATAAAAAAAATATTGTATAATAAAATGGAATTTTTGATAACAAGTTGATAACCTATTAAGTTTTTATAGGTTTGAAAAGGTTTTTATGTTTTGCCAAAAAACAGGCAAAACAAGCAAATACACTAAATATAAACGATTTTAAGAAACAAATAATTACGTTCCAATGATTTTACAAATTATACAGGAACATTTAGTGTAGCATTCACTATTAAAAAAGCTCAACTTGATAAAGTAACTATTGTTAAAGATACTTTTGAATATACTGGTGATGAAATAGTTTCACAAGATAGTAATTTTGATTTAAATAAGATGAATTTTTCTGGCGATATTAAGGCTACTAATGTTGGAAATTATAGCATTACAGTATCCTTAAAAGATAAAGATAATTATGAGTGGAAAGATGGTACAACTACAGATTTAGTTTTAAATTGGTCTATCACACAAGCAACACCAAATTATACAGTACCAACAGGATTAACTTCTGTAAAAGGCAAAATATTAGCAGATGTAGTATTACCAACAGGATTTACATGGAATGCACCTGCAACAGTGTTAACTGTAGGAACAAACACATATAAAGCAACATTTACTCCAGTTGATACAACAAACTATAAAACAATAACTGATATTGATATTGAAGTTGATGTTAAAAATACATTTAATGTAATAACATCAGTACCTGGTGGAAATGGAACAATTACACCAAGTAAAATAGGTGTTATAGAAGGAAGTAAAGTAAAAATAACATTTACACCAAATACAGGATATATGGTAGATAAAGTATTAGTAAATGGAATAGAAAAAACTGCAATAGGAAATGAAATAGAAATAACAGTAGATGAAGAAAAAACAGTAGAAGTAAGCTACAAGAAAATACCATTTACAATAACAGTAGAAGAAGTAACAGGAGCAACAGTAGATCCAGATGGAACTGTAACAGTAAGTTATGGAGACAACAAAGACTTTACAATAACAGCAAACACAGGCTACAAACTAGTAAAAGTATTAGTAAATGATGTAGAAAAAGCATTAGATGGTAACACATTAAAATTAAAGAACATTACATCAAATATGAAAATTAAAGTAGTAGTAGAAAAAATAGAATACAAAGTAATAGAAGGTGCAGAACAAACATATACAATAAAAGAAGATACAGAAGCAAGATTTAGAATAGATGCAGATTATAGCCTATTTAATAACAAAGTATATGTAGATAATGTACTTGTAGATAGTTCAAATTATACAAGCAAAAGTGGAAGCACAATAATTGTATTAAATAAAGATTATGTAGATACACTTGCAGTTGGAGAACATACATTAAAAGTAGCATTTGCAGATGGAGGAGAAGCAGAAACAACATTTACAATAGCAAAAAAAGCTGAAAACAACAATAACAACGAAAATAATACTCCATCAAAACCAGAAGATAAAGAAGAAATGAAAGATAATGGTTCAAATCCAAAAACAGGCGACAATATAATGCTTTATGTAGCAATAGCAAGTATGTCAATAATAGGACTTGTAGCAACAACAATAGTTGCAAAAAAGAAAAAAATGAACTAAAATACTACATAAGAGAGGACTAGAACTTTCTAGTTCTCTTTTTAAAAATAAAGGGAGCGATTATATGGCAGGAAAAAGAACTAAAATTAGAAAAAAAATAAAGCTAAATAAAAAGTTAGTATGTACTATTGGTGTTTTACTATTGATTATAGCTGTTATATCTGCAATTATAATGATATTTAAACCTATAAATGTAGGGAAAATAAACAAAGAAGGTAAAGCAGAATATATAGAACGAGTTGCAAATGTAACAAAATATCCAGACAAAAAAATTGTAGAATTTAAAAATAACTATGAATTAGTAGACAATGGAATAATAACAACTGAGATCTATGAAAAATTTAAAAATAATGATAATATTTATAATCTAACAGTAACAGAATACTTAAGACTAAGAGATATATCATCAAAAGAGAGTTATAATATAAATAAAGCAATACAAACAGGAGTAGTAAAAGAGGACACAATATATGCAGATTATTTTGCGAAAACTTGTGGATTTGAAAACAAAAAGGAATTATTAAAATATACAAAAGCTGTATTTGAACTAGCTGACAAAGAAAAATAGTTGCAAATTCTTTAATCGAATTTTATATTTGAAATGATGAATAATAAACTGAACATATAAATAAGAAATGGTATACTAGCAAAAAGGCTAATATACCATTTTCTTTAAGGAAATTTATGATTTATTTATTAACTAGCTCTTTTAAAGCTTTACCAGCTTTGAATGCTGGAGCTTTAGAAGCAGGTATTTTTATTTCTTCTTTAGTTTGAGGGTTTCTTCCTTTTCTAGCAATTCTTTTTCTTACATCAAAAGTTCCAAAACCAACTAATTGAACTTTATCATTTGCTTTTAGTGCTTCAGAAACAACAGAAATGAAAGCATTTAAAGATTCTGCTGTAGCTTTCTTTGAATGACCTGTTCTAGAAACCATTGCTTCTATTAATTCTGCTTTATTCATAACCAAAATCCTCCTTTAGTAAAAAAAGCAGCCTATGTTGTGCTAGAAATTGATAAAGATGGAATGAAAAAAGATTTAACAATAACAATTGGAAAAAATGAAAGTGCAAAATATTGGATGACTGTATTAAACGAGCTTAAAAATCAGTACAAGATATTTTAGTATTATGTGCAGATGGATTGACAGGGCTTAAAGATGCAATATCAGCAATATACCCTAAGATGGAATATCAAAGATGTATAGTGCATCAAATAAGGAACTCTTTAAAGTATGTACCATATACAGATAGAAAAGAACTTGCTAATGATTTAAAAACAGTTTACAAAGCAAGTACAGAGAAATTAGGGTATACTAACTTATTAGAGTTGGAAGAAAAATGGAAACATAAATATCAAAGATAATTTTTAGCGTTTTGTATCATAAAATAGTCCTTTTTAAAAAAGAAAAGGGCTATTTTAATAAATTTGTAATTGTAGATATAACAAACTCAATCATTTTATTATAATCTAATTGCTCATGTTTGTGGTAAACAATTTCGTGACATAAATTATCTATCATACCAATTGCAATATGAACTTTTTCATTTATATTTTCTGTTTTAAAACCATTTTTTAATAATATACTTGTTACACTTGTTGTTATTTCCATCTCGGCGTTATGAAAAAGTTTAGCAACTTCTTTATCAGAATGGGTCATAGAAATAATTTCTTCATGAGCAGTTTGAGATAACTTGTGATTATTTATGAACTTGTCTATCATTTGTCTTAGAATACTAGGAAAGTTATTAGCAGTTATTTTTACATCAGTATTACTAACAGCTAACATAGGAAAAAAAATAGAATTGGCATATAGTTTAATTCCTTCTATTAATATATCATGTTTATCTTTAAAATATTGATAAACTATTCCAGTTGAAACTCCAGCCAATTTAGCTATTTCAGCTGTATTAGTATTATAATATCCTTTTTCGCAAATTAATTCAAAACCAGAGTGTATTATTTTTTCTTTCTTTTCAATTGAGCGCTTTTGAATAGGTTCTCTTATTTCAGAAATTCCCATATAATCCTCCTTGTAAAAGGCTAATATAACAATATTATATTGAGCAATGAGAAAAAAGTCAAGAAATATGAAAAAGAATTCATATTCTATTGACTTTTTGTAAAACTATATTATAATAATACAAGAAATGTGAATAATAATTCATATATATGAAGGAGTTGCGAATGAAAAAGTACAAATATAATATAAATAATTTAGACTGCGCGAATTGTGCAAGAAAGATTGAAGAGATTTTAAACAAAAATAAAGAATTAAAAAATGCAATAGTCAATTTTAATACTTCAAAAATTTCTTATGAAGCCGAAAGGGAATTTTCCATAAAAGAGTTAAACGATATTATAAAAACGGTAGAACCAGATGCATATGTTACAAAAGAAGAAAACAAAACAAAAAAAGAATTTCATCTTTCTATTTTGATAATTGCATTGGCAATAGGATTATTTGGCTATTTTATGAGACTAAATAATACAGTTAAAATGATTTTATACATTGTTGCTTATACCTTATTATTGTATAGAACAGGCATAAATGCTGTAAAGTTATTATTCAAAAATAAAACGATAAATGAAAATATGTTAATTACTATTTCGTGTATAGGGGCATTAGCAATAGGAGAAGTAGTAGAAGGAATGCTAGTAATTGCTCTTTACACAATAGGAAAAATATTAGAAGAAAAGGCTGTTAATAATTCAAGAAAATCAATAAAAGACTTAATTGATATAAAACAACCATATGCTAATCTTAAACAAACTGATGAAATAAAAAAAGTTGATGTAGAGGAAATAAAGATAAACGACATACTGGTTGTAAAAAAGGGAGAAAAAATTCCTGTTGATGGTATAGTTATTACAGGAGAGACAATGCTTGACACATCAGCTCTTACAGGTGAATCAGAATTAATGCAAATAAAAGAAGGCGACCAGGTTTTGTCAGGAAGTATGAATATGGGAGAAATAATAGAAATAAAAGCAACTCAAATAGCAGAAAATTCAACAGTATCAAAAATATTGGAACTCTTAGAAGATGCTACAGATAAAAAAACAAAGATAGAAACGATTGTTTCTAAAATAAGTAAAATATATACGCCAATAGTAATTATATTAGCACTTCTAATTGTAATTTGCTTACCTATAATATTCAATATACCTATGCTAGAAGCTATACACCGTGGACTTACATTTTTGGTAATATCATGCCCATGTGCAATAGCTATATCTGTACCACTTTCATATTTTACTGGAATAGGAGTTGCAAGCAAAAAAGGAATACTTATAAAGGGAAGCAATTATTTGGATGCATTGGATAATACAAAAAATATTGTATTTGACAAAACAGGAACCTTAACAAATGGGGCATTTACAGTAACTAATATAGAAATATTTGATAAAGACTATACAGAAAATCAAGTTATAGATATTTTGATAAAGGGAGAATCATTTTCAAATCATCCTATTGCAAAATCCATAATGAATTTAAAAAATGAAAAAGTGAATAACGATGATGTAAAAAAATATCAAGAGATAGAAGGCAAAGGAATTACCTTTGAATTAAATGATAAAAAAATATCTATAGGAAATAAGTTAATATGTAATTGTGAGGAAGATGCAATACTACACTTGAATATAGATGGAAAACACATAGCTTCTGTTTTTATAAATGATGGTATAAAAAACGATGCAAAAGAAACCATAGAAGAGCTAAAAAAACAAAAAATAAAAACTTTCATGTTTACAGGCGATAAGAAAGAAACAGCACTGAATATAGGAAAGAAATTGAATATAGATGAGATTAAATATGAAATGTTGCCAACAGATAAGTTTGAAGAGTTTGAAAAAGTTTCAAGCAAAAATGAACTTACAATATTCGTTGGAGATGGAATAAATGATGCACCAGTTTTAAAAAGAGCAGACATAGGAATTTCTATGGGAGGAGTTGGAACAGATTCTGCAATTGAAGCTAGCGATATTGTACTAATGTCAGATGATTTAAAAAAAATCCCAGTAGCAATACAAATATCAAAATATACAAAAAATATAATAAGGCAAAATTTGGTCTTTTCTATTTCAATGAAAATAATTATTTTATTGTTAAGCGTTTTAGGATTTGCCAATATGTGGCTTGCAGTATTTGCAGATACTGGATTAACATTATTAACAATACTAAATACATTAAGAATAATGAAAAGGTTTGCTTAAAAACAAGGTTGAAAAACAATACTGTAGTATGTTATAATTAGCATGCTACAATTTATTTTTTAAGGAGGAAAAATGTTTACTTTTGATAAAAGATTTTTATATATAATAATGGCAATTATAATTATAAGAGGATTAATGCCATACTTTACAGATGTAAATATGTTAATAGGATTATTAATGTCGTTGCCGGCTGTGCTTATAGCAATTACATTTCATGAATTTGCACATGCTTATGCGGCAGACAAACTGGGGGACGAGACACCAAGACAACAGGGAAGGCTAAATTTAAATCCATTATCACACATAGACCCAATAGGATTTATTCTTTTGATTTTTGCTGGATTTGGATGGGGAAAACCTGTACAAATAAATCCAAGAAATTTTAACAGAGATATGCCAATGAAAAAAGCAGAAGCAATTGTTGCAGCGGCAGGACCAATAATGAATTTTATACTTGCAATTTTATTTACAATAATAAATCTTAGCATTATAAAATTTTTCAATGGATTCTATAATCTACAGATAGGAATGATAACAGTAGGTATTATAGAAAATTGCGTAATAGTAAATTTGGGTTTGGGAATATTTAATCTTATACCACTACCACCACTGGATGGCTCAAAAATATTGAGTAATTTCTTACCGTATAAAGCAAGAGAATGGTTTGAAAGCCGTGAGCAAATATTTTATATTATATTTGTAGCTATATGGGTTACAGGACTTGCAGGTACAATAATATCACCACTTATAAATGAAGCTTATAGAGGTTTAACATACATAATGGCGAAAATGTTTAAAATAATATAATAAATAAACTTAATCCTGTTGTGGATGTAAATGGTCTAAGGAAGGAATGATGAGCGTGAAAGAAAACATAATTACATTGGGAATTGAATCAAGTTGTGACGAAACTTCTGTTGCCGTTGTGAAAAATGGCAGAGAAGTTCTTTCCAATGTTATAAATTCACAAATAAAAATACATGAAAAATATGGAGGAGTTGTTCCAGAAATAGCTTCAAGAAATCATATTGAAGCTATCTCTGGAGTTACAAAACAAGCGTTGGAGGAAGCAAAAATAACATTTAAAGATATAGACATAATTGCTTGTACATGTGGACCAGGATTAGTTGGAGCACTTTTAGTAGGTGTATCTTATGCAAAGGCTTTAAGTTATGCACTAAATAAACCATTAATTGGAACAAACCATATAGAAGGACATATAGCGGCCAATTATATAACGCATAAAAATTTGACACCACCTTTTTTATGTTTAATAGTTTCAGGAGGACATACTCACTTAGTACATATAAAAAACTACAATGAATTTGAAATTTTAGGAAAAACCAGAGATGATGCGATAGGAGAAGCGTTTGACAAAGTAGCAAGAGTAATAGGACTAGGATATCCAGGTGGTCCTAAAGTAGATAAATTAGCTAAAGAAGGAGTTGCAAATATTGAGCTTCCAAAGCCACATATGGAAGGCTTGGACTTTAGCTTTAGTGGAATAAAAACTGCAATAATAAACCTACATCACAAAAACCCTGACATAAATAAAGCAAATTTATGTGCAAGTTTTGAAAAAGATGTAACTGAAATATTGTTAGAAAATACAATTGAAGCGGCCAAAAAGTTAAATATAAACAAAATAGCCTTGGCAGGGGGGGTATCAGCTAACTCATACATAAGACAAGAGTTTTTGAAATTACAAGCCAAAGGATATGAAATTTATTATCCAGAAATGATACTTTGCACAGATAATGCGGCAATGATTGCATCAGCAGGATATTATAACTTTATGGCAGGCAAAGTATCAGATATGTATTTAAATGCAATACCAAACTTGAAAATATAGGGGGAAAAAATGTCAATATATGCCATAGGAGATTTACACTTATCTTTAGCGAAGGATAAGCCAATGAGTATTTTTGGGGAAAATTGGAAGGAACATGAACAAAAAATAAAAAAAAATTGGCTAGAAAAAGTGAAAGAAAACGATTATGTTATACTGCTTGGGGATTTTTCATGGGCAACATATTTAGAAGAAGCATATGATGATTTTAAATATTTAGATGAACTGCCAGGTAAAAAGATTTTGCTAAAAGGCAACCATGATTATTGGTGGACAACGATTACCAATATGAAAAATTATTTAAAAGAAAATAAATTTAATACAATCGATTTTTTGCATAATAATAGCTATTTCATTGAAGATAAGATAATAGTTGGAACACGAGGATGGAATTTGTTAGAAACAGAAAATAGCGAGAAAATGACAAATAGAGAAAATAATAGATTAAAATTATCAATTGAAGATGGAATTCAAAAGTTTGGAAAAGAAAAAGAAATAGTAGTATTTATGCATTATCCACCAATAACCATAAACAATGCAAATTCCGAATTTGTAAAAACTATGAAACAGTATGAAATAAAGAGGTGCTATTATGCACACTTACATGGAAATTCTCATAAAGATGCAATAGAAGGCATAAAAAATGGAATATATTTCAAATTGATTAGCGCAGATTACTTGAAATTCGACTTATTCGAGATTTAAGTATTGCAAAAAATAAAAAGTGTGATATAATTGAAACGTTAATTATCAGAGAATAGAAAGGAATGTTTAAACAAAATGAGTGTAAAAGTAGAAAAAACAGAAAATACAAACGAAGTAAAATTAAGCTTTGAAATAGAGGCAGAAAAATTTGATGAAGCAATGAAAAAAGTATATTCAAAAACGTCTAAGTACTTTAATGTACCAGGATTTAGAAAAGGAAAAGCACCAATGCAAATGGTAGAAAAGCAATATGGAGCTTCAATTTTTTATGAAGATACATTTAATGAATTAGTTCCAGAAATATATGACGAAGCAATAAAGGCAAATAATGTGGAAGCAGTAAGCAGACCACAAATAGATATACAACAAATGGAAAAAGGAAAAAATTTAATCTTTACAGCGATAGTTCAAGTGATTCCAGAAGTAAAGTTAGGAAAATATAAAGGTATAGAACTAAATAAAATAGAGTATAATGTATCTGACGAAGACATAGAACACGAATTAGGACATATGCAAGAAAAAAATTCAAGAATTGTTACTGTAGAAGATAGACCAGTAGAGCCAAAAGACATAACTGTAATAGATTTTGAAGGATTTGTAGATGGAAAAGCGTTTGATGGTGGAAAAGCAGAAAAACACGAACTAGAAATAGGAAGTAATACATTTATACCAGGCTTTGAAGACCAAATAATTGGCATGAGAATAGAAGAAGAAAAAGACATAAATGTAAAATTCCCAGAAGAATACTTTTCAAAAGATTTAGCAGGAAAAGATGCTACGTTTAAAGTAAAATTACATGAAATAAAGAAAAAAGAATTACCAGAATTAGATGACGAATTTGCGAAAGACGTTAGTGAATTTGACACACTTGAAGAATTAAAGAATAGTATAAAAGAAAAAATTCAAACTGAAAATGACTCAAGGGCAAAATACGAAACAGAGGAATCTGCGATAAAAGCTGTTTGCGAAAATACAACAATAGATATACCATCAGCTATGATAGACAATGAAATAGAAAATATGATACAAGACGTTAAAACAAGATTGTCTTACCAAGGACTATCAATAGAACAATATTTAAAAATGATAAACAAGACAGAAGCAGATATGAGAAATGAGTTCAAAGAGCAAGCCGAAAGATCTGTAAAATCAAGATTGGTTTTAGATGCAATTGCTAAAGCAGAAAAATTAGAAAATTCAGAAGAAGAAATAGCAGAAAAGATAAAGGAAATGGCTGAAAATTATGGAAAGAAAGAAGAAGAACTTCTAAAAAATGAACAATTGAAAAACTATTTAGAAGAAAATATGAAAACAGAAAAAGCTATTAAATTTATCGTTGAAAATGCAAAAATAAAATAAAGGGAGGAAAAGCACATTGGAAGAAAATAGTTTAGTTCCATATGTAATTGAACAAACAGCCAAAGGAGAAAGGTCATATGATATATTTTCAAGACTTTTGAAAGACAGAATTATTTTTTTGGGAGAAGACGTTAATCCAACTTCAGCTAGCCTAGTAATAGCACAACTACTTTTCTTGGAATCCGAAGATCCAGATAAAGAAATATTTTTATATATAAATAGCCCAGGAGGTTCAATTACTGATGGTATGGCAATAGTTGACACAATGAATTATATAAAATGCCCAGTATCAACAATATGCGTAGGAATGGCAGCAAGCATGGGAGCTGTACTTTTGGCATCAGGAGAAAAAGGGAAAAGATATGCTACTCCAAATGCAGAAATTTTAATTCATCAACCATTAATAGCAGGTGGAGGATTATCTGGACAAACAACAGAAATTAAAATACACGCAGACCATATGGTTAAAACAAGAGAAAAATTGAATAAGTTATTAAGTGAAAGAACGGGTCAACCATTAGAAATAATAGATAGAGATACAGAAAGAGATAACTATATGACAGCAGAAGAAGCTTTAAAATATGGACTTATAGATGGAATAATGGATAAAAGACACTAAAGTTGCTAAATGATTTATGCTTTTAGAAAGGAAAGAAAAGTTAACATGGCAAATAAAAATATAAAGTGTTCATTTTGTGGAAAGTCGCAAGAAGGCGTGGATAGAATAATTGCTGGGCCAGGAGTGTATATTTGCAATGAATGTATTAAAGTATGCTCAAATATATTAGAAGATGAATTATACGAAGATAGCGAACTAACATATACATTGGACAAAATTAACAATTTACCTACACCAGCGGAAATAAAGAATATATTGGATTCTTATGTAATAGGACAGGAGGAAGCTAAAAAAACATTATCTGTTGCAGTTTATAATCATTATAAAAGAATTAATAATAAAAATAATGTTGAATCTGACGTAGAAATACAAAAGAGCAATGTGTTGCTTTTAGGCCCAACAGGCTGTGGGAAAACACTTTTAGCGCAAACATTAGCAAAAATATTAGAAGTTCCGTTTGCAATAGCTGATGCTACAACCTTAACAGAGGCGGGCTATGTTGGAGAAGACGTAGAAAATATTTTGTTGAAATTGATTCAAGCCGCAGATTATGACATAGCAAAAGCAGAAAAGGGAATAATATATATTGACGAAATAGACAAGATTTCAAGAAAGTCAGAGAATCCTTCAATTACAAGGGATGTAAGTGGAGAAGGTGTGCAACAGGCTTTACTAAAAATAGTTGAAGGCACAACTGCATCTGTTCCACCTCAAGGAGGAAGAAAACACCCACATCAAGAATTTTTACAAATCAATACTGAAAATATATTATTTATATGTGGAGGAGCCTTTGAAGGGCTAGAAAAAATAGTTAAAGATAGAATAGGAAAGAAAACAATAGGTTTTGGAGCAGAAATTGAAAGTAAAAAAGATATAAGCAAATATGAAGTATTTGAAAAACTGCTACCACAAGATTTATTAAAGTTTGGATTAATTCCGGAATTTGTTGGAAGACTACCAATAATAGCAACTTTAAAGGAATTAGATAAGCAAGCGTTAATAGATATAGTAACTAAGCCTAAAAATGCACTAGTAAAACAATATCAAAAGCTATTTGAACTTGATAATGTTCAATTGGAATTTGAAGAAGATGCATTGGAACAAATTGTGGAAAAAGCAATAGAGAGAAAAACGGGAGCAAGAGGGTTGCGCTCTATTATTGAAGAAATAATGAGGGACATTATGTTTGAGATTCCTTCAAACCCAAAGATAGAAAAGTGCATTATAACAAAAGAAACTGTTACTAGTGGAGAACCTCCTAAAATTATAATCAATAATAATAGAGAAGTTACAAAAATGAATACAACAAGAAAAAAAGAAACAACTAAAAAGATAACAGAAACAGCATAAGAAGCAAATAATTTCCTTGCCAAACTCTGAAAACTTGGCAAGGAAATTATTGAAAAAACATCATGGTTAAAGAAGTAAAATAAGAAAAAGAAAGAACTTCAAAAAAATATAAAAATTTTTCAAAAAAAATTAAAAATTGTGTTGACAACAGATAAACGCTGTGCTACAATAGATATTGTTGTTACCCAAGAAGAGCAACAAAAAAAGTACATTGAAAAGTAAACAATAAACCTTTGAGAAAAGAAAC
>UMGJ01088645.1_pt1 | contig 16588 bp, 25 predicted proteins | sample 1965221 | NCBI WGS metagenome assembly UMGJ01 (sample SAMEA4836067, study PRJEB28245) | human gut metagenome | biome: gut microbiome; material: fecal sample | place: Denmark | collected 2008
TTTAAAATAAGTTATTTTGGACTTTTCTTACAACCAGACTTCTTCTTCTTACCTTTAGAAGAGCAGGACTTTTTAGTTGTACTGGACTTCTTACCTCCACAAGCCATATTAAAACCTCCCTCCTGTAACTTGAAACTAATCTTATTTGTATACTCAAAATCGTTTGAAAGCCTTATTAGACTAACCATCAAATAATTAGGTAGCTTTTTCGGAACGATTTTATGTATTGACAGATATATAAGATATTTGGCAGTATCAAACCTTTTTATATGTGTATGACCATAATCAAAAGGCTTATCTGAGTTATGGACTATATAACCCTCAAGAGTCTCATAAATCTTAAACTGCCTATTCCTGTATATCTGGTGACTCATTACTTTACCCCCAAGCACTTGTGCATCTGTATTTGAACACGGACATTAAACAACTTATCCTCAATTAACCATTTAACAAGGTCAGATGCAACAGGACTTACATAGTTACCAAACTCATAAATAAATACAGGACTAACTAACACTTTAGCCGGAGTAGGGTAAGTCTTCAAAACCTGTTTCATAAAGTCATAGTCATGTCTGTTTCCGATGACGAACTTTACTTCGTCCCTAGGTCTTAAAACCATGAGGTTCTCATATACGTTTTTATGAGAAACTCCACTTGTTGGACACTTAACGTCCATGACAAACTTTAGTTTTGTTGGGTAGTATAAATCAGGTGGTATAGGAATACAGCCATTGGTTTCAATGGATACAGAACAGTCATAGTCAGACACTAGTTCTAATGCCAGCTGATATACTGCTTCTTTCTGTAGCATAGGTTCTCCACCTGTTATGCACACATTCTTACAGCCATATCTCATAGCTTCTTGTACAAGGTGTTCTACAGAAATTTTGTGTTTATCTTTCTTGCCTTGTGGTTGGTCACAGTAAGCACAGTGAACATTACAACCAAATAGTCTTATGAATACACAAGGCTTTCCTGCATCTGTGCTTTCACCTTGTATACTCAAGAACACTTCATGATAGTATAAAATTCCCTCAATCAATTATCATTCACCTCTGTATGTTACATAGCTGTCTTCTGTTTCCCACAGCTTTACACTGTCAATTGTAAATGCAGAGGACTTAATCTGATTCCTCAGTTCATAGAAAATAGTCATGCACATGATTTCCGCAGTGGGCTGGTCAAAAAAGAGGTTTAAGTCTTGATGGTCATACTTATCAATGACCTTTTTAATCATACTTTTCATGACTTTGAAGTCACACACCATAGCATCCGTAGCAAAATCTGGCTCTGTGGCATCAATGTCTAAATAACCTACAAAGGTCACTTCAAGCTTATAGCTATGACCATGTACTCTGGAACAAGGGCCGTCATAGTTGTTCAAATGATGAGCCGCTTCAAAAGAAGCCCTCTTTGTAACATATACTTTTCCTGCTGCCATAGTTAAACTCCCCTTTAGTCAACAATAAGATGAGCTACCATTACAGTACGCTCCTCATCTGCTTCTTTGATTTCATCAAATCCAGGTTTAATATATAGGTCTTTACCCTTAGTGGCAAGTATTCCTCTTGCACTTGCAATTGCTTTGTACATCTGGTTTACAGCACTTGCACCTACAGCACGTACTTCAACATCATTACCCTCCTCAATGCTGACAACAATACTGCCGGACAGTTGAGGTACTGGAGATTTAGAGGAAACCTTAATTACTTTTCTTTTGGAAGTCATTTTATTCTCCTTTCTTAGTCATTCTCATATTTGTTTTTGTAGTTACCCAGTACTTGTGCTATCACTGCATCTTTCTTAAAAAGACCATGCTGTCTACTGTCATAGCTCACTGGTTTATTATCACCTCGAAAATCATACATAGTCTTATCGTTAAACTGATAAGTCCTGTACAGTCTCTTTATAATGTAATAAGGACTACCATCAGATTCATTTCTGAGATGTACTACATAAATTTTATCTTTCTTACAGTGTTCCTTATTGAACAGTCTTCTGCACACTAAAATTTTTCCCTCTCGGAAAGTCGGGAGCATAGAATCACCCTCGACTTTCACAACAGGGAATAGATAAATTAGGAGGAAAACCGTTACTATAACTGCAAGAATAATTATAGTAACCTTTATCATAATGTATTTCACTCTCCTGCATTAAATGTCTTCAAACACAACAGGACTTCTTTCTTATCCACACAGGATAGAAAGTCTTCAAGCTTCAAAACTACATAGTCCTGAGAACTGTTAGGCTTGTGCATAACAACCATAGGTTTCTTATCAGGTGGACAGTCACTTTCTGCTTGTCTAAGCCAAGCTGGTAAAGACCAAGACTGTGCATTCTTACACTCAATATGTAAGTTCAGTTCCCAGTCAGCATCAGCAGAAACAATGTCACCTCTAAAGTTGTCTGCTTTAACAGACTTCTTTGCAAATCCACCACTCTGAGGAGTTCTAACAAAGTCAATCCCAAAGAACTCTTTGAATTTCTTTGCTATAGTTCTCTCAAAGTTAGCACCTTTTGTTCTGCTTCTTTTACCTCTCTTTCGATTTTGCTCTTTTACCTCCTCAGGGGTAAGTTCAACTTCTGGTTTCTTCTTTAGCTTCATCTTTAATGCTCCTTTATAAAATAAAAATAGTTATGAGTCTTTTCATGACCCATAACTATTATACATCATCCTACAAGAAAAATCAATAGTATAATTTATACTTCGTTGTATTTCTCATATTCTTTCAAAGCCATGTCTGCTACTTTTTTCATATTGGGGTGAGGCTGACCAGTAGTACCTCTGGAACGCAAGTCAAAGAAGTGTAACCACTCCGCATGATTTGCAGTCATTACAATTCTGGTTCTTACATCTGTAGGAAGTACACCTCTTGCATCTTGAGGACTCATTCCATGTGCAGTGAGGTATAAATAAGTCATCTCTGCATTTTTAAGAGCCGCTAAATAAGTAGCTCTATCTTCTTCTGTCCAAGAGTTATAGTTTGCAGGTCTTGTGAACTCAAGTTCATTACCGAATCGGTCTTTTGAGTAGTTGCAATAGCGTGTACTCTCCTGTGCAAAGCTTGCAGGACGGTGACGAACAAGCTCATGTGATACCCCTCTGTCTGTTACAAATGCAATAGAGGTGTACAAGTGCCGCTGTAATTCATATTGATTTGGTTTCAAAGCGAAAAATTCTTTCCTTGTAATGAGTCTGAAAGGTTCAGTGGAATAGTCTTGAGAACCAAGGGAATAGCCGAAATAAGTACTGAGTTCTGGGTACTTCTTGAGAAGTGGGGTCATTAAAATGTAAAGCCCACTTTCTTTAATGGCTCTCAGATTTCCTGACAGAATAACTCTACCATAGGGGTCATGTGGTGCATACACTCTTGTCCATTCAAGGTATTTATTGCTACAAATAAGCTCAAGATTGTACTGTCCCAAAGGATTTTTTGGGTCAAGAAGAAACAGGAAAGTGGCGTGTTCCAATACAGAGTAGTGTTTACTCTTTACAAGGGTATTGAAGAACTTAACACCTGTCTCATGTGTAAAGTCACTCAAAGACTTATAACAGGTTCTCCCTATTCTTTCAATATGAATGAAAGGGTCTTCATAAGGGACTACCTTAACAAAAGGTTCAATCAGCTTCACTACTGTTACCTCCTTTGTATACTTCGGGGTCAAAGTTGATTCTTGAGCCTGTGGTGTCGGACTGATATTGGTACTTGCCTTTGTATGGGAATCTGCATGGCATAGTCATACTACAGAACACTAACTGACCTATACGAGTACCCTCTTTCAGAAGAATTGGTACATCACTGGCATTAAATAGTTCAAGTGTGATTTTACCACAAAATCCAGGGTCTACCCAACCAGCATTCTGGATGAACAGTCCCATTCTACCTATAGAGGAACGTCCCTCTACAAAGGCAGTCAGGTTATTGGGAAGATTTATTGTTTCAATAGTGGTAGCCAGAAGAAACTCATGTGGATGTATAACTACTTCACCAGAGTATTCTCTGTACTTGACTTTCTTGTCAAACTGATTTAATTCACCGTCTTCACTTACGGGTTTCAAGAAAGTTTTACCCATTCTTACATCTATGCTTGCAGGCTGTAAACCATTTGGAGCAAGTGGATATACAAGTGGTTTGTCAGCACCAAGCATGATTGATAGTTCTCTGTCACTTAAAATCATATGATATGACCTCCTTAATTCAAAATGATAAGATTCTTTCTGGCTCTTGTAATTCCTACATACATCACCTTTCTTTCATCGTCATTCTTACGATAGTAAGGGACATTCAAAGGGAAATTACCATACAGAATAACATTATCTGCTTCAAGACCCTTAGAAGTATGGACTGTAAGAATCTTAACACAGTTTAATGCAAGCCGTTTATTAAGCTCAGTATAAGACATTCCCTCACGCTTAAAGGAAGTATAAGGGATACTTAACTGCTGGCATCTATCGGCCATTTCAAACAGCTCTTTATTTGTTCTTACAAGGATAAACCAGTCTCTGTAATCTTTCTTATTCTTCAAAGAGTATAGTACTCCACTAATGTTTCTCTTAGTCTGAATCACAACATTACCACTTTCAGAAGAAATGGGAGTAATGGTCTTCTCAATCTTGTTATCAACTTGACCAATGACATAACTAGCCAGATTGAGAATGCTAGTTCCATTTCTATAATTGTTAGTCAAATAGTATGCATGATAGTCAATATCAGACACCAGAGACTTAAAGATACGGACATTACCTCCTTTGAACCCATAGATACTCTGAAAGTCATCCCCAACAAAGAAATAGTTATCCGCATTCAGGGATTTGATAAAGGTGTATTCAAGTGTCCCAACGTCTTGAAACTCATCAACAAACACATACTCAATCTTTGCCTGAATCTTCTCAAAGTAATCTTTAGCCTTAACAAGAAGCTCATCAAAAGTAATAATGTTCCTCTTTTTACAGAGGGTCTTGATGCTTTCCCCAAAAGTAAGATGAGTACCTCTCTCAAGGTCTTCATATACCTGTCTACAAGAATAGTGAAGCATAGAGAAGTCACTGTTTTCAGATGGAGTAAAGAAGTCCATAAGGACTTTCTCGTCTGCTTTACCCATTTCTACCTCAGACTTTAAGTCTTTATATGCAAGATACCTCTCAATGGTCAAATGCTCACAATACTTATTGATAAGCTCCCTGTGAAGCTGAGTATCAAGCTCATCTGTAAAGAGTGTATAGTTCTCTCCAGATTCTTTCATAATGCGATTTGCGAAAGAGTGAATAGTACCAATAAAGGCATCACCAATAGTACTGATGTCACTCAAACGAATCTTCATTTCTTCGGCAGCCGCATTGGTGAAAGTGATGGAAACAATGTTACACGGAGGAACATTTAAGTCCTCAATAAGATGTCTGATTCGCTCTGTAAGAACTCTGGTCTTACCACTTCCAGCACCTGCAACTACTACAATGTTCTTCTCAGTGCTGTTTACAATAAGCTCCTGTTGTGCATCAAGTGTGATTTTGTCCGGAACAACAGGAACAGGAGTGGTGTCCTCTGGGATACAAGAAGCAAGCATACTGCTCCCCTCTGACTGCTTAAAATAACTTGGCTTCTTATCAAACCCTCTTGAAAATAAATTGCTCATGATATTTACTCCTTTATTACAGCTTTATAGTAAATCGGCTATGGTCTTGTGTAAGCTCAAATCCGAGTTACTCATCATATCCTCAAATTCATTTTGGTTTTAATGGAGAGTACTCCCTCTTTATTTCGATATGGTTCAATAGCTTTGGTGTTCTCTGCAAAAATAAGCATTGAACTCCTCTTCACTATTAAACACAGGCATATGCTCAGTCATTACTTCTTACCTACATTATAGTTTCGGTTTTCGTCATCAAAGTCAGCTGTTCTTCTGGAAACCTCACGACTCAAAAGGAAAATGGCATCTTCGATGTTTGCCACACTATAGAGAAGTAAATCACGTCTTTTCACCCAATCCATATACTCATAGTAATGTGGCTTAACTTCTTCATTAGCATTTATAATTCTTTCCTTTGCAGTCTCTGAAAGCTTGCCATTTGAAAGTACTTTATAAATGCTCTCGCTGGATGCAATATAAGTCCTCTTAGCGTTTTCAAGCTCTATATCAACACGCCCTAAAAGGGTTCTTAAATATAGTTTCTGTTGAGTGAAAGCATTAAGATATTCTCCAAGTTCTCTTGAAGTGACCTCTGTAATCTGTGCTGGCAGAACTAAAAAGTCCTCATCAATATTCAGATTTCTGTCTGCTTCAAAGAATACTACACCCTTATCTTCGAGTTCTTCTTCAAGGTGATTCAGATAGAGCTTATGTAGCTCCTTAGGATTCAGCTTTTCTTTGCTCTTTATAGGCTTCATTCACTACACCTCAATTCCAACATTCTATTTTATAGCTACACCAACGACAGGTCTGACAGTTCTTATTTGTCCCCTCCCTTTTAGGAACAACACCCTCCTCAATATCTCTATTGAGTACTGTAAACTCAGCAATCATATCCTCAAGAGTTTTCTTTGCATCGGGACTTGTAGAAGTTACACAGAACTCCTTTAAGTCTTGAGTGTCTTTACTCTCATAAAGGAAAATGACCTTAGTGATAGGTGTATCACAGTGATATAAAAGACTATCACACTGCATTGCAAGGTGAACTTGAAAGTTAATCTTCTCCTGACGTGTAAACCTGTTACCATCTTTCAGATAGCTATATCTCTTTCGATAATAAGCTGTCCGGACTAAGACAGACTTCTTAAAGTCTTCCTCCGTAGCATACTTCTCTTTGAGATAGTTTCTCCTCTTTTCAAGACAGTACATATAAATAAGTCCCTGTCTTTTGTGTTCAGGCTTTTCAGCTTTAAGCTCTGAGAAGTTCCGAGAATTGATAGACTTGATTTCAAGAACACCCAGCTCTGTTGGGCTGAGTTTAAGAATACCGTCTGTGTGTCCCTGAATGTTGTACTCATCGTCAATGATTGGTACTTCATCCATTAAGAGAAATCCAGCTTTCTTCATGTATTCTTGCAGTCTCTCATGAACTCTAGTCCCATTGTCAAAAATACGTCTTGTCCGTGCATCTACAGAGTAGGGGTCACAAGGAGAACCAGTACGGGAATAGTATCTAGCTCTTAAACACTGACCTACAGAAGACGGAGCATTTACATTAATAGCTCTGTCGCTGTCCTTTGCACTGATACTTAGTAGGTACATATCAAGAGGCTTGATAACATACCCCTCTCTTTTCATAGAGGAAAAAATACTGTTTAATCCCAAAATTATTACTCCTTTCTAGGGGTTATCTCTACAGTGTCTATTATAACACATATTAAACAAAAAGTAAAAGCCACAATAAACACTGTGAATAGTGCTAAAAAAGCTTTTACATAAAGCCCAACAAACAGAAAAGGAAGACAAATGACTGCCAGTACAGGTGCTACAAATGCACTGACATACAAAATAGTGAGTACTCCCACAAACATATTCTTTACAAGTCGGAAAAATGAGTCGCTATCCATAATGTCTTTAACTCTTTTCATAGAAAGGCACAACCTCCTCTAAAAAAGTACTCCATGGAATTAAAGACAAGTCATAGCATAGACCTTTTGGGGAACTTAAATAGAATCTGTCCGAGTCTGAGATTTTTATAAGATAAGAAGAGTTGTCCTTAATAGGGGTACTCTTCTCAACAACTAAATGGTCAAGCTCGCCAAAACTAAGGTCTTTGGTACATATTACTGCATACTTGTGCTTACCATTCTGAGTGTCAATACTCATGACAGGAGTTCTAAGACCGTCTTTTATAGCTTCTTTGTATATCTTGTGCCACACATTAAATGTGAGTCTATATGAAATCTTTTCTGTGGTCTTGCACTCCACAAGGAACAGGTCATTTCTCACATCAGCTTTAGCTCCCCACATAGCACCACTAGCAGGTGTGACTCTTCCAGAGAGTTCTTTTGCAACCCTACTTTCTTGGTCTTTTGATTTTCTTTTTCGAATATCCATTCAACTCAACACCTTTCTTAAAGGTTGTAGAACCCTTTCGTTTATTCATCTTCCAGTGATTACAGTAAATATTTGTGGCTGTTATCACCATATCATACTTGAGAACATTTGGATTCTGACACACTTCCTCCCTGTCACTGTAGTCTTGATAATAGTACTCACAGTTATAGCAGGACATAGTGAATTTAGAACCTTTTGAAACACGTTCTCTGACTTCTTTATAACCTCTACTAAACTTCATCTGCAATCTCCATTAATTCTTTATAGGAAATGCCGTCAGCAAGTCCTGGCGATTTATCACTATCTGTAGGAGTATACTTTGAATCTTTGAATGCTGGAAACATAAATTCCAGCATTGCAAAATTCGCTACATCTACAAGGTACTCTGTATTATGGGTATCCTCATAGAGTTCAAGTCTCTGTTTGATACATTTGTAGGCTTGAGCCAGTTCTGGATAAGTGAGAGATGCAAAACCATACTTATAATGAGATGTTTCAATAGCATTTTTCATCTTCTGAATAAAAGGCTCTGAAAAGCTACGCTTTAAGATTTCTTCTCTGGTCTCCACAGTCTATTACCTCACTTTAATTGCAAGGTCAATAACTTGTTTTTTGATGTCGTCAACTTTGTCCGGATGGTCTTTCAGGTCATTGATAAGGGAATCAAGACCTTGGTACTTTGAGTCTTTGTAATAGAACCAAGCACCACGTCTTTCTACTACTCCCCATTCTACAGCAAGCATAACAACTTCTTTGAAATTGTCATTATAGAGTGCTTTCACTCCTGCATTGTTGTCTGCAAAATAGAAATCAAACTCTCCTGTCTGCATTCTCTTATAGGTCTTGTTCTTTTCAATCTTAAACTTAACAACTTGACCTACGACTTCTTTATTGTCGCCCTTTCCCTCAGTAATCCAGTCCCCTCTTCTAAGACGGATATTTACAGAACTAAAGTACTTCTTTGCGTTTCCTCCCGGAGTATACTCAGGGTCTCCATAAGCACCAATCTTTTCACGCAACTGGTTAATGCCAATCAAAGTGAACAGTGTCTTACCCTCTCGGTCAAGTCTGTTGTTATTTGACTGCCACTTACGAAAAAACTCAGAGAGTAGCTGCTGAGGGATACCCATACGGACTGTTTCATCCATTCTACTTTCAGCTTCTTTGTTGGGTGTCATAGATGCAATACTGTCAATAACACCTAATGTCACTTCTCCGCTACGCTGTAACTGCAACATAGCTTCTGTAGCTTCTTCCATGCTGTCAGGTCTGGAATAAATAAGACAGTCTGTGTCTACTCCAAGACTCTTAAAATACTGCATATCAGATGTTCCCTCTACATCAAAGAAAGCTACTACATATCCCAGCTTCTGTGCTTCTCGGATAATGTGGCAAGTCTGAGTTGTCTTTGAAGAACTCTCATTACCTGAGATTTCAATGAAACGACCCTCAGGAATACCACCACCAAGAGCAATGTCAAGAGACAAGCTACCTGTAGGGATTCTCTTAATCACTTTTCTGGATTCAGAGATTCCCACACGGATAGTGTTATCACCGAACTTTTTATTCAGTTCGTTAATGACTTTCATCACCTCTGGAGAAAGCTGTTTCTTCTTTGTAACAGGAGTATTAGTCTCCTTAGGGGTTGTCTTCTGTGCTGGCTTCTTGTTAGTGATTCTCGGCATTTTCATTTCCTCCTATAATCATGTCTCTTACTTCAAAGTCACCATCATTCTCAAGCTGATTGATGATAGCTCTGGTATAGAACTCAGTCAGATTCTCACCATTCTTTTTGGCATGAGTCTGAACTCTGTCCATAAGACGGTCATCAGCCATAATGGTGATAGTAGTTTTAGCTATACTCATTGTATACCTCCAATAAATTCATTTTTCATAGAAAAGTGTGCTATACTAGTTACAGTATAACACATTCCTATAGCTTTGTCAAACTGTCAGTCTGTTGTTACCGTAATAGCTTTCAAAGTGCAATCACACTGACTTACAAGCATACTCAGAATTTCCTGAGATTCATCAATCAGGATTCCCTGCCCTTTAGGGAAATGACCTTTCTGCTGAGTGAACTCAGTGAATGTCATAGGGGTCGGAATCTCCAATCCCATTTTTGAAGCTTCTGCCTTGAGAGCCTCAACTCTCTGCCTGTTGGAAACCACAATTGGCATACCTACTGTAGCACTGGTATACAGCAGCTGTGTTGTCTTTCCCATCTGTCTTGCTTTTGCAATAACTTTCATGAATTTATCCTCCTTATTTAGCGTTTGTCAAGGGATTTTGCATAATTAATTCTGCTCCTTAGTGAAAGTCATTTCGCTTGTTGGTACGAGTCGCCGAAGTCAAAATCTGCTCTCATTTTCAGATTGAGTTCAACTTTAGACCCGAATGGGTGTTCCATGTAGGATTTTGTTCTTCTGATGCACTCCTCAACATAAGGTTCAGGGCATTCAAACACCAGTTCGTCATGAATCTGAATCATCATAAGAACACCATGTTCTTCATACCACGGGTCAGCATCTACAAGATTCTGTGCAGAGCCTGTAATATCAGCAGCACTTCCTTGTACGGCAGAATTTACAGAAAGTCTCTCACAATAGGCAACCTGTTTGAAATCTCTGCTACGAATATCCGGAAGTCTTCTCTTACGTCTCAAAAGAGTGTACACATAACCATACTTATGTGCAAATCTCTTTTGTTGCTTAATGAACTCATCAACCCCTGAATAAGTGTTAAAGTACTTATCTATATAAATTTGTGCTACTTCTACACCGGACTTTACACCGTACAAGTCAGTATAAGACTTGTCACCTAAATCAATAGGACTCCACGGGTCATTTTTTAGGTTATCATAAAGTGTGTTTGCTCCACCACCATACATAAGCAAGAAGTTAATAACTTTAGCCGCTTGTCTAAGATGAGGATACTTCTTCTTTACTTCCTCTGGTTTGCAGTCAAGCTCAAACATATTGACAGCAGTAGAACCATGTGTATCACTGTCATTTGCAAACATTTCAAGCAAGTTTTTGTCTTCTGAAAAATGTGCTAAAACTCTCATTTCAAGGTTTGAGAAGTCTCCAGCTACTATTTTCTTACGTTTAACTGTACAGTGTGCAAAGTCCAAATCTGTAGCATCTTTAAGCTCACACACATAGTTACCATCTTCATCTTCAAGATACTCACTGCCAATAAACAAGCTTCTTATCTGATACTTGTCTTCTTCTCCGGCTTTTGGAAGTTGTTGTAGATTTGGGTTACTACAGGAAATACGACCACTATCAGTACCAATGATATTGAAGTTAGGGTGTGCTTTACCGTCAGCATACAGCTGTTCAAGCATTCCGTCAATAAAGGCACTCTTTAATTTTGCTAGTTTCTTATATTCAAGAAGAATCTTACAGAACTCTACTCCCTGTTTCTTTCTCTTGCCTTTATAATTCATCTTAGACAACTTCAATAAAGTGCTTGCATTTACTTGTGGAGCACCGCTATTTGTCTTACTGATAGCTCTAAGACCAAAAGAGTTCTCAATAAGAATAGAGGAATAATCAGGGTCTTTCTCTAACTTCTTTTCAGGCACATATCCAAATAGAAGTTCTGCAAGATGTTGTGTGCTGTTGGCATTAAATTCTACACCAGCAATGTCTTGCATCTGGTACATAAGATTTTCAATGTCTTCCTCAATCTCTGTCTTCATTTCGTTCAGTCTTTTCATATCAACTGTAACGCCACGTTCCTCCATTCGGAAAAGAGTTCTCAAGAACTTTACATGGTATCTGTAATAGATTTTGTCCATCTTTTCTTCTTCAAGCTTGTCAAGCCAAAAGAGATAATTGAACCATGTATAAAAGGCATCATTCAGGGCATAAGGTGCTCCTTGGTCAATAAGAACTAAATCAAAGGTGACTTTCTGCTGGGACTTATACCCGAACTCTTTCTTGACTTCTTTCGGAACAAAGTCTGTTACTTCCTTAAAGTGGGTCTGAGAAAAGCCCCAGATTTCAGAAGTATTTTCTTTTAATCCGTTTGGTGTGTTCTCATCACATAGCCAGCTGGCTACCATGCAATCAAACAGGTCTTTGGTCTTTATGATTATACCTAGTCTCGCTAAAACGTGCATATCAAACTTTAAGTTATGACCTATGATTCGCACGTCTTCTCTTTCAAAGATTTTCTTCAAGTGCTTTCTGACCATAGACTCTGGAATATTTCTCTTGTAGTCCTCGTGTCTTCTGTGATGTAGTGGAATATAATAGTTGTTGTAGAAGCCCCAAGATATTGAGATACCTACACAGAGAAAATCATCATTATCACCGACAACTCGGAGAGTGTTTGTTTCAGTGTCGAACGCAAACTCTTCAATGTCCCTCATTGTGTTGGCAAGCTTTCTAAGCTTCTTCAAACTATCCACTATGACGTACTTTCGTATAACAGGCGGTTGTTTCAATGTAATCACTCCTTATTTACACTCTTTAAAATAATAAAAGCGTGCTATAAGTATATTATAACACGCTTTCATATTTCAGTCAAAACCCTAAAATACAGGAGATTAACCGTTCAGTTTCTCTTTCAGAGACTTACCTGTTTTAATAGACAGTGTGTAGCTGTCTTCTGTCTGAATGGTATCACCAGTAGCAGGATTCTTGCAAGTACGCCCCTTACGGAGTTTCTTTGCAACAGAAACGACACCAGTAAACTGAACACCACCATCATTAACACAAGCTTCTGTGAATGCTTCAAGAACTGCATCAACAACCTGTACAGCATCTTTTCTAGAAATGTACAGCTTCTCTGCAACCTTGTCTATAAACTGCTTTTTATTTAGCATAAGTATCACCTCCTAAAACTAAAATGGTATGTCATCAGGGTCATAGTCATACCCTGTATTGGCATCACTTCATTTCTTTCTGAATACACTCTTTATGCTGGACTTACCGCTTTTGGTGGAAATAGTCTTTCTCTTTGGTGGTTCATAGTCATCTTCTTCACCATCATTGTCTTCACTGTCATCATCATAGCTGACAAGATTCTTTCTACCAGAATACTCTTCTCTGGAAGACTTATGAGAAGATTCCTCGTCATCATCTTCATCAGCAGAATAGTTGGGGAGATACATTTTAAGCTGTTCCTCCACAATGCTGTAAAGGGAATCAGGAGAACCATCAAAGGAATCTCTCAGCTTTTCAGGAAGCATATTTGTGATTTTTGCCTTTGTGAGTGGAACAACGTCATCAGTTCTCTCAATCATATAGGAAGTGTCTGTGCCAGTTCCAGTACGGGAGATATAATAATCTCTTTCAGTCAGACCATATCTGTTGGAAAGACGGTCAAGCTGTGACAGCACTCTTGTGCCTGCTACATACAGCTTCAAAGAACCATTGACTTTCTTCTTATTGCCGTTACTGTCTTTAACTTCAAACTCAGTGTAATCCCAAATCAAAAATGCACCCTTAAAAGACGCTTTGTTTTCTTCGGCACAATAAGGACACGCTTCGTCACCAGTGCAGAGGAAAGTATCATATCTCTCTTTACCTCCCTTATACACCTTAACAGTGTGTTCGTTGAAGTTGATGGGTTCTTCTGTGAGAAATCTCACTTTTGCTTCTGCCCCATCTCCAGAGAGGAAAAAACGAAACAATCTTTTCCCCATCTGCTCACGAACTTCTTCCTGTCTCTTCTTTTCCTGTCTTGCGGCTTCATAGCCTTTCTTGAATAATGCCATCTCTTTGACCTCCTTAAAGTACTCATTAAATTCTATTTAATGGCATGGTTACATTATAGCACAGCTATAAATTTATGTCAAACAACCATAGTTGTTTATGACCTTAAAGTCTGGGGAGCTTACTAACTCCCATATACTTTGCAGAGTCTACTACTTTAACTGTTTCTAATTCTCCCCACTCACAAGGGTCTTTACCTTTTTCAGGGGTATATGTCGGCAAATAAATCTGTACGTCCTTTTTAAGATACTTCTCTGCTGTCTCTAACAGCTTTGCACCTCTTTCATCAAGGTCACACAGTACAATAAGCTTGTTGCATCTTTCCTTTATCTGCTCTGCTTGTTCTCTGCTTACTTTATTTGTCATTGTAGCAATAGCATTCGGGAATCCCCACTTGTTAAGCATAATGACATCTAAACAGGATTCTACCAGTATAAGAGTGTTGTCTATAGTCTCCACTTTATCTAATGGATAGATAAGACTACTCCTCTTAAAGTCGTATATCTTGAATCTGCTGTTCTTAGGTCTATCAGGGTCTATATATCTCCCAATAACACCTGCAAGCTTTTTGTCTTCCCAGAAGATAGGAATAGTGACAGTTTCTTCTTTCAAGTCTCTGCCTATCATGAATTTCTTCATGTCTTCTTTATCGAAACCTCTATCAAAGAAGTATTGATATGTCTCTTTGCCACTCTTAAAAGGTGCTATGGTTGACAAAGGCTTTACCTCTCTGCTGTCAACAACTCGGTCTATATCAATATATTTATCCTCGTATCTATGGAGATTGACACCAGAATCACTATTCATGAATCTGGTTGTAACCCCATATCTGTTTCTCAAGAACTTCTCTGCTTGTGCTACTGACTTAAATCTGTCAGGTAAGGACTTATAAACAAGCCATGATATTGTACCACTAGCACCACAAGAAAAGCAGTTAAACACTTGACCATGTAACTCAGGCTCATCTGGGGGACAATAGTCAAGGTCTATACCGCATGACGGATTTCTCTCGCCGTGTATTGTACAACAAAACTGTATCTTGTTGCCTTTCCAGTCATTCATTTTAGGAGTATCTAAAACATTGACTAATAAATCCTCAATCTGCTCCTTTGTGAAAACACCCATATGCACTCATATCCTCTATCTCTTTATTATTGAGTAAGTCCAAACCTATCTCAAAATACTGCTTGTCTATTTCAGAACCAATAAACTTTCTTTTAAGTTTCTTACACGCTAACCCTACAGAAAACAATCCTGCAAATGGGTCAACAACAAGCTGTCCCTCTTTAGAAGAATTTTTAATGAGTATCTCCATAAGCTCTGGTGGTTTTGCAGTTACGTGTAAAACTTTACCTTTTTTATCTTTAGGTTTTTTATTAGGAACTCTAAGAATGTCACTTGTTCCGCAATCGTTTATTTTAACACCTTTACCTTTTCTGAAAAACAGTATGTACTCAAACTGAGACATATAATACGTTCCCATTATTTTATTTCCTTTATCCCACACAAGGGACTTAACAAAATGAAAACCTACTTCTGTGAAAGAGTTAAGTGTATCCTGTAAATTTACATGATTAGTCATGACATAACAGTGACTACCGTCTTTAAGAACTCTATACATACATTTAGCATAGTCCTTTGGTACGAGGTCATTGTATTTAAACATCTGACCTTTCTTGCAAATTTCAGTTTGCATCATTCCGCCACTTGTACCTGCACAACCTTTTGGGGTTGTTTTATAAGGTGGGTCGGTTACAATTAAGTCAACCGAATTTTCTGACAGACTTTTGAGTAATTCAATTCCATCAGAATTTTTAAGCACTATATCCTTACTGGATTTAGCTACTAACTTCATTTAATTTAACCTCCTAAATTCTATTGAATACCGGGTATATTATCTTTTAAATATTTATAAAGCCTCATAACAGAAATTTTCTTAGAGGATATTGACTGTGAAAATCCTCTAATCTTATCAAACTGTAACAAATCCAACATGGCATTTAAGTATTTTTTATTGTGACAATAGAAATACACTTCCTGTGCATATTCACCTAAATATTTAGGAACTTTACCTAATGAACCGCTTCCCCAATTACACATAGCATAGTCAAAATTACTTGGAACAGATTTATTCTTTCCTGTATGATAATCACTTTTAATACGTCTATGCTCTATGATAGTAACGTCCTTTAATGTAAAATCAGGTTTACTGTTGCACACACCACTATCAGGTCTTTTATAAATATTAAAACAACAATGAAGAGGTATTCCAGAGTACTCTACTACTCCTAAATCTTCTGAATATATCAGGTCAAATTTATAAAGACTTATAGGGTTGTCCAGTTGGCTTATAGGAAGTATAAAAGCTATAAAATCACCTAACTCACAGCACTTATTATAAAACTTAATTGCGAGCCAATTACTATCACCAAACGGTGGGTTTCCTATAAACAGTCTACCTCTCATGTATTCAAGGTTTAGTTTTAAGAAATCTGCCTTTATGATGTAGTCCCTTTTTGGTTCTATGTCATAAGATTCACACTGTTCAAAAAAGTCTGAAAAACTTCCTGTACCTGCACTTGGCTCAATAACATCATAGATTTTATCTTCACCAATAACTTCTAATGTCTTACTACACAACCTATAAGCAAGTTCCTTTGGTGTGTAGTAAGCGTCATTAAGTATTTTAGACATTTACATCACTTCTTTCCAATCAAATCTCACAACTTCACTATAACACATTGACTTGTTAGCTGTCAAATGCTCTCCTCTGCAAACAAGTTTTCTGTCTACAGCCATAAAATCATTAGGCAGTTCAACAGGGAGAGGGTAGA
>UMGJ01040690.1_pt1 | contig 16184 bp, 8 predicted proteins | sample 1965221 | NCBI WGS metagenome assembly UMGJ01 (sample SAMEA4836067, study PRJEB28245) | human gut metagenome | biome: gut microbiome; material: fecal sample | place: Denmark | collected 2008
AGATGCTCTAACGTATGAATCTCAGCCGTATTCATCACCGGCTCAAAATTCGGTCTTGTCATACGAATATCAAATGTTGTTACCACATCATGTCCGGTACTGTCTTTTCTGCTTACATAAACTCCCGGCAGAAGTCTTTTGTGGTCCACGGTAAAACTCTTAATTGTTTCCATTGCAAAATGCCTCCTTTGCTGCAATTACTCATAATAAACGTCTATTCGTTTGCTCGGAATCAACTGCTTCATCAAATGTAAAACCCGGCTTGCCGCCCTGCCATCATCGATGGAATTATATTTTTTCTTGAACTTTTCATACCGCTCTGCATAAACCGAATAATCATACGAACGGATATCCTCAATCAACTCATCCGTCGTCGTTGAAATCGGTCCCGGCATCTCTTTGCTGTAACTGAAATAAAATCCACGAAGTTCATTTTTGTATTTATAAAAATCGTAAGCAAAGAAAAACATCGGACGGTTCAAAATACTATAATCAAACATTACGGAAGAATAATCCGTAATTAGTATATCGGACACCAAAAACAACTCTGCAATATCGCGGCTCTGGTCAAAATGATAAATAAATCCCTCATACGGCGACCAGTCAATCGCATCCATAATCAGATAATGGTATTTGACAATCATAATGTACTCATCGCCCAGTTCTTTTTGCAGTTTTTCAAAAGAAATCTGTGGACGGAACTCGTATTTATCATCTTCCGAAAATTCGTCATCTCGCCAGGTTGGCGCATACAGAATAATCTTTTTATCCTCCGGAAGTCCCAGTTTTCTCTTAAAACTTCGGATTCCCTCTGTCGTATTCTCCCGGAACAATATATCATTTCGCGGATATCCGTATTCTAACATTTCTCGGTGGAAATCAAATGCCCGCCGAAATGTCTCCGAGGAAAACGGATTCTGGGATATCAAAAAATCCCATGTATGAACGTTTTTCGTAAAATGTTCTTTGTAGGAATCAATGTCGCTCTCACCCACCATGAATACATCTTCCATATCCAGTGCCAGTTTTTTGAGCGGCGTTCCGTGCCATGTCTGAATATAATAGGTCCCCTTGCGGCGCAGCAAAAACTCCGGCTGCCTTGTATCAAACACCCACACTTTCGCCGTCGCCATGTAGTACAGATAGCGCAGACGCCCATAGCGGACCTGTCTGCTCATCCCCGGAATATTATACTTTTCATTCTCGTAAAACCAAATACAATCCCAATTCAAATCATATCCGTTTGCCATGAGATATTCGTAAATGTGTTTCGGATTTCCGGAATAACTTTTTCCAAGGCTGCTGTCAAAAACTATGCGATTTTGTTTTACCGGGCACAGATTGCACATTAAGTAATAAAACAAAACAACAATCTGTTTTACCAAATGATAAATTCCTTTACGCACGTTGTTCCTCCTTGTAGCTTACTTACTGCTCCGTATCCAATGTACCGTTTTCACGCTCGCCAAACACTTTTTCAATCACGCGCTCAGAAGCATGTCCATCATCCACGCTGCAAAATCTCTCGTAAAATTCTTCGTAGCGCTCTTTGTAAGTTTCCTCAATCGCATCCATATGATGCAAAGCATCGACAACGGCATCGTTGGTGCGGAGAATCGGACCCGGAAGTTCTTTCTCCATATCCATATACATGCCTCGGATTTCATCTGCATATTCATCAAAGTCATATGCGTAGAACAAAATCGGACGCTTTAAGTTTGCAAAGTCAAAGAATACAGAAGAATAATCGGTAATACAAATATCCGATGCCAGATACAGACGAGACACATCTTCGTACTGACTTCCGTTATAAACAAATCCTTCGTACTCGGTCAAGTCCAAAATATCGGCAATGTAGTAATGTGTACGCAAAAGTACAACACTGTCCTCGCCAAATTCTTTTTGCAGTCTGCCTAAATCAAGAGCCAGCGTAAACTTATATTTACCGCGGTCATAGAACTGGTTATCACGCCAGGTTGGCGCATACAAAATCACTCGTTTTCCTTCCGGAATACCAAGTTCTTTCTTCACTTCGGCAGCAATTTCTTCTTTGTTATCCGCATATAGAATATCATTTCTCGGATAACCATATTCCAAAATCTTATCTCTGTCATAAACAAATGCACGCTCAAACACATCCGTTGAAAAACGGTTGGCAGAAATCAAATAATTCCACTCGCGGCCGTGCTTATAAAACAGTGTCTTATGATTCTGGCTTGCAGATGTAATATCATCCATATCAAATGCCAGTTTCTTAAGCGGTGTACCATGCCATGTTTCCAGGAAAACAACACCCGGACGCTTTTTATTCCAAGCAGGCTGACGCACGTTAAAAATACGATATCCACAACGGGATGCGTAATACACATAACGAAGACTATTCATCTTTACTCTCGTATGTTTTCCGGTTTTTGCAAGTGCTTCGGATTTGTTGTTTAATACCCAAATATAACGGTACTTGTCCCCTCTGGTCTTTTGCAGATATTCATACAGGTATTTCGGGCTGTCGGAGTAACTCTTTCCGAAGAAACTCTCGATAAATACCCAGTCATGACGCAATGGCATTTTCTTGAAAATGTGGCGTTCCAGCACACGATACCACTGAATACGGCTTCCAATCAAACCTTTTTTCTTTTTACGCCACTTATTGAATTTCATAACCGGTTTTGCCATACGCAATTTCCCCTTGCGGGTAATTGACAACTGCAAACGCTGGAATATACCATACTCTTTAATTACGTTTTTCCATTCCGGCATATTTGCCATTGCTTTCGCAAACTTCGGCGCATTTTCTCTCAAAATTCGTGCCGGATATTTACGCCAGAAGAAATTCATCAAATAATGGTCCAGTGCAAAACGAAGGTCTTTATCTTCCGGTTTAATAATATGCAGACATTTATCATAGGCATCCAAAAATTCACCGCTGCGGTGTCCACGCTTTTTCTGGCAGAGTGCCGGCAGATGAATCTGGTCGTTGCGGTGACGCCAGATATACAGACTGTCACCATCAACCCACATTTTACCTGATGCCAGTTTCAACAATTTCACGCAAAACGTCATATCACTGTAAAAACGTGTCGTTGTATCAAACGAAAGCTCATGCTCCATCACAAAATCCCTGCGGATTAAAAAGTGCTGCACCGAATACATTTCCACAAAACGGTCGCGGAGCGTCTGTCCTTCCAACGGTTTTACGCCCTCAATAAAAGTTTCCTGCTTTGCTTTTTCAAAATCAAAATTCACCGGTTTAAACCAAGAACTGTATTTATTACCGGTTGTCATAACTGCCTGTTTCTCTTCTGCCAAATCAAGCAACCGTTTCAGTGCCCCATCCATCAGGTAATCGTCACAGTCAATGAAATAAACGTACTCTCCTGTCGCTTTCTCTAAACCGATGTTACGGCAGAAAGAAACACCAAACGGATATACCTGTCCGATTTTTTCTTCATACTCATCGAGCAAATCTTCCTCTCTCGGATGCAGTTCTTTATCTGTGTAGAGGCTGATGGAATCTCCTTTTTTCTCCATTTCCCAGGCCTGCTCGCGGCGGCGTTCTGCGCTATCTAAGCGTTTCTCCACTCTCTCGTGGATTTTCTGCTCGCGCCACGCTGCTGCCGTCTCCTCATTAGCCCGAATGACGTCTTCCGGCAATTCATCCATTGCCAAAAATACTTTGACGTGCGGATTCTCTTTTACGGAATCCGGCACTTCATGACCATCTTTATCATTGACAACAATAATTTCTAAGTCTTCTATCTTTTGTTCTTCAATACTCTGAACACATTCTTCCAAATATGCCTGTCCCTTGAAATAAGGAATTATGACACTTACCTTAGGCATTTTTTTGCACCTCCAAATCATTTGCAATTACTTATTTTACAACGAAATTCAAAATACGTCCCGGTACATAAATTTCTTTTACAATCTGTTTGCCGGCAAGCTTATCAGCAATCGCTTCCCGTCCGGCAGCCAACGCATCTTCTTTCGCTGCATCAATGGCAATTTTAACGGTCGCACGTACTTTACCGTTGACCTGTACACCAATTTCCTGTACAGCCTCTACCGTTTTTGCCTCATCAAATTCCGGCCAGCTTGTCTGGAACAAATAACCACCGTAATTTTTCTCATTCCACAATTCCTCTGTAATATGTGGTGCAACCGGATTCAAAAGTACAAGAAGTGTCTTAAACTCGTCTCTTGTAACGGAACCTTTTTTGTAGAAGTCATTAATCAATGCCATCATGGCAGCAATTGCTGTATTGTACTTCAAGGTTTCAAAATCGTTACTTACTTTCTTAATGGTCTGATGCATTTTTGTCTCCAAGTCAGCGGAATAGCCTTCTTCATCTGTCACCATATCTTTTAACTTCCATACACGCTCTAAGAAACGGCGGCAGCCTTTTACTCCATCTTCTGACCATGCAGCAGCGGCATCAAACGCACCAATAAACATTTCGTAGGTGCGGAGTGTATCAGCACCGTATACATTTACAATATCATCCGGGTTTACAACATTACCACGGGATTTGCTCATCTTCTCGCCATTTTCACCAAGAATCATACCATGGGATGTTCTCCTCTGATATGGCTCTTTGGTCGGTACTACGCCCTGGTCATATAAGAACTTATGCCAGAAACGGGAATACAAAAGGTGAAGGGTCGTATGCTCCATACCACCATTGTACCAGTCAACCGGCAGCCAGTATTTCAATGCCTCTTTGCTGGCAAGTGCCTCATCATTTGTTGGGTCAATATAACGCAGGAAGTACCACGAAGAACCAGCCCACTGAGGCATTGTATCTGTCTCACGCTCTGCTTTTCCGCCACAGCATGGACAAGTTGTCTCAACCCAGGAACGGATTTTGGAAATTGGAGATTCCCCGTTATCCGTTGGTTCATAGTTGTCTACCTCCGGCAGACGAAGCGGAAGTTCTTCTTCAGGAATCGGTACATAACCACATTTTTCACATTTTACAATCGGAATCGGCTCACCCCAGTAACGCTGTCTGGAAAATACCCAGTCACGCAGTTTGAAGTTTTTCTTTGCCGTTCCCACTTTCTTATCCTCTAACCAGGCAATAATTTCTTTCTTTGCCTCTTCTACAGATTTACCGGTTAAAAATCCGGAATTCACAAGAGTTCCCGTAGCAACATCCGTGAAGGCCTCTTTTTCCACGTCACCGCCTTCAATTACTTCATGAATCGGCAAATTGAATTTCTTGGCAAATTCCCAGTCACGGGTATCATGTGCCGGTACCGCCATAATCGCTCCTGTTCCGTAGCTCATCAATACATAATCGGATACCCAGATTGGAATTTCCTCACCATTTACCGGATTAATTGCCAAAAGTCCGTCAATTGCTACACCTGTTTTATCTTTTGCTAACTCGGTTCTCTCAAAATCGGATTTTCTTGCTGCCATCTCACGGTAGGCTACAATCTCATCCCAGTTTTTAATCTCATCTTTGTACTTATCTAGATATGGATGTTCCGGAGATACTACCATGTAAGTTACACCAAACAAAGTATCCGGACGTGTCGTGTAAATGCGGAGTTTTTCTTCTTTATCTTTAATCTGGAAGTCTACTTCTGCACCATGAGAACGTCCAATCCAGTTTTTCTGTGAAACTTTGACTCTCTCAATATAGTCAAGTCCATCCAAATCATCAATCAATTTATCTGCATATGCCGTGATTTTAAGCATCCACTGGCTCTTTACCTTACGGATAACCGGACTTCCACAGCGCTCACACACACCGTTTACAACTTCCTCATTGGCAAGACCGCATTTACAGGAAGTACACCAGTTAATCGGCATCTCTGTCTTGTAAGCAAGTCCTGCTTTGAATAATTTCAGGAAAATCCACTGGGTCCATTTGTAGTAATTTGGATCTGTTGTGTTAATTTCGCGATCCCAGTCAAAGGAATAGCCAAGTGCCTGAAGCTGTGCTTTAAATCTTGCAACATTCTTCTTCGTTACTTCCTTTGGATGTACTTTATTTTTAATTGCATAGTTTTCTGTCGGAAGACCAAACGCATCCCATCCCATCGGATAAAGTACGTTATAGCCCTGCATTCTTCTTTTACGTGCTACGATATCAAGTGCCGTATACGGACGCGGATGTCCTACATGAAGTCCCTGTCCGGATGGATATGGAAATTCAACAAGGGCATAATATTTGGGCTTGCTGAAATCATTAGTTGCCTGAAAAGCTTTTTCGTCTTCCCAGACTTTCTGCCATTTTTTTTCAATTTCTTTTGGATTGTAACTCTGACTCATTTTTTTACCTCTTTTCTTATTGTCACTCATTTAATGCCGATTCCGGCGTTGATGTCGGTGTTGGTTCTGCCGTTTGTGACGGCGTTGGTGTAAGGGTCGGTGTTGGCGTCGGTGTAACTGCCGGTGTCGGTGTTGGCACAACAACTGGTTTCTTTTCCACCTGCTTCACTGTAATCTTACATACCTTTTTTATTTTACTGCCATCGGTTGTCTCCACAAAAATTTTACAAGTTCCCTTTTTCTTTGCTTTTACGACACCTTTTTGATTGACAGTTGCAATCTTTTTATTGGAAGAAGTGTATTTCATCTTCTTGATCATCGCTTTTTTCGGTAAAATCTTTTTTACCCGAATCGTAAACTTAGCATCCTTCTTTTTACCACCAATTTCCAATGTCTTTTTCGTAGTACTCAGCTTGATACTCTTTACCTTAATCAAATATAGATTATGAATATCCGGATCAGTCGGATCCCATCCCATATGCCCGGATAACTTCTGTGCCTTCGGCTTTCCAAGTGGTCCTGCCTTTGGCGAATTGTAAATTACTACTTTTGTGCCGGATGGACAATTATCATAAATCCATTTGCTGTCTGCCACCGTCAATCGGATACATCCATGAGATGCCATCGTTCCCAACCGATTAAACTGAGCATAGGACTGTGTATTTTTCTTTGGCTGATAATACCATACCGAATGAAACAAAAAGCCTCCATAAATTCTTGTACAGTACTGACCGTAAGACGGTCCCAACAGTGCATGCCACCGATATTTTTCTCTCAAAGAAAAAGTGCCGACCGGTGTCGCTTTGCCCGATGAACAGACAAATGCTTTATATGGTTTGTACTTTCCTTTTTTCGTATGACGGTATACCGTCACCGTATTCTTTAATTTGTTTACTTTTATCTTATATATGTTTTTCTTTGCTGCCGCATTTGTTGTCTGAAAATTCGCTGTCAATACTAAGAGAAACAACAAAACGAATAAGCTGATTTTCTTCTTCAAAACTACCTCCTATTTGTGTCAAAATGTACGCAAGCATACTATTTTATAATACCAACACTAAAATCCTTTGTCAAGGACTGTGATAGGAGAGTTTGCGGCAGTTAATTAGTGGCGTTTTTTTAATTTACGTAAATTACCAAGAAAGGTTTACATCTCGTGGACGCTCCCGCTCAGACAAATGCGCAGAAGTATCAACATGCCCACTACGCATGTCAGATACTTGCGTATTTGTACCCACGAGCTGCAAATCCTTTCTTGGTGATTTACTGGAATATTGATAAAACGCCAGCAATGACCGCAAACTCTCGTATCAACTTTTCTAAATGGGTTGAATTTTGTTATCCCCCTATTCTAGAGAATAATTCCGACTATCACCTCATACACTGTAACAATCATACTGAGGTCATGATGAATGGATTGGATTGAGTCGTTTTTACAGAACTATGGCATTTGGGCTATGTTTGTGCTGATTATGTTGGAATATGCCTGTTTTCCTGTTTCGAGTGAGATTATTCTGCCATTGGCGGGTGTTATGGCTGCCGGGCAGGGGTTGTTTTTTCCATATCTTGTCCTTTTTGCAACGGGAGCAGGACTGATTGGGACACTGATTCCGTATGGCATTGGCAGGTTTGGCGGTTCTCCACTGTTGGAACGCATTATGAAACGTTTTTCTTCTATGGAGAAACCAATCCTAACCTCCTACCGTGTCTTTGGCAATCACGAAAAAAGTGCCGTTCTAATCAGCCGCGTGATTCCTCTGTGCCGCACCTATATCGGCTTTGTCGCGGGTGCCATGGGGCAGAATATCAGCCGTTATCTTTTGTATTCTGCCATCGGCATTGTTACATGGAACACGGTATTAACCGGACTTGGCTATTATTTTTACCAATACAAGGATTTGTTCTTTCATTATTTAGACAAATACAAGCATGTTATTTTTTATACAGGTATTATCCTATTAGTAATTTTCGCCCTCAATGCTATTAGAAAAAAACGGGCAGCACGCGGAACAAACCAAGAAGAATAAGAAGTATGCCACTGATTCCGTTTAGTCGACGCACGTGGTATATTCTCTGCCCGCCAATCCACAAAAAGGCTCCACATAAAAAAGCGGTACATATAGGAAACAACCAGATTACGGTTCCCTGACCGACCAGACTAAGTGCTGCACTCACCGAATCAAGCGCAAGGGCACTTCCCAACGCACTGCCTTCTTTTATGTCAATGCTTCGGGAATTATCTTTGTCATACTGTACTTCCCCTTTGTTTTGCAACACACGGATGCACGTTTTTGCACCAAGCAAAATCAAAATCCCGCCGCCAACAAGGCGGAAATAAGGTTCCGGCAGCCCCGCAAGGCACGTCGAACCCACAAAAAGTGCAACCGCTGTCAGCACGCCATTTAATAAAGCAATAAATAACCGGATTCGTTTGGGTATGCAAATGCCCGACATTGCATATGCCATACCAATTCCCAGCGTGTCAAGGCTCACTGACAACGCTAATAAGCAAACAACAAACACAAGCTCCTCCTGCCACTTCCTTATTCTATTTTATGCAAATAAGGAAAAAGAGGAGAGTCCTTTCGACAAAAACAGTCAATTATTTTGGAGGTAAGTATGAACTGGTATCAAATGGAATCACAGGAAGTAATGGATAAACTCAACCGTTTCAAAGACCGGGGCTTATCCCAAAAAGAAGTTGTCAAACGCCAAAGACATTATGGAAAAAATGAATTGCAAAGCGAAAAAGGTCCCGGATTTTTCCGTCAGTTTGCAGCGCAGTTTAAAGATTTTATGATTCTTACTTTATTAGCAGCCGCCGGCATTTCTTTTTTTGCTTCTTATGCACAGGGAGAAGTAAATCTGACCGACCCTTTAATCATTCTGGCAATCGTTATACTAAATGCTCTGCTTGGCATTTATCAGGAGAAAAAGGCAGAACATTCGCTGGCTCACCTTCGTTCTCTGCAAACGCCACAATGTCAGGTACTAAGAGATGGAAAACGCCAGACCATATCTTCTCCGGAACTTGTACCGGGAGATTTAGTCTATCTTGACACCGGCTGTCTTGTTCCCGCCGATGGCAGACTTCTCCTTACGCACAATCTGTCGGCAAATGAATCCGCCCTTACCGGCGAAACGGGAAGCATCGAAAAAACTTCCGACTCGCTGCATATGGAAAATCTTTCACTCGGCGACCAGCTCAACATGGTATTTTCGGGCACAATGATTACGACCGGAAATGGGCTGTTCTGTGTTACGGAAACCGGTATGAATACGCAAATTGGGAAAATCGCCGGTATGCTTTCACACGAACAGGCACCGCAGACACCTCTTACCAGGCGCCTCAATCACACAGGAAAAGTGCTTGGCATCCTGGCCCTGATTATTTGTGCCATTCTATTTTTTCTGGGATTGCAGAAAAATCAGCCGGTTTTTGATATGTTTATGACTTCCGTCAGTCTTGGCGTCGCAGCCATTCCGGAAAGTCTGCCCGCTCTTGTCACCATCATGCTAAGCCTTGGCGTCGAGCGCATGGCAAAACAGTGTGCCGTTATCCGCCATCTCCCTGCTGTAGAAACACTTGGCAGTGCTTCTGTTATCTGTTCTGACAAAACCGGCACGCTTACCCAGAACCGCATGACAGTTCGGAATATATACAGCACCGAAAACGAAAAAACCTTACTTCGTTATTTTCTGCTTTGCAACAACCAATCCGGTCCACTCGAACATGCACTGATTCATTACGGTGCATCAAGCGGACTTATTTATACAGAAGTACGAAAAGAATTTCCGGTTATTGAAGAAATCCCTTTTGACTCAATCCGCAAGCGGATGACAACATTGCATCGGACACCCAATGGATATTTAGCAATAACCAAGGGTGCTCCTGAATTTATCCTTGCCAACTGTCACTCGTATCTCGATAAAGATGGCAGCACACGTCCACTGACACATACGATGCGGCATAGGTTAAATGAGCAAATTGAAAATTACACCGCCAATGCACTTCGCGTCATTGCTCTCGGTTTTTGTCTGCACAAAAGCCGTCCGGACAACAATTCCTTAGAATCCCATTTGGTTTTCCTTGGGATGGCAGGTCTGATTGACCCACCCCGCCCGGAGGCTTACGCTGCTGTTAAAAGCTGCCAGCACGCCGGAATCCGTCCGATTATGATTACCGGCGACCATAAAAATACCGCTGCGGCGATTGGCAAGGAACTTGGCATCTGCCAGACAAAAGATGAGGTCATTACGGGAGCCGACTTAGATGCCATCAGCGACCGTTCACTTCCTGCAGCGCTCAAAAAATATCATGTCTTTGCCCGTGTATCTCCAGCCCACAAAGTACGTCTCGTAAAAGGCTATCAGGCAATGGGAAATGTCGTTGCCATGACCGGCGACGGTGTCAATGATGCCCCTGCCCTAAAAGCAGCGGATATCGGCTGTGCCATGGGACGCACCGGAACCGATGTTGCCAAAAATGCATCTGACATTATCTTAATGGATGATAATTTTTCCACTATTGTAAGCGCCGTCCAGGAAGGGCGCGGTATTTACGATAACATAAAAAAAGCCATACATTTCCTCTTGTCTTGTAACATCGGGGAAATCATGACGATTTTTGTTGCTATCTTTTTCGGGCTGTCTGCACCGCTTTTGCCGGTACAGTTATTGTTTATTAATCTCGTAACGGATTCTTTTCCGGCGCTTTGTCTCGGTGTTGAGCCACCGGATCCGGACAGTATGAACCGCCCGCCATTATCGAAAAATGAAAGTATCTTTCACTTTGATACCGTCTTTCAGATGGTTTTAGAAGGTATGTTCATCGGCTCCTTAGCACTTTTTGCCTATACAAGCGGCAATTCCACCATGTGCTTTGCCGTGCTTTCTTTATCGCAGTTAGTTCACTCGTTTAATATGAGAAGCGAGCACTCGCTGTTAGAGACAGGGATTCTTGGAAACAAAAAACTTTTATTTAGTGTATTGTTCTGCATTGTCCTGCAATGTCTGGTCATCTGTGTGCCCGTTCTCCAGCCTATTTTCCATACGCAGGCACTTAATCCACGCGAATGGGTTGTCGTAGGTATTTTATCTCTGATGCCGATTCCTCTCATGGAAATCAGTAAGCGGCTTCACGGATAAACTCGCGGATTCGCTGAATGAGAATTTCTTTTACATCTTCCCCCGGATACTGTGTGGCGAGCATGTGTTTCATCAACATGCCGCCCGCTTTATTCGTGTGACCGCCGCCAGCACCAATTCCGCAGCTGACTTTTTCCGCCAAATCACTCGCCGGCAGATTTTTTTTTGCACTTCGTACCGACATTTTATATCCAATCGGCGTTTCATTATATACCACACAGCAGTCAACAGTTGCCACACAATTTACCATATCACTAATAACACCCAGAAGATTCGGGTCACACGGTTTTGTATGCAGCAGTGCAAAACGCTTTTCCTCATCATAGTAATAGTGAGTCAACGCTTCTCCTGCTATCTCCAAATCCTCCCGCTGCAAATTCGCATGAATCATTTCATCCAGACACTCTCTGTTAATCCGCAGAGAATCCCGCATCTGTCTGTCTGCCGGATAGTAAATTTCGGACAAACTGCTGGTATCACTATACAAACCATAATACAATGCCGTTGCCACCTGCCAGTTCTCATTTACCGGATACCCAGCCTCCAAAAGCAGTTCCCAGACCACGGTACAACAACTTCCAAACTCTGGAAAAATAAAACACCATTCATCCGTTTTCACACAAATTGGATGATGATCAACCATTGCCACTTTTTTCACCGGCATCGATGTAATATTACCACCCTCATACTGGCAGTCCACGGTAATCAAAATATCATGTTCCGGCATTTCATTCACATATCGAATCGGAATGCCAAGGTACTCCACCATCAATTTCAGCGATGGCTTTGTAATTTGATGTTCCCCTGCATAAATCAAATTTACCTTTTTACCCAGATTCATAAAATACGCATACAAACCAAACGCAGCCCCCATCGCATCCGCATCCGGACTGTCATGGCACTGTATACAAATCGAATTGAATTCTGCAAACTGTTTGAGAAACATAAAACGCCTCGCCTCCCTCTCCTTTGTGGATTAAACTGTTTTTAGAATAGCAAAAAAAGGGGGAAGATTCAAGATTTTTATTGTCTCATTTTTAGGAAACATCATCTGTCAATAGAGCAAAAAAAGAAGTTCATCCGTAAAAGACTATAATGCAAAGCATTATCTTGTCTCGAACGAATGAACTCCTTTTTTTATTATAGATTAAGCGTTAACCATATACTCATGTGCCTCACCGTTTGTATCCGTTACCACAATCGTATGAGATGCTCCCTTTTCCACATACAAATTCAGTTTCAACCTCTTGTTCACAGTACCAGCTTGTGCAGTAATAAAGAAACTGCTGATTCCCTGGTCTACCCCATCAATCGTCACTGACTGAATACCGGAAAGTTTTGTTGTGTCAATCTCTGTACCAACATAAGTATCTTGGGTTTCCCATGTTGAGCCAAACATCGTCTTTCCACTGTTCGTACTATAGCAGGCACCACCGGTTACTGTCACTTTACAAATACTCTGGCTCTTTCCATCTCCAATTGCATAGGTACTGCCACCTGCGGAAATGATACCGCCATAGATTCCAATCTTCATCGTTTCAGCTGAGGCATCTGCAGTACCACCGCCACCAACTCCGGCTCCGTTACCGGAAGATGTGGCATAAATATTACCACCGTAGATGTAAATTTCTCCGCCACCTTTAGCGCACCTTGATTCACCGATTCCTGCAGCATTTCTTCCTGTATTGCAGGCTATAATCGTACCGCTCCTGATAATAATACGTCCTAATGTGCTAGATGTCTTACCATCTGATGCAGCACCAATTCCTGCCGATTCGTTACCGCCTAATGCCGTCAATTGGCCATCACCGGATATCGTCAGTTCACAACCGGACGGAACCTCGATTCCTGCATGATAGCCGGAACCGGTCAATGCGGATGTTCCAACTAAGATAAGATTTACCTTAGCATCACCACTTAATTTAATTGGACTTGACTCACTCGATGTACAAACAAGATTATCTAACGTAATCGTATGAGTACCGCCCGTTACTAAAATATAATATGCTGTTGCCGATTGTGCTATACTGGAAATCGTGTAATTTCCAGTAAATGCAGTTTCTTCTGCACTACCAATTGTATATCCGGTTGCACTGATTACAATACTTCCTTGCGCCAAATCCAATTCTTTTGTCTCTGCCGGTTCCGGTTCAGCCGTCGGCTTCGGAGTCGGTGTGATAACCGGCGTAGGTGTTGGCGTAGCATCCGGGTCAACGGTTGGAGTTGCCGTTGGAGTTGCCGTCGGAGTTGCCGTCGGAGTTGTCGTCGGAGTTGCCGTCGGAGTCGCAGTTGGTGCCACAGTCGGCGTTGCGGTCGGCTCTACAACTCCATTTGCCAGATTAATCAATGCCGTAAACGCTTTTTTCGGCAGATAATTTTCATCAAACAGTGATGGATAATAGGTACTTCCATTACTGTAAAAACTATTCAGCCAAGTATCCAAATCTGTCAGATTCCAGAATGTAACATTACTTACATTTACCGGAGCAGACGTATCATCCATTCGCTGTAATATAATATTCATGAACTTCTGGTATGCTGCTGCCAGTGTCTCATTACCCGCCTCTGAATTATCCTTACTTGCAAAATCAAGCTCAGTAATCTGCACCTCATAGCCATTTTGCTGGAATAATTTCAGTGCATTTTTAATATTATCACCATCTGCCACACCAAGATTAGTCTGATGTGCCTGCATGCCAAGACCATCAATATTTCCGGCATCTTTTGCATCTGCAAGATATTTCACAACTGCCTTCATCTGTCCCGGCGATGCCAGTCCGACAAAATCATTGTAGAACAATTTTGCCGATGAATTTGCTGCTTTTTCAGCTTCTCTCGCATATTCAAAAGACTTTGTAATATAAGTATTGTCATCGTCTGTAAAAATAGCACCATACAAACTTGAACTTACTGTCCGTAATTTACAGCCATTGCTGTCAATTACCTCATTTACTACATCGTAAGCATATACAACGCCCGGATAATTAGTCTCTGCATAGGTAATAACCTGCTTAACATAACTTTCAATTCGAGCAAGCATCGTCTCTTTGTCAACAAGATTTGTAATGTTTTTCTTAGCTGTTCCCGTACCATCATACTCCGGTGTGTAATTCTTACAGAAATACCAATCCGGTGTCTGCGAATACCAGACAAGCGTATGGAAACGCACACTTAAATCATTTTCCTGAGCAAGAGATAAACATTTATCAATCACATCTGTATTAATAACCGGCATGCCATCTTCCGATGCTTTTGTTGCCTCTTCGTTCAAAAGATTCTCCGGTTTCAGCTCATCTGCAAATGTAACCGTACTGTAATGATGTTTAATAAATGATAAAATCTCCGGATTCTGCAAATTATAACTGTAAACTGCACATCCCATCGGGAAGCGGTTTGCATATGCCTCTTTCAGACTTGGTGCAGCAAGAACTGCCTCCATATCTAAATGCTTCTCCGTAATAGAAATATTGTCTACATAAAAATCATTTGAATAATTTGCCATTTCAAAATAAAGTGACAATTTACTTACATCACCCGGTGCCACAACCGTTGCGTCCACTTTTGTCCATGTACCATTCGGCGCAACTACATTCTGCACGGTTGTATAAGCCATCGCTCCCGCATAGTCCATCGACTCCCACATGCAGTTTATCGTCTTGTTGCTGCCCGTTGTCTGCTTTACATACGCCTCAATCTTATACGTTGTAAAATCAGTCACATTGTGAGTGATATCAATCATCGGTCCTGCCCAGTTTTTCACACGGTTGGAAACTTTCAAACAATAGTTGTCATTATAACCGCCCTCTACAACAGTCAGCTCTTCTTCGCCCTGACGTCCGGTCACATATTGATTGGTACCGTCTTCAAAATCCAAAAGCAACGCCTTCGTCGGATCCGTTACCGGAATCGGGGTGCCCGGAACCTTCGTCGGTTCTGCTGTTGGTGTTGCAGTTGGCTCATCCGGGTCTGCCGTCGGTGTAACCGCAGGTCCTGCCGGCTCATTTGTTGCAGTCGCAGTAGGCTCCGCCGGCTCTGTCGTCGGTGTTACAGTTGGTGTCCCCGGCTTCTGCGTCGGGGTTGCAGTCGATGTGCCCGGTTTCTGCGTTGGGGTTGCAGTCGGTGTGCCCGGTTTCTGCGTTGGGGTTGCAGTCGGTGTCACTGCCGGTTTCTGCGTTGGGGTTGCAGTCGGTGTGCCCGGTTTCTGCGTCGGTGCTTTGGTTGGTACTTTTGTCGGTGCATTAGTCACAACTACTGTCTTTTTCTTTCTCACCGTAACCTTGCAGGTTTTCACATACTTCTTGCCCTGATAACGGAAACTTGCTGTAATCTTCGCTGTCCCCGCCTTTTTCGCTTTCACTTTTCCTTTCTTGGAAACTGTCGCAATTTTCTTTTTTTTGCTCTTCCATGTTACTTTTGTCTTCTTGCTTATATTTTTAACCTTAAGCGTTAAGGTTTTCCCCACAGTTATTACCGCTTTTTTCTTTGATAAAGCAGGCTTTTTCTTTGCTGCCTGAGTTGGCATAGAAAAAGAAAATACCATGCTTGCTGCTAACATCCATGCTAACAGCTTTTTACCATTCTTTTGCATACACAAACCTCCAATTCTATCCTTGAATTGTCTCATTTTTAGGATATGCTAATTATAACATATTTCCTCTGCAACACCATAAAGCAATTCTTATTTTTTCATAAAGTCAACGTAATACCCTAAAAAAATCATGACCACCAGCTCAGCTGGTGGTTTCCTCTGCGGCTA
>UMGJ01051512.1_pt1 | contig 15876 bp, 13 predicted proteins | sample 1965221 | NCBI WGS metagenome assembly UMGJ01 (sample SAMEA4836067, study PRJEB28245) | human gut metagenome | biome: gut microbiome; material: fecal sample | place: Denmark | collected 2008
GTGTTCCATGAGTCGCCTGAGAGCCAGTATGGCGTTCCAGAACCTTTCATGCCAAGCCTTTTTCGGTGGTCTTCGACTACATCCCACGCCGTGCCGTTCCAGACGGCGGCCTGTTTGTCTTCGAGCACAGGAGGTTCAACCGTGGTAGCGTTCAGCACGTCCGTGATGGGCCGGCCGTTGGGACGCTTCTGGACAGGCTTACTTCCTGTGAGTTCCTTTGTGGTGGGGTCGTATTTATATATCAGCATAATGGCTCCTTATGCGACTTCGGCGGGCTTGCCCAGGTACATGGCCATGACGTACTTGACGGTAGGAGGCTGGACTGTGTTTACGGCGTCAGAGTAGATTGCGTTATAATTGGATGCATTAAAGGCGTATGAATGAGCCCCCATCTGAGTGCCAGAAGGAGAACCAATATTGTCGTTTCTATAGGTATGTGTAAAGACTCCGGAAGCCTCAGTACTGTTCCAGGCTATGACGGTGTTTATGTACCCATAGAGATTCGGGAGCCCTGGCGCGACATACGCACCAGCCGTTTCTGTTGCGCTAGACTGTACGAAAAGCCCAGTCAGGTCTGGCAGGTAAAGCCCAGTGTCCCCGTTCTTCACGAACTTGCCGACCTGCGAAGAGTCCGCTGTATCAAGCACCATGCCCGTGAACTTCCCTGCATCATACGCTTCCTTGAACTCTGGCCAGTCCTCAAACAAGACAAGCGATCCGTCGCAAATCATGAAGGCATCTGGTACTTCCTGCGCAACGAACGTCATAGGAACGCCGATAAGCGACTTGCGGAACACTTCAAGGTAGTCCACCTGCTGCTGAATTATTGCTTTTGCCATGGTATCCTCACAGGTCATAATAGGGAGAGAGCTTGACTTTCTCCGCAGTCGTTTCAGGCATTGTGAACTCGGGTACGATGGCCTCGACTTCTTCCGCCGTGGTCGCGGCTTCGAGCAAGTCTTCGTATCGCTGTCTCTGTCCGGTAAGGTATCCTGTGGCCAGCGCGAAAGCGTCGGCTTTGTAGATGATGCGGCGGATAAGCTCCTCCTTGTCGATCTGCCTTCCTGCGGCCAGCATATCCACAAGCGGAGTCTCGGCCGAATTGTCCGCCTGCCATGCGCGGGCTTCGGCCTCCTGCTTGTCAAAAGTCAATAACTCCGATTTCGGATAGGCGGACACAAGCGCGGACGTTGCCGCGTTATATGCGGCATTGATTTCTGAGAGCTTGGCGGATTTCAGCTCTTCAAAAGTCGGAACGTATTCCACGACTTTACCGTCTATAAGGCTAACTCGTTTCATAAGCAGGGAATCAGGGCCCTCAACAACATGACAGCCTTCTTCTACTTCATTGACTTTTGCGGCAGATGAGAAAGAGAACTCGTCTTTTTTATTGAAAACGAAAAAAGCCATATGTCACCTCTTTATAAAAATCATATAAATAACAGCACCATCGCCATTTCTTTGGTTAGTATACCCTTTTACTCTCCAGCCGTTTCCCTCTTGAGGATAGTCGACGATAATTTTGTCGTCATCGTCAACTCGCTGCTGGAACATACAAGCATGCATAAAACAATTTACATTTGCTGTGTAACCACTGGGAGCGCCTATCCATGCTCCTGTGCTATTGCTAGGGCTTATGATTCCTATAGTGTGAAGAACATTTCCCACAGAAAAATTTACATTACCGTTTACATCTGCTAAAGCCCCATTTACCGAGCGAACAATTCTCTTACCATCCCACCATAAGTCTCCGTTTGTGTGGCCATCTAATGACTTGTAAATTGTTCCGTCTGCATTACGCGATACGATGACAAAACCACCTGGATTACTTGTGTCTGACCCCTTATGGAGACGAAGAAATGCCCCCGCGTCTCCCTGTTCCCATGTATCTATTAAAATGCTTTTTCCAGAATTTTCATCATTTACGGCAAGGATTCGTCCGATATAATCGTCTCCAACGTATAGGTTTATACCACCCGTTACGTTTCCGCCAGTAAGAGGAAGATAGTTAGTAAGATCACTCTGTACCGTCCCAACAGCTGACATCACATCTGCAACATCGACATTACCTACATTGGTTGCTCTACCATAAGCAACTACGCATACGATCCATTCATTGGATTCTGGTTGGACGGTAGTAGATTTACCATATATAGGAGAAGCTTTAGATAGACTAAAATCGTATCCGTAAAGAGGAACATTAGGGTCTGTGCCTCCTCCTGGTTTAAATTTTGCGGGCCCTAAAGAACCAGCTGGACGATGAGCTCCTGAAAAAACACCCTGAGCAGTATAACTATGATTGTCAGGTATTGTTGCTGAAAAGAAACCTGTAGTATTAGGCAATCCAGCTTCATGATACGTTCCAGCGCTAGCTGAACTGAGCGCTATCTGCTGATATGGAGCAAATTTAGGCACACGAAACGTCGTAGAACCGTCGCCATCAGAATAATAAGGGCAGTAACCATTATTAGCAGAAGCTATACTCTGCCATTCGGATTCAGTCTTTACCCAATCAGACTTAGAAGAAATATAAGACCAAAGATCTGCATAAAGAGTACGGCTATATGTAGCACCATTTACAACAATAGACCCGTCTGGCGGAGTTGAAAAAGGCCAAGTGAAGAAGTGACCGAGAGGAAGACCAGCTGCCACTGCCCATGTTCCATCACCCCTCAAGAAAAAGTCTTTTTGCCCAGCTTGAGGGGCTGGAACAATACCAGACTTCCCCGCATCAGACTCCGTAGCTCCCACCATGACGGGAACATACACCTGTCCACTTGCATTGATGAGTACGGTTTGCCCGTCCACATTGAGTTTGAGGTGTCCTTCTGCATCGTTGACGAGACCACCGTTTGTTGCGGTGATCACATTGACGCGGTTCGCAAGCAGAGTGAACGTCAGCACGTCATTGACTGCCAAGTCCTGCAAGAACTTTATCGTCGTAGACGCAACGCCGTCCGTACCGACTTCATCATACTGGAAGCCCTTGTAGAACCACACACCGTTACCAGAAACGAGAAGCTGGGAGCGGCCGACGAGGTATGCCAGAGATTCAGGCAGTGTATATGTTTCGCCACTAGTGATAGCCGACGTCAGCTTAACTGACACACTCTTATTGTACGACGCAGCAGAGATTAAGATAGTAGTTGCAATGTCTTCCAGTCTCTTCGCCTGCGTGTCGCCCTCAGACTGCACAACGGAAACAGACGCCTGTTCTTGTGTAATAACAGCATTTTTACTAATAGACTCTTGATTCTGTATTACCTGTACGGCGCTATCAAGAGTATTCTGCGCTTGACTGGCGCATTCACAGGCAGTATCACGGCAATCTTCTGCAGCGCTCTGAGCCGCTTCAGCGGCACTCTTAGCAGCTTCAGCGGCACTCTGAGCAGCTTCAGAATCATCTCGAATCTGAAAGAGTTCATCCATAAGCTCTTCAGGGGACTGCTGACTTGCACCAGATACCTTAAGAGCTCGGTTTATCTGTTCCTGCTGTTGCTGATCTATCATGGTAAGCTTTGCAAGAGCATTTTCATGTGATTCAGCCGGAAAGTTATCAAGCTCTTTATACGCGTAAAGCTGCGTAATAGGAACATTACGGCGTATAATGATAAGTACACCAGCTTGCGGTGCAACTTTAAAAGTACAAGTACCACCAGATTCAAGTCCAGCTCCAGAAATGGCATAGTCGGAGCTAGGTACCTCACTTTCAGTTATACCATTATCAGTAGACTGTATTACCTGGATATGCTTGTTTTCGAGAAACGGAAAGGTGATAGGAAACTCTGTAGTGGTTCCGGTACCAGTATACGAGTTTTTATAAACGCTGTTATCTACCAGCATCCTTCATCTCCTTTTTAATCTGTCGTACAACTTTACGACCTTCAGAGGCAATCTGTACCATCTGAATATAAACGTTTTCTAGCTGCAACCGCTTAGACTCCGGGTCATCGTTAGTAATGTTGATCATCTGCGCCGCTTTTGCCATTTGGCTCATGGCTTTACTTATACCTGTGAAGTTGGCGAAAGCTGTGCTAGTCGCCAAAGTCTGAGCTATAGCCTGGGCATGAGGATCCGCTGATTTCATTCCCTGCATTATAGCATTGTAACGATTCTGTAGTTCAGTACGTTCCTCGTTAAACTTGTTAATATCATTGGCATTAATGGAGGGGTACTTTACCATGAAGGTCTTGAAGAACGGGAAGTCTTCAATTCTCTGTGCAGGTTTAACTGGCACGTCATAGGCACCAGTAGCTTCGAGTATTCTGTCGAGTGTAGCCACGAGAGACTGACCAATTGTACCACCCCAGCCGCGTACCAAGTGATCAATCCCCATCGGAGAGAGGAACCTGGTAGTAGCATTAGAGCTTATAGTAGGATCAATCTTAAACAGCTGCTCAGATATCCATTTGGCCGTTGTAGACGTACCAGGCTTATACTGCAACGCAGGTACTGTACCTTCAAGATACGCCGGGATAATATTGTTACCAGTAAAGAACGAGTAGTTCGTCATGATTTCCGTAGGAGCCAACAGAGGCGTAGGAATCACGTTCGGTAGCATGGTGTCATATACACCACTAAGGAAGCCATTCTCTTCAAGCTGCTCCATAAATGACAATTCGTTACCTGAACCAAGCTTATACATATAGTCTGCAAAAGATTCTGCAGGTGCCGCAAACCCCATGGCAAGTTCATAAGGCTTAGGAATACGGATAACAGAATCAATAGCCGGAATAGGTACAAGCCAATATGCCTGCTTCATCCAGTCAGGTGCGTTCTTCAGTGTCATTGCTATATCATAGTTCGGGTCATCAGGACTCTGATTCGACTGTATATAGTCGTTATTCACCATGGCAAGCAAGAAGGACGGAAGCACGACGCCCTTAAAGGCCTTATCAAAGAATTCTACAGGATTAGCATGCGCAGTCTCAATGATACGTGACATACCCTGTACACGCGCATTCAAGAACGCAATAAGGCTATTGAGGCCTTTAACTGTAGCACCAGCGCGGGCAAAATCTACCGTTGCCATACGAGATAGATAAGCAGATTCTTTACCAGAATAACCGGCCTTCTTGGCGTCCATGTACACGCCTACACGCGTCATGACATCAGTATATTCAGTGAAAGCCTCGAGGCCACGATATGAGCGCTTGATAACCTGAAGCGGACTAAGTAGACCAATAAGATCTTTATAATACTTACCAGGGTCCTTCAGCATATTCTGCACGGGGACCTGCTGAATGTCCTTAATGGTGCGCTGCGTAAAGTCTCTACCAAGGGAAACCTGCGTAGCATTAGAGCCGCCGTCTTTAAGCCATTCAGTATAAGCAGAATCCTTACCTGTGGTTTTAGTTTTGAGAACTTCAGAGAGGCCCTTGAATGCACTTACGAAGGGGCAGAAGTTCACATCTCCTGGGGACTGCAACCAAGCAGTTAGCTGGTCGCGAAAGAAGTTCACTGAGCCAAAAGTAGGCGTCATTGTCGTACCGACGCGGAATATACCTGTAACTTGTGCCAGTGAACGTACAGCGGCATTGTACATCTGGAAAGTACCAGAGTCCATGGTAAGAGTAGAAGCACGAATCTCTTTCGGAACCGCAACAGATATCTTCTTACCATTTTGCATATACGACAGCGTTACCATGTTGGGTGACTTAGCACTAGAAGTACCAAGCTTAACACCAAAGGTCTGCGCAGCCGTCTTCTTAGCCTGATTCTGCGCTGCAAGGCGTGTAGCCAAAAAGGTCGCCTTTATCTGGGACTCAATGGGATCGATATAGAGCTTGCTGCCCTTACCTGCTCCGAATATCTTACCAGGATTTTTAGGATCTGGTTTGAAACTGGGATCATCGGCGCCAAAGATACCTTCTGCGGTACGAACAGCTTCGGCCTGGAGTTCAGGTTCAAAAGCTTCAATGAGCCGCTCCAGTGGCACACTTTCCTTAAAATCACGGCGCAGCTTATCAAGACGCGCTTTAGTAATCAGACCAGCTTCATACTGGTACTGCAGAATTTGGTCATTGAACTGCTTGAACTCTTTTGCAATAGGCTCGTATTTAGCTGCATTGGGGCCTTTGAGAATCGAAAGTGTGTCATTAGGGTCAAGAGCTGTCGAGATACCACGGTCGTTGAGCTCCTTGAAACTCTTAGCAGTGAGATAGACAGAAAATTCTTTCATGTCATCGACTTGCGAAAGGATCTCTTTAAGACTCTTGCCAACTGTTTCGCCCTTCCAGTTAATGGTACCATAGTCTATCATATAGGCTGCTCTACCAGCATTGCCATTAGAGACTATGGCGTCCACGTACGCCTCTGACTTTTTGCCCCCTTTAGCTCCCTTGTTAAGGGCAGCGAAGGTATCTACACCATGATATATAAGGCTATCAATAGTCTCAGACCAGGTCTTACCGGGGTTCTCACCAATAGACACTTTATCTTCGAACCGTGTACGTGCTTCGTCGTAAGGCGCATCACCAGTAAGCTTTTTAGTAGACGGGCGAAGAGCACGGTTACTGAACATATAGTAACGAGAGCCTTTCATGTCCTGTTTGACAATGCCCATCCACTTAACCCTGGCAGGATTGATAATACGATTGGTCCACGGCGAGTTACCAGCGAGTTCTTTTACCATATCGGGCGACCACTCGTGCGTCCGCATGAACTTAATAAACTCAGGAGTGGGATTTTCAAACATAGCTCTAGCGGTAGGAACAATACGCTCGTCTGCAACTGTTTTAAACTTCTCCCACCAATCTGGATTACTCTTAAAGAAGTCTGGGTCCTTTGCCTCAAGGTCACGGCGACCCTGAGGAGTATCCATGTACTCGCGCACGACCTTAGCAAGCATTGCATCCTTGTTACCACGAATGGTAATGTACGGCGCACCTTTAGGCAGTTGCAGACTTTCAAGATAGACTTCAGGAGTTGCGGCCTTAACGCCCTTAGACGCTTCGCGCTTGCTACCATAGATCCACTGACCTGCAAAAGCTTCAGGAGTCGGAGTAATACCTTCCTGTGCCTTAGCAAGTTCATCTGGTGTATACTTCTTGGTAGGATCAAGACCACGAGACTTTACAGTCTCTTCGGACAGGACACCAAAGGCGTCATAGTACTTTGACTCTTCTTCCAGAGTTATACGCTGATTAACGGCCGCTACCCGTTCTTTGACTTGAGGATCAATAATAGTCGCCTGGCCGACTTGTTCAGGAGAACGACCGGTACGACGGTATTCGTCCATGAACTTATTGATATATACATTGGTAGCTTTATTTATGAACTTATCTGCAGCCTTAACAGTTTCATATGTCATTTTGTCGGTAATAGGCTTTGTATACCGACCTGCAGCTTTAAATCCACCAAGTGTAATACCAGCTAGTGCGAAATCCTCAGCTGTAGGAATCTTACCGTCAAGAGCACTCATGGTAGTCGTAAGCGCTGAAACTTCTGTACCAAGAAGCGCAGTTTCTGCGGCAGCAGCCGAAAGGAACGGAGACGAAATTTTAGCTGCAGCATTGGTAATAGCAGGAGCGGCAATGGTACCAGTACCACCCGCTACTGCGCCTACAAGTGCGCCTTTACCACCTGCTATAAAGTTATCCACAGTCTTCTTAGCATACTCAGACCAGTTTGACGCTCTACCATTGGTATAATCGTCCATCAAGGCATTACGAAGATACTCTGTCGTAAAACCTGCACCTGCGCCGGCACCTACAGCTGTACCAATGGGACCGCCTGCAGAACCGGCGAGTCCACCAAACAGACCACCAGCTATCTGAGCAGGAATATCACCGACACCCTGCGCCACAGCTGCGGCAGTCTTGTACCAGAAGTCAGAGTCATCACTAAGACCGAGAGAAGGAGCTTCACCACGAATGGCGAGACCAGCTACTGAGTTCTGCCACCCTGCTGCGAAAGCTTCGCCCAAGGAATCAACTTTCTCTACACTTCTGCTTTCTCCTGCATTAGGAGTTTTTTCAGTTTCTGAGCTGGTATCCTCGAGAGGAGTAAACATTAATGCAGCAATGTACTGGGCATCGTCCAGATCCTGCTTGGTTGTACCAGTAGATAGGCCAAATTTGTCATACATGACCGCGCGGACTTCTTTGCGGTCATACCCGGCTTCAATAGCTTCGTTGTACTCGCTTATGGCAAGGTCCTTTATATCATTAAGAGAGTACCCTGCGGCAAGCGCTTCCTGTACTTCTTTATTATAAATCACTTGCCTCTCCTATGCTTAGCATCAAGCTGCTCTTTAATAGTGAGACTACGGCCAGTAGGGGCTGTAGACTCCTCAGTAGAGACAGTAGACTCCTCAATAGTGGCAGTAGGCTTTTTGATAGCTCCAGGCGTTTTCACTACGTACTGCTTAGAAGGATCAAAGCGTTCACCAAAAGAAATTGCCAGGGACTGCTTAAGAGGAGGGTTGTCTGCGAGTAGCTGACGAATCCAGCTATTAGGATCATTCTGATTAAAATCTTTGGCTACAGACTCAGGATGTTTCAGAGCGCGTTCAGTAATGGCGTTACGAATCTTATTGTACTGATCAAGACTCTTCGGATCTTGTATCATACCTGTAGGCGTATTGGCATAAACGTCTTTTACTACGGCGTACGCGTCTGTTATGAACGGCTTAGCTACAGTAGGAATAGCATCAGCCTTATCAATATTAGACTTAATATTGTTGAAGGCCTCTGGAGTAATTTCACCATTTTGTAAGGCCGTTAAAGCATCTGCCTGCACTACACTACCGTCCTCAGTAAATGCCCTCGCCACAAGCTGAGATTCAAGAGCATCCTGAGCAGCTTTACCGTCGGCAGTGGCTTGCGCCTGGTACGACTTCTCAATACCCTTAAAAAGATTCCAAGCTGTTATTTTATCTGAGGCCGAGACATTAGGATCATCAGTCACTGCAAAAAGTGCAGGAGCGTCTGCCTCGCCACGAATTGCAAGAGCCGAAAAATTCGAGAGGATCTGCTCAGAATAAGCAGCTTTTTTCTGACGCTCAATACGCTCTGCTCTCTGTGCCAAAACTTCCGCGTGCCGTACTTCTGCTTCTATGGTACGCTGAGCTTTATCTACAACATCAGATACATTGAGGAACTTTGCACCGAACTGTTCTTTCAGTGCTTCTTTGTTCTGATTAAACCAGGCCACAGTAGCACGAGGATTCTGTCTGGCCCAGGCTCCAACAGCCGTCATAATGACCTTATCATTCTGTTTCTCTGCCAGAGCGGGATCGTTCTCAAACAGCTCATCATTCTTCAAAAAAGCCAAAAGAATTGAGTCTATATCGCCAATCTTGGTAGTTACAAGATCATCATTAACCGCATCTGAAGCCGCCAAACGAGACTGCTTATCGTATGCAGTCTGCTGTTCAACCATGTAAGCACCGGTTCGATCAAGATACGTATCTTTATGCCGACGCCAAATTTCTTTGGCCTTTACTGTATCGATTTTATACTGGTCAGTAAAAGTTCCGAACTGCTCATCTGCCCATTTAGCTTCACGATCAATAAGTCCGTCTGCGTCTTTTCCTTTAACAGTCTGAAGAACTTCTATACGTCTGTCACGAAAAAGCTTAGAGGCATAAGTATCGGCATCACGAGCTTCGCGATTTTCAATGGCAGTAAAATAGGCATTTGCAAGTCTTCCACCTGCACGAGCAAAAGCATCTATACCATCAATGTACTGTCTTTCAGCACTAGCTATGGCACGAGCTCCGCCGTCACCAGGTACACGTATACGTGCAGTCTGATCACTGGCTTGGCTTCCACGCTTATATCTGGTTATAGTATCTGTCATGATAAATCCTTAGTCGTCAAACCAGCCGCGCCGATCTGCAAAATCTACACCTTGAGCTGCACCTGAAAGAAGTGTAGCACCAGCCTTCCACCATTTACCACTACCTGTAGAAGAAGACGCTGCACTGTACCCAGAAGACTCTGCGTCATACGAAGCCTTATTTAGCGCTCCTCGTCGTAGTATATCTTCGCGTTCACTTTGTGCCTTAGTAGCGGTATCATTAAGAATGTCCATAAAAGAGCCACTACTCAGATCTATACCCGCGGCTGCCGCCTGAGCTCTCTGTTTAGACTTAGTAGCTACTTCTTGTTTAGTTACTTCAGCAGCTTCTTGACGAGCTTGAAGTTCAGCAAGTTCACCTTGCTTTTTTGACATCTCAGCTTGATAGTCGTACATAGACTGCTGAGCACTAGCCTGCTGCAGCTGGCCTATAGTACTAACAGCTGTGGTAGCTGCCAAAAGGCCTAATGCTATTCCTGAAGCCATATCAGATATCCTTCTTCAAATGGTACTCCATAAAAGAATACCCGAGTTTTTCAAAAAGTTTGGCAGTCTTAGTATCAGGAGCGCTGATATAGAACCGCATAATCTTATCTTGCTCTCTGAGCTCTTTTTCAGCAAGCTTGAGAAGACGAATAGAAGTCTTACCACGATACTCAGGCTTAACATAGAAAGCGTTACATTGCGCAACTATAACATGGGCTTCCATAGCGTCACAAAATATAGAAAAACAGCAGTATCCTATCGGCTTACCATTGTCGCGCGCTACAAAGAAGCGCATCATGCCTCTATTTATAGCTTCTATGAAAGTAACAAGGTTAAGATTGAAATTCGGCCCAAAAACCTCTTGACCGTCCATGTAGAACAGCTCACATAGCGCGCCTACGCATATGGAGGCTGGTTCTTGTTTAATAGTAATCACTGATTGACCTCCATATCGTATTTAATAGCTCTTATTTCGCACGGTAATGGCAGATTATGCCGGACGTATACTTGTGCTTCGTTATTAGAGCTAGCCGGAATTTTAACTGATATAGTACCAGTATAAAGAGATGCCGCAGCATTCATCTTTGAAGTAGGGCCGAAATATACCTGTTCTTCACCCTCTCCGACAACACCCACATACAAGCCGAGAGATTTAAGAATAGATATTTCTGCACCATATATGCGTTTGCGATATCCCATGGTTATGCTTTCTTGTGACTGAATCTGGCAAGAAGCAAAATAGGACTCATACGCCAAACCGACGTAAACAGTTTTACCCGGAGACTGAAGTGTTATTGATCCGTTTTTTACTATTCTATTCGGATGAACCCACCCATCGACAAGAACAGAAACTTCTTGGCCTTCAAGATGACTAAGACCTGAAATTACATTTGCTTCAGTACCAGAATAAGTGAGATGGCTATCAAGATAAGTACCGTCTGTAGGCTCGTCTATTTCTGAAAAGGCGTCGAAGAGGACTTCTATATAAAGCTTCTCAGTACCATTAATTGTACGCTTAACAGCTAGCCACAGTTCATCTGCTTCTGCCCCAGGAATAATGGCAATAGATTGAACACGACCACCAGCTATGCGATGCTTATGCCACGCTGATACTTTCTGTGACTTCTCATAAGTAAGGCCTACAAGGTCTCCATTATCGAGAACGCACCAAACATACGGGTCTTTTACAGTCTGAAGCGCAGTTTCTTTAACCTTACCTTCAAGAATATGCTCAGACATAATAGTGAGGTCGTTTGCTACATACTGGTCATCAGCATAGGAATATTCAAACATACGTACGCGATTACGACCACGCTGTACAAATACTATGCCATTACCAATTTGCTGAGGACGTACCTCGGCACTACCATATGACGTCTGTCTCTGAATTCGAATACTGTTAGGAGTAATGGAGTCTTTATAAGATCCAGCTACTATTATATACTCAGCTCCAGATGATCCAGCTATAAGTACATTGGCCGCCTTAAGCCATTTAATACCATCTACTTCATCGGATGCTATTGTATAAGCGAATCCATTACTATCTTGTACTTCTCCTTGCGAGTTTTTCGTAGTAAAGTCATCGAAAAGACCAATAGTCGAACCCCATACAGTCTGAGGTTGCTGCGGAGTAGCAGCATAGTAAAGGCGCTGTTCATGGAAAACTATATGACTTGGCCAGTTACCATTAGTCCACTGCGAGGGCTTATTAGTAAATGATACTGCTTGAATTTCCCAGTTATCATTTGCATGGCGCATTAACTTCTGCGGAGCTACCTGGGGATGTACAATATATATTATGTCGCCGCTCTGTGCAAAATCAATGGCTTTGGCTTGTGCAATAGTCCAAGGAGTTGTAATTTGATAGGGCTGACCGTTCTTTGTAACCTGACCTCCTTTAAAATAGAACCTAGCATAATTATTACCAAGTTCTATAACAAGGCACTGGTCTACATTAAATCGGAAAGGAATAAGGCGAACGTCAAGGGACCCTGCTTCACTAATGAAGGTGGTCCCTTGACGTCTCAGGAGAGGGCCATGCGGCAGACATATAAAATTAGTCAGACTTGCTGCGCCATCATAATATGCATCAAGATCAACACGAGCTTGCAGACGCGGGCTTATTTCGCCCGCAGTGAAAGCCGCTTGTACTGGCGTAACTCGCATAATTAATACCTCGAGGGAATCCAGCAGCCCTCAATTACAGGCTGCGGAGAGGTTTCGATGGCATTGGTATTCTGAGCTAATACAATTGCCTGCATCTCTTGCTGCGTAATCTTGACGTACAAGTCCTGATCTGCAGTAAGAGTCTGACACATAACCTTCGCCAGACGCAACGCAAGTACCTGTACAAACTGAGAATCAAAATCATTCGCACTTTCAGTTTTGCGTACGTATCGCAATTCCACTTCAGGTTCGTCAGTGAGAATTTTATTATTCTCTACCTTGAACTTATAGTCAGGAATAGAAGTACTAACGATACGCATGCAATCAGAAGGCAACGCGTACTGGTACAGGAAGCCGAATACCGGCGCTTCGACTTCCCGAGCCAGTTTAACGCGTTTAATTGCGAATGACCAAGGATAGGCCCTAAGCAAGGCTTCCAGTGTGGGATTATACAGTCTACTACACAGACGTGCAGCCTTAGACGTATCGTCCAAGGTTATAATTGGTTCCTGGCCAAGGAGAACCAACGCAAGATTGCATATCTCAGTACTGGAAGCCATTGCTCACTCCTTAGTCGACCACGTAGAAGATGACGCCCGTAATGGTGTCATTGACAGCACCATTAGCGGACAGGGTTGCAGTAATGTCCACGCCATCAGCCGACTCAATGAGCAGACCAGAAGGACCAGCAGCTCCAAGGGACTTACCAGTAGCCAGGCTACTTGCAGCAGTAGCAGCAAGAAGCGCGTCGTCATCAGCCACAACGTCGACAAACACCGGATCCTTATAAGCGCCATAGCCAACCTTAATAGTCGTAGCGCTAGTAGCCAGCGTGGCCGAAATCTGAGAGGTGCCAAGAATACGAATACGACCTGCAGGAAAACGAACAAGAAGAACGTCTTTCTCAGCCGCCGTGAACTTAGTGTCAATGACACAAACGCGTACACGACCATGAAGTTCAGTGGTCATTACGCGATCAGCGCCATTTTTCTTCTGCAGAGCAGCAACATCAGAATACTGCATAATTCACTCCTTAGGCCACAGTTTCCTGGCACTGGATCTTGATGACCTTCTTCTCTTCCATACGCGTGGCGCCCATGTCCATTTCAACATAGACCTGCGTGGAGTAGTTCTTGTCAGCGCGTTCCGACACCTTTGTACGAACTTCTTCGGCCACTGCCAGGAGGAGACCGTCCTTAGCCCAGGCAATACAGTCACGAACGTTATTGGCCCAGGGAAGCATTTCAGTGCGGATGAATTCAAAGCCCATGAAGGTGTTCACTTCGCCACGAACAAGGGCTCTGACAGAGTTGTAGTCCGCATTAGTAACTTCCGTGGTACGGAGCAGGTTGGCAAGCTGATTCGAAGTGACAGCGATATACAGGGGAAGACTCTCATCGACTTCGTTCTTCCAGAACTTTTCGCGAGCCATAATAAGCTTGTCGATAGTGAGGCCGCCCGGCTGAGAACCACTACCATTCACACCAATAACCTGAGAAGTCGGGAACGGAACCTGGGTCTTGCCTTCCTTACCAGTCCAAGCAACATCAAAGGCGCTGTCAATAATGATGCGATCCTGCGCACGATTGAAAGCCATAACAGCGTTCATGGCGTAGGGGCTGGTCGGGTCCGCAAGCATACGCAGTTTATCGGTGTTATCCACCATGTCTGCCCAGTTATAAGGGCTAGACGACACACGCCTACGCAGATGCGGGGTGTTCATCATCGGGGTATCACTGTGGCGGCCGCCCTTAGGCTGGGCCTCAGTGGGCCCAATCTGGTCGAAGTACTCGAATTCCGCGCTGATAGACTCAACACGGACAGCCCGACGCAGACGGCTCTGTTTCTGCTGGCACAGCAGCATGATATTACTGTTATACTGCTGTACCATGGCTTCGGTAATCTCGAAAGACATACGTCACTCCATAGAATTGTTAGTTTGCCGGATTATCCATGTGGGTCCGTTAAAATCGCCAAATACTTATCTGGCGTTCGCTCGCGCAAAAAGCTGCGCTACGCGATCCACGATAACCTTGTGTTCCGGATGAGAAGCGTCCAGGTATGCAGGATGAGCCTGAAGTTCGGAAATAGCACTGCTCAAGTCATTGGGGCTCATAAGGCCAGAAGAACCAGTCTTGTCGATACCCAATTCTTCGGCGTGCATTTCACCAACTTTGATCATCATCTTGATAAACGCTGGATTGCGCCCGAGTCCGGAACTCGCTATAGAATCAATAAGTGCCTGGTCACCAAGAGCGCTCAAAGCTCTGTTCGCAAAAGCCAGTTTAGTTTCAGTCTGTTCCCCATACTCAGACCTAAGCGAAGCTTCTGCACTTGCCATTTCAGAGCCTATCTGAGCGTCCCGCTGCGACATAAGCTCCTTGATACGACCAGCATACTTATTGAAAATAACCGTGGCCTGTTTATTATTGAGGCCTGCTTCTTTAGCCATGGGGAGAAACGCCTTAAGGTCTTCTTCCATGGCTGTACGGACAGATTCGTCCTCAGAAACATCATATTTTATACTGTACCCAGAAATATCACTGGGGCAGCCCAGACGAGTATATGCTTCCATAAACTCATCATCAGTCTTGGGCATGGGAATCTGGTCACGACCAATAAGCCTTTCAGCATTTACATAGCCGCGCGCCAGGTTTTCAACATCCTTAAACTTGGACAGAGACTTGGAACTCTGCAGGTCTTCAGGAAGACCAGACATCCATTCAGGTCCCTGAAACTCAGTACCACCGCCGTTGTTTTCAATGGGTCCTTCGGTAGGATTATCCATTTATATCTCCGTGGCTTCGAGCTTCTTACCAGAAAGAGCAAGAATACGAAGCACTGCGTTTTTGCCTCCTTCTCTGTACGCCACCATGGCGAAAGAGTCGTTGGCGTGTTCAAAAGTTGACGCCTGAATATAATGAGTAGTCATAAGGTCTTCAAGTACCCGCTCACCTTCAGGAGTCGAAAATACATGTCTATAAAGTTCAGCTCGCTCTGCTTCTTTCATTACTGAAGTCCTCCGAGAGCTGCCATACCTTGAGCCATATCTTTAAGGCCTGCGCCGCCGTTACGAAGTGCTTCATTCTGAGCTTGCTCCTGCTGCGCCTGCGCACGCTGCTGTCTGATGGCTTGTACTTCCTTATCAGAGCGGAAATACTCAGGATTGATGGAGTACATTTCACCCATACCACGCGCAATAGCTTCAGAATTGAACACGTCCATAACAGTGGGATCGAGGGACATAAAGGGCGAAATAAGCTGTGTTACACGAAGCAAACCATTAGCTTCAGTCTGTTCCTGTGCTTTCATCATGGGCGACTGATAAACAATACGAAGGCTAACAGACTGATCGGCGAATACCTCGGGGGCCGCCGGGAGCCTACCAGCGCGCATTAGGAGGCCGAACACGCGCTGGAG
>UMGJ01005728.1_pt1 | contig 15712 bp, 9 predicted proteins | sample 1965221 | NCBI WGS metagenome assembly UMGJ01 (sample SAMEA4836067, study PRJEB28245) | human gut metagenome | biome: gut microbiome; material: fecal sample | place: Denmark | collected 2008
GGGACAGAGAATACCGGAAAAAGAAATCGCTAAATTCCAGTTTATGAGGCTAAAAGGAGGAGAAAAATGAGATATCCGAAATTTTTAGAAAAAGGTGGAACGATTGGCTTTGTTGCGCCATCTTTTGGTTGTAATATAGAACCATATCGGACAGCATTTGGTCATGCACTTGATACATTCCATGCTAAGGGCTATCAGACGGAGCTTGGTCCGAATTGTTATGAAGGCTGTGGTATCGGTATCAGTAATACGCCGGAGAAATGCGGTCAGGAGATTAATGAAATGTACACATCAAAGAAAAATGATGTGCTGATATCCTGCGGCGGTGGAGAGCTGATGTGTGAGACTCTTGATCATATTGATTTTGAACGCTTAAAGAAAGCAGATCCGAAATGGTTTGTGGGATATTCGGATAATACGAATCTGACTTATCTGCTGACAACGATCTGTGATACAGCTTCTGTTTATGGTCCATGTGCGGCAGCATTTGGCATGGAGCCGTGGCATGCATCGATAGAAGATACATTTGCACTGCTTTGTGGTGAGAAGAAAAGCCTGCAGGGATATCGTGGATATGAGAAGGAATCCCTGAAGGATGAAGAACATCCGCTTGCACCGTATAATATCACTGAACAGAAGGAACTTCATCTGTATGAAACGGATGCGACGCATGGATCGACTGCTGTCGATGAAGTATTCATGGCAGGCAGACTGATCGGTGGCTGCATGGACTGTCTGGTGAATCTGCTTGGAACGAAATTTGATAAAACAACAGATTTTCTGGAACACTATAAAGAGGATGGCTTCATCTGGTTCTTAGAAGCCTGTGATCTGAATGTGATGGCAATCCGCCGCGCTATGTGGCAGATGGAGCATGCGGGATGGTTCCGATATGTGAAGGGATTCCTGATCGGACGCCCGCTGGTGCATGGACAGGAGATGATGGGGCTTGACCAGTATCATGCGGTACTGGATATTATCGCCCACCACAATGTGCCGGTTATCATGGATGCCGATCTTGGACATATCGCACCGATGCTGCCATTGATCTCTGGCAGCTATGCCAATATCACCGCTACCGGAAACAACCTTGTGGTTGACATGAAGTTGAAGTAGAATGCTCCCTTCGGGATAACGTTGTGTTGAGATTATCTGTTTGAATGTATTTTAGTCGATTGTCAGTCTGTACTGGACTGGCTCAGAATCAATAATAGAAAAACTCGTATAGCATTCTATTCCATGCATATGCCTGATTCGCTCATGCTTATGTGCAAACTCGCCCTACGGGCTCAGACATGCACTCGCATTCGCTGGCAATATGCATGTCATAACGAATTCTATACGAATGTTTTTGTCTATTATCGATCTGATCCAGACCAATGAAGACTGACAACCAGCTATACTGTTCCAAACAGATAATCTCAATTCAGTTTAGTACCCCAAGGGGGATTTTTTAAGTTTGTTTCATTCTAGTGATAAGTCTGACCACGCGTTTATTGATAAGAATATCTTTTAAGCGCACGACAGCCCATCGTTTAAAAATCGATAGTGCAGTCGACTGAGTTTCCTATGATGTTACAAAACGGCTGGATTGGTTATACTCTGGCACTAACAAAACAATAGCATAGATTTCGTTATATAATGCATATTGCCAGCGAATGCGAGTGCATGTCTGAGCCCGTAGGGCGAGTTTGCACAGGAGCATGAGCGGATAAGGCATATGCATTAAATAGAAATCTATGCTAGTTTTTTACGTGTCAGAGTATAACCAATCCAGCCGCTTGGAGTATCAGGCTAAATGCAGTATTCGTCGCCGGCTTCAGGTCGGCTGTTGCAGAGGTCTGCGATGGTGGTTGTGTCAACAACGCTGCAGATCGCACTGTAGAGCTGCTTCCACAGATTGTAGGTGGAGCAGATGGCTTCGCGCTCACATTCCGGGGCATCCTCTTCGACACAGGCAACAGGAGCAAGCGTTCCTTCTGTCAGACGAAGAACTGCACCGACTGTAATGTCTTCCGGCGCTTTTCGTAACAGGTAGCCACCCTGTGGACCGCGGACGCTTCGGACAAGTCCACCGGAATTTAATATAGAAATAATCTGTTCCAGATATTTATCAGAGATATCCTCATTTTTTGCTACATCCTTTATGCTGATCGGCTTACCATTAGAGTTGGCTGCAATATAGATCATAAGCCGTAATGCATATCTTCCTTTTGTTGATATTTTCAATGTAATACACCTCCAAATTACACTATCATAATTCATACTAATTTTCTATGAATTGATTATACACCAGTTTAAAAGAAAAAGCTATAGAAATATTTCTATTTTCCTATTGATAAAGTAGGAATATAAAAGTAAGAATTAAAAGCAGAATTTAAAATTGAGTTTTCATCAATAATTTGGTATATTGATTATGTAAAAGGTGGTATATGGGGAAGTGGTACTGACTGTTTCTATAAGAAATAGGATAGGATATAGTCAGACCAAACGACAATATAACGAGGGTATGGCAATCTGACAATTTATTGTCAATGAGCACGTTTTTCAATGGGGTATTAGGAAGATCGTTCAGGATACAGGCAATAGAATACTGCCGTCGTCTCGATATTGACGTTTCACATCCAACCGGTCAAGGTCTTCGACCGGATTCAATCCATTCTTTTCTTTCGGTGTGTCCGCTGCCGTAGGGAAGCATAAGCGGATAATATAAAAACGATATGGAGGAATAAGAAATGAAGAAAAAATTTCTAAGTCTTCTGTTAGTGTTGTGCTTTGTTATGGCATTTGGTTCAACAACAGCACTGGCAGCAGAGGGACAAACAACAGACATATGGGATGGTACAGCAGATACAAGCTGGTACACGGGTCATGAGACAGAGAATGAGTACCATATAACGACGGCAGAACAGCTTGCCGGACTTGCGCAGCTTATTAACACAGGTACTATAACCTTTGAGGGAAAGACTGTTTATTTGGATAATGATCTTGATCTGGATAAACGTGAATGGATATCCATTGGAAAAGGTAAAGGTGGAAATCAGGCAGCATATAGTTTCTGTGGTATATTTGACGGACAGGGACATGTAATTTCTAATTTGTATTCCCGTGATTCGCTGATGCCAAAAACGAATGTGGGGGATGATAAGGAAAATTGTTATAGACAGGGCTTATTTGGAAATGTCTATGATGGTGAGGTCAAGAATCTTGGTATTGAAAATGCTGATATTATAGTTGATCTCAATGATGCATCTACATATGGAAAAGGTATATTAGTAGACTGGCTTTGTAATTCCAAAATTACAAATTGCTGGACATCCGGTTCTATTTCGGGTGGGGCATATCTGGAGCATTATGTTGGAGGAATTGCAGGATGTACCTTGAAAAATAGTACTCTTGCAGGATGTTATTCGACTGCAACTATTACAGGAAATTATAAGGGGACTTATTATGAAGAAGAAAATGGAAATGTAATGACGTATTTTGACTGCCTGGGTGGTATTGCAGGAGGAATGCTAGATGGAAGCCTTACAGTCGAAGATTGTTGGTTTTCTGGAAAAATCAATGTTAATTCTGTACAGGCAACGGTTGGTGGAATGGTTGGATATTCAGACAATGCAAGTGTTACTAATTGTATGGTAACTTCTGCAGACCTTGCTGCAGATAAAGGTGGTAATACTTGCTGGGTTGTCTATAGTGGACTTGGTCTTGGTACGGCAGAAAACAATTACTGGCCGGCAGATGACCGGTATCAGGCAACGCTTCTTAAAGAGCAGGATGGAACTGCTGTGTCAGATTTCACATCTGCGGATGTGCTTTCAGGACTTCAGGCAAAGCAGGGAGCAGGCATTGAATGGGTAGCAGGAATCGATCATCCTACATTTGCATGGGATGACAGAAATATTCCGGCAGATTATACAGCAGTTGATGCGGCTATTGCAAAAGCGGACAAGATAGATGGAACACTGTATTCTAATTATGAAGATGTAAAGGCGGCCATTAATGCTGTTGACCGTAAAAAGAGCAAGTATGAGCAGAAGATAGTAGATGCAATGGCAAAATCTATTGAGGATGTTGTTGCAGGTCTGAAAGAGAAAGACAACGGTAAAGACAACAATAAAGATAATAATACCCCGGTTAACCCACAGATAAAGACATATACAGTAACATTTAAAGCAGCAGGTGGAAGTGCAGTTAAGGCTCAACAGGTAGAAGAAGGTAAGTTGGTAAGTAAGCCGAAAAAACCAACGAGAAAGGGTTATAAGTTTGCAGGTTGGTATGCTGGAAAGACTGCATATAAGTTTGATACTCCGGTTAAAGCCAATCTGACATTAACTGCAAAGTGGACAAAGATCAAGGTGAAGAAGATCAAGATCACAGGAATGTCCAAGCAGATTGCAGCAGGTAAGAAGATTAAGCTGAAAGTAACCGTAACTCCAAAGACTGCAGCAAATCGTACAGTAAAATGGAAGAGCAGCAATAAGAAATATGCAACTGTAAATTCCAAGGGTGTTGTAACTGTAAAGAAAGCAGGAATAGGCAAGAAGGTAACGATAACAGCAACCGCAAAGGATGGAAGCGGAAAGAAAGCAACCTACCGTATAAAGATCATGAAGAAAGCTGTTAAGAAAATTACCTTAAAAGCATCAAAAACAAAAGTAACTGCCGGTAAAAAGGTAACAATAAAAGCAACTGTCACTCCTGGAAAGAATGTAAACAAAAAGCTGACATATAAGAGCAGTAACAAGAAGTATGCAACTGTAAATTCCAAGGGCGTTGTTACTACCAAGAAAGCAGGAAAAGGGAAGACTGTAAAGATTATAGCAACTGCAACAGATGGAAGCGGTAAGAAAGCAACTGTTAAGATCAAAATTAAATAATGCCTAAAGCAGTTAGATGTAACAAATAAATATAAACCGATAAATTAAAATAAAGGATGCTGAGCCACGGGATAAAGCCTGTGGTTTGGCATCTTTTTTTATTTTCTGAAAAATATTTCTATTATCCTATTGACAAAGTAGGAATAGAGGTGTAATATACATGCATAAGATAAATCATAGTTTGTTGATAGGAATAAGCGGAAACGAGGTAAAAGGTATGTTGAACAAGTATTATCAACCACAATATTTGAATGAAGACAATCGAATGTGTACTACCAGACAAGCGTTATCAGCAGGCGGAATTTACAGATGTTGTCGCTAGAGTAAGCCCGGATAAGAATATCCATGAATGACGAAATGATAAGCTCCGGCATAGGGAGCAAATAACGAATACAGAATAAAATGACAGATAATAAAACGGCAGAACATAATGATAGAAGAAACGGAAACGTACATCAGCCGGGAGAAAAGAACAGGAGATTAAAAATTATGGCAAAGAAATCATACAGCGAAAGAAATTTAAAATTTGAAACATTACAGTTACACGTAGGACAGGAAACACCGGATCCTGTAACAGATGCAAGAGCAGTTCCAATCTACCTTACATCATCATATGTATTCCATAACAGCCAGCATGCAGCAGACAGATTTGGTCTCAGAGATGCAGGTAACATTTACGGAAGACTTACAAATCCTACAGAAGACATTTTCGAAAAGAGAATCGCAGCATTAGAGGGTGGTGTAGCAGCACTTGCAGTTGGTTCGGGAGCAGCAGCTCTGACATATGCACTTCAGGCAGTTGCACATAAGGGTGACCACATCGTAGCAGCAAAGAACATCTATGGTGGAACATATAACCTTCTTGCACATACACTTCCGGATTTTGGAATCGAGACAACATTCGTTGATCCATTTGACTATGATGCAATCGAAGCTGCTATTCAGGACAATACAACCGGTATCGAGATTGAGACACTCGGAAATCCTAACTCAGAGGTTGTAGATATCGAGAGAATCGCAAAGATCGCACATGCACATAACATTCCATTGATCGTAGATAATACATTTGCAACACCTTATCTCGTTCGCCCGATCGAGTACGGCGCAGATATCGTTGTACATTCCGCTACCAAGTTCATCGGTGGACACGGAACAACGATCGGTGGTGTCATCATCGACAGTGGTAACTTCGACTGGACATCCAGTGACAAATACCCATGGTTAACAGAGCCGAACGTATCTTATCATGGAGTAAGCTTTGCAAAGGATACAGCACCTGCTGCATTTGTTACTTACATCAGAGCGATCCTGTTAAGAGATATGGGCGCAACTATCTCACCGGTACATTCATTCATCTTCCTTCAGGGACTTGAGACATTATCCTTACGTGTAGAACGTCATGTTGAAAATGCACTTAAGGTTGTACAGTATCTGAAAGATCAGCCACTGGTTGAGAAGGTAAATCATCCATCCATCTCAGAGGATCCTGAACAGCAGGCATTATATAAGAAATATTTCCCAAATGGCGGCGGATCAATCTTCACATTTGAGATCAAGGGCGGAGCAAAAGAGGCACAGGCATTTATCGATCAGCTTGAGTTATTCTCGCTCCTTGCAAATGTTGCAGATGTAAAATCCCTTGCTATCCATCCGGCATCAACCACTCATTCAGAGTGCAACGAGGCTGAGTTATTAGATCAGGGTATCAAGCCGAATACAATTCGTCTGTCCATCGGAACAGAGAACATCGACGATATTATCGAAGATCTGGATGAAGCATTTAAGGCAATTGCAGAATAATCAATAATAAAAACAGTAGATAATTGAACATAAAAATAATAAAAAAATATGGGTGATCGAAGATCATCGGTCACCTGCAAAACGAAAAAATAGAATCAGAATAGGAGATTAAAATTATGAGTAAAATTTATAAAGACGCAACAGAGTTAATCGGAAATACACCATTAGTAGAGTTCAATCACATTGAGAAAAAGGAAGGCTTAAATGCAAAGATCCTTGCAAAGTTAGAGTATTTTAATCCGGCAGGAAGCGTAAAAGACAGAATCGCAAAAGAGATGATCGAAGATGCAGAGAGAAAGGGCACATTAAAGCCGGGCGCTACGATCATTGAGCCTACATCCGGAAATACAGGTATCGGTCTTGCATCTATCGCTACAGCAAAGGGGTATAAGGCAATCATCGTTATGCCAGAGACCATGAGCGTTGAAAGAAGAAATATTATCAAAGCATACGGCGCAGAGATCGTTCTGACTGAAGGTGCAAAGGGTATGAAGGGTGCGATCGCAAAGGCTGAGGAGCTCTCTAAGGAGATCCCAGACAGCTTCGTTGCAGGTCAGTTCGTAAATCCGGCAAATCCGGAAGCACACAGAAAGACAACAGGCCCGGAGATCTGGAATGATACAGATGGAAAGGTTGATATCTTTGTAGCAGGTGTTGGTACAGGCGGAACGGTAACAGGTGTCGGTGAATATCTGAAGCAGCAGAATCCGAATGTTAAGGTTGTAGCAGTAGAGCCGGCTACATCACCGGTTCTTTCAAAGGGAACTGCAGGAGCACATAAGATTCAGGGTATCGGTGCAGGATTTGTACCGGATACATTAAATACAAAAATCTACGATGAGATCATCACAATCGACAATGATGCAGCATTTGAAGGCGGCAAAGAGATCGCAAGTATAGAAGGTATTCTCGTTGGTATCTCATCCGGTGCAGCTTTCGTAGCAGCAAAGGAACTTGCAAAGCGTCCTGAGAATGCAGGAAAGACAATCGTAGTTCTCCTTCCGGACAGTGGTGACAGATATTACTCAACTCCGCTCTTTGGCTAAAACCAATAAGATTTACATGTGAATATAATATCCTTTCAAAATAATCATTTATCTCAAAACAGGCACGCTCCACCATACAGCAATGTGGTGGGGCGTGTTTGTTGTTACAGGCATTTGCATCTATATTGTTGTGTCGTTTATGTTTGTGTCGCTGTGCCATGTACCATGATATAAAACATTAGTGTCAGTTTCGTTATGAAATGCATATTGCCAGCGAATGCGGGTGCATGTTTGAGCCGAAGGCGAGTTTGCACAGGAGCATGAGCGAATCAGGCATATGCATGGAATAGAAACTAACACGAGTTTTAATCATGGTATATGGCACAGCGGCACAGGCGTAAATGGCACAGTAGTTTAGATGCAAATGCCTGTAACAACAAACAGCCTTTTATGTTGTCGGTGAGCGTGTGGATATGGTATAGTATATTTATATGCGGATATATATGGAAATTAGATAAAAGGTAATAAGTTGAGTATGAAGAAATTAACAGAAACGCAGAAAAGTATTATAAAATGGGCATTTGTGCTGGTGCTTCTTGGTCTGATCGTATATGTGTTCCGGGATATGGCAGGACCGATCGCAAAGCAGCTTGTGAAGACAAGCCCTTGGATCGTCGTGCTGATCCTTGTGGCGACATTGCTGTATGGTGTGTTTGAGAGTACGATCACGATGTTATTTGCCAGACAGTATAATCCGACGTTTACATTCAGACAGGCGTTTGGAATGACATATTTTGTGTCATTTTACAGAACGGCGACGCTTGGAAGCGGAGCGGGTGTGTCGGCTCTGGTTTACCTGAATGAGTATGGAGTGAAGACATCAGAAGCATTTGGTATGTATATGATTGAATATGCAGTGCACAAATTAAGCATCGGAATTATGGCGGTGATCCTGTATCTGCTGCATTTCCATTATATGAATGAAACCTTTGCGGAATATGAAGCATATATTGGAATTGGATTTGTGGCTACGGTTATTATTACGATATGTTTACTGTTGTTTGTATGTGCCGGATGGTTCCATCAGATCTTAAAGAAGCTGATGGATCTGGTGAATTACAAAGGACGATTTACAGAAAAGTTTGATAAAATCAAAGAACAGTGTGATATCATGGAAACGGAATCAAAGAAATTGCTGCGCCATTGGAAGCTGCTGCTTGGCGTTCTGCTGATCAACTTTTGTAAGTTTTCCTGCTGGTTTATGATTCCGTATATCGTATTGTACAAGAGCGGTGCATTTTCGCCGGATGTGGCACTGGCGATCACGACGGTATCCGTCATGCTGGCGGCAGTTATTCCTACGCCTGCCGGGATCGGTTCCAGTGAGTTTGTAATGATCGCAATGTTTGGTGCGATCGTGGGAAGTGCGAAAGCAGGAGCTATGGCACTGCTATACCGTTTTGCAACATTTGTATTTCCGTGTGCACTGGGCGCGGCCTATGCAGCGAAGTTTGCAGTTATAAAACAGAGAAAGAATAAGAAGAGGGAAGTCTGACCCGTATGAGATGTGGGACGGATGGAAAAATATCCGTCAGCTATATGCTCGATATGATATATGATGGACAGAAACAGGGTAAATACAGATATGAAAAAGTTGGTGGTGGGTATTCTTGCCCATGTTGATTCGGGAAAAACTACATTATCGGAAGCCATGTTATATACGGCAGGCAAGATCCGTAAGCTTGGACGGGTGGATCATAAGGATGCTTACCTGGATACGGATGCACAGGAGCGGGAGCGTGGGATCACGATATTTTCCAAGCAGGCGGTATTTACATATGATGACATGGAGATTACGCTGCTTGATACGCCGGGGCATGTTGATTTCTCAGCGGAAATGGAACGAACCTTACAGGTGCTTGACTATGCGATTCTTGTCATTAATGGCATGGACGGGGTACAGAGTCATACCGATACATTATGGAAGCTGTTGAAGCGGTACGAGATCCCGACATTTATATTTGTAAATAAGATGGACATGGAAGGGGCAGATAAAGATGCTGTTTTCCAAAATATACGAAAAAAGCTGGATGGGGATTGCGTTGATTTCTCATCCGGGGACAGAGATGAACAGATTGCGATGGCAGACGAGAGACTGTTGGATACCTATCTGGATAGTGGTACGGTTGAGACAGAGGATATCATCGAAGCAATTCTTGACAGAAAGATATTTCCGTGTTTCTGGGGATCGGCACTCAAACTCTCCGGTGTGCAGGAATTATTGGGTGCGATGAATACCTATATGGTGATGCCTGCATATAATGCAGAATTTGGCGGACGGATCTTCAAGATATCGAGAGATGCAAAAGGGGAACGTCTTACCTATATGAAGGTGACCGGAGGATGCTTAAAGTGCAGAGAGCAGATCGAGGGAACTGAAGGAAAAGTCAACCAGATACGGATTTATTCCGGTGCGCGTTACGAGACGGTAGAGGAGGCTCCTGCCGGAACGGTATGTGCGGTCACCGGGCTTGGTGAGACATCCGCAGGTCAGGGCGTTGGATGTGAACAGGAAAATGTATTCGCAGGACTGGAACCTGTGTTATCCTATAAAGTCAGTTATCCGGAGGACAAGGATGCAGTTGTCGTACTCCGGGATATCAGGCAGTTGGAGGAAGAAGAACCGGAGTTACATGTGGAGTTTGCACAGGAGACCCGGGAGATCTTTGTCAAGGTTATGGGACAGGTGCAGCTTCAGGTGCTGACACAGATCATAAAAGACAGATTTGGTTATCTCATATCATTTGGTATGGGAAGGATCATATATAAAGAGACACTTGCAGAACCGGTAATGGGTGTCGGCCATTTTGAACCGCTTCGCCATTATGCCGAAGTGCATTTGCTGATGGAACCATTGGAGCCGGGAAGTGGAATGCAGTTTGATACGATATGTAGCGAGGATGTACTCGATAAGAACTGGCAGAGATTGATCCTGACGCATCTTGAAGAAAAAGAATACCGCGGCGTGCTGACAGGCGCACCGATCACAGATATGAAGATCACAGTGACCGCAGGACGGGCACATCAGAAGCACACAGAGGGCGGTGATTTCCGTCAGGCAACATATCGTGCAGTAAGGCAGGGGCTTATGATGGGGGAATGCAGACTGTTAGAACCCGTGTATGCATTCCGGCTGGAGATCCCTACAGAGATGACCGGGCGGGCGATGAACGATATCACGCGGATGCATGGACGATTTGCACAGCCGGAGATCGAGGGTGAAATGAGTATCTTGACAGGAACTGCACCGGTTGCTACGATGCAGGAGTACCAGCAGGATGTGACGGCATATACCAGAGGACAGGGTAAGTTATCCTGTACCCTGCAGGGATATGAGCCATGCCACAATGAAGATGAAGTGCTGGCGGCAAGTACCTATGATCCGGAGCTTGATATGGCAAATCCGGCATCATCGGTATTCTGTGCACATGGAGCCGGATATATCGTGGACTGGTACGATGTGTATGATATGATGCATGTAAAAGAAGATCCGGGATTTGCACTTGCGGGAATGGAAGATGTCCTGCGAAATATAACGTCAGAGCCTACTGAGGCAGACGAGGATAACCGAAAACGGATGGCGCGTGAGCGGCAGGGCGCAGGTGCTCCGGTGTATGATGAGAAAGAGTTAGAGGATATATTTGTCCGTACCTATGGTTCAAACAGCCGGGAAAATGCAGCTTATAATAAAGCCGGTTTTAATCGGTATAATAAGAGTGTGTCGGAAGCGGACTGGTATGTGAAAAAGGCGGCAGAACATGGTAAGAGCAAGACCACCGGTACGCAGACACCGGCTGTCGGATTAAAGACGGCAGATACCGGAATTGCCAGACCCGGAGCATACAGGAAACAAAGGGGCGAGAAAGAATATCTGTTAGTTGATGGGTATAACGTGATATTTGCATGGGATGACCTGAAAGCGCTGGCAGCGGTGAACATCGACAGTGCCAGAGATAAGCTGATTGATATTATGTCGAATTATCAGGGGTATGTCGGCTGTGAGCTGATCCTCGTATTTGATGCTTATAAGGTGAAGCAGAATCCGGGCAGCATTACAAAGCATGGAAATATCCATGTGGTCTATACGAAAGAAGCCGAGACTGCCGATATGTATATAGAAAAGACGACACATGAGCTTGGCAGAAAGTATAAAGTGACGGTTGCATCCTCAGATGGATTGGAACAGTTGATCATCATGGGGCAGGGTGCACTTCGAATGTCCTCCCGTGGGCTTCGGGAAGAAGTAGAACGTGTGAACCGGATACTGAGAGATGATTATTTGAAATAAAGGCTGAAGTGTTATGCGGCAAAGTAGATAAGAGAACGATATAAAGTAACGAATGGGCGAATCAGAAAATATATAATGGAGAAATGGGTATGAAGAAATACATTATGGCACTTGATCAGGGTACGACAAGTTCAAGGGCGATTTTATTCGGAAAAAATGGAGAGATGGCGGCTGTATCACAGAAGGAGTTTACACAGTATTTTCCTGAAAATGGCTGGGTAGAGCAGGATCCGAAGGAGATCTGGGCGTCACAGATGAGCGTGATGATGGAAGCCAGAGAGACACTGGGAATTCCTGTTGAGGAGATTGCTGCGATCGGAATTACGAATCAGAGAGAGACAACGATCGTCTGGAATAAAGAAACAGGAGAACCGATATATCCGGCGATCGTGTGGCAGTGCAGAAGAACGGCAGACCGGATCGAGGCATTAAAAGCAGAGGGCTATGATACAGTGATCCGCGAGAAGACAGGTTTGATCGCTGATCCTTATTTTTCAGCTACAAAGATTGAGTGGATTCTCGATCATGTAGAGGGAGCGAGAAAACTTGCAGAGGATGGAAAGTTATATTTTGGAACGGTTGATACATGGCTGATCTATAAGCTGACCGGAGGAAAGGTTCACGCAACAGATTATACAAATGCATCCAGAACGATGCTGTTTAATATCCACACACTGGAATGGGATAAGGAATTACTTGAGAAATTCCGTATACCGGAGAGTATGCTGCCGGAGGTACATAATTCCAGTGAGATCTATGGCTATACAGACGAGCGGTTATTCGGTGGTTCGATTCCGGTTGCAGGCGTTGCCGGAGATCAGCAGGCGGCATTATTCGGACAGTGCTGTTTCGAACCGGGAGATACGAAGAATACTTATGGAACCGGCTGTTTCCTGCTGATGAATACGGGAGACAGGGCTGTTTATTCAGAACATGGGCTGCTTACCACGATAGCGATCGGACTGAACGGCAAAGTACAGTATGCGCTGGAGGGCAGTGTGTTTGTCGCAGGAGCCGCGATCAAATGGCTGCGTGATGAGATGAAGCTGATCGAGAAAGCCGGTGATACCGAGAGAATAGCGTTATCCGTTAAGGACAGCAATGGTGTCTATGTAGTTCCGGCATTTACCGGACTTGGTGCACCGTACTGGGATGCTTATGCCAGAGGTGCGATCCTGGGGCTGACCAGAGGAACGACAAGAGAGCACATCGTCCGGGCAACTGTAGAATCACTGGCATATGAGACTTACGATGTATTAAAAGCGATGGAGAGTGATTCCGGTATCAGCCTGAAGCAGTTACGTGTAGATGGTGGTGCAAGTGCAAATAACTTTCTGATGCAGTTTCAGGCAGATCTGCTGTCCGGCGAGATCATCCGTCCGGTTGTGACAGAGACGACAGCACTTGGTGCGGCTTATCTGGCAGGACTGGCAGTTGGATATTATGATGATATAGAAGAGATAAAGAGCAATTGGAGCGTAGAGCGGGCATTTACATCGGAGATCGATGAGGAGATGCGCCGGATGCGGCTTTCCGGTTGGGAGACTGCGGTAAAGCGGGTACTTTTATAAGAATCGGAATTTATTAGATAGAATCTGTAAGCTGTTTTCAGATAAAAATAGCTTCAAATAGCAGGAGATTGAGACATGACAGATAAGATCAAAAACATACTGGAACAAATGACAATAGAAGAAAAAGCCACTATGGTGTGCGGTGCAAGTAACTTCAGTACCGCAGCAGTTCCTGAGTGTGGTGTACCGGCGATCCGTATGCTGGATGGCGGAACGGGAATTAATTATGAACAGCTGATCGGCGATCTGATCCTTGCATGGAGACAGAATCCGAGGGATGAGGAAGAAGCATGGCTGATGAAAGACTTCAGTGCTACAGAAGAACGTCATGTTATATTTGATTATTTCCGTCCTGATAAGCTGACAGAAAAGGAAATGAAGGTCTGGAAGAAGGTTCGGGATCACTTCAAGGATCAGTTTGTAAAGAATACAACAAATAATGAGACAACACTGGCATTTGTAGAGATGGCAGGGGATGCTGCGGCAGACATTATGTCGCCTGCATGTTTTCCATGTGGGATGATGCTTGGAGCTACATTTAACCCGGATATCGTGAATATGACAGGACACGCACTTGGACGGGAAGCACGGGCGTATGGCGTGCATATGCTTCTTGGAACACCGAATATCAATATCCACAGAGATCCGCTGAGCGGAAGATTATTTGAAGGTTTCTCAGAAGATCCGTGTCTGGTGTCGAAGCTTGCACCGGAGTATGTAAAGGGTGTGCAGGCGGAAGGAGTAGCGGCAAATATCAAGCATTTTGCTGCAAATAATCAGGAAAAGAACCGTCAGGGGATCAATGAGACGATATCGGAACGGGCGTTGCAGGAGATTTATTTTCCGGGCTTCCGTGCCTGTGTAGAGCAGGGAAAGCCGGCAACTGTAATGTCAGCATATAATAAGATTAATGGTACGGCATGTACACAGAATAAATGGCTGTTAGATGATATCCTGCGTAAGTACTGGGGCTTTGACGGAATGGTTGTGTCAGATTGGGGCGCAGTCTACGATCCGATCGCAGCATTAAAAGCAGGAAATGACCTGAATATGCCGGGAGTTACAGCTGATCCTACAGTAGTTATGGAAGCAGTTGCAAATGGGGAACTGACCGAAGAAGAACTGGATCAGAATGTGGCGAGAATACTGGAACTGGCAGAGACTTACGCTGCACCGGAGTGCTATGATATGTCAGCGCAGTATATTATGGATATGTCGAAGCAGGCAGCCTATAAGACGGCTTGCGAGGGCATTGTTATGTTGAAAAATGAGAATGACATCTTTCCGATTCAGGCAAAGAGCAAGGCAGGAAGTGATTCGGTATTTGAGACAGCTGTGGAAGATGATCTTTTATCGGGGGTCGTTCTTTGCGGAAGCGGAGCTATCCGTTTATATGACTGTGGTACCGGAAGTGCAGGTATTACGACAGATAAGGACAGCAGCATCTACGAGGGGCTGATCCAGAATGGTGTCGAGGTAAGTATCGGAATACCGGCAGCAGGGAAGCGTGCAGGCATTTCCACCTATATCTGCGTTGCCAGAATACCGGGCATGGAAGGAAATGACCGGAAGAATATGAAACTGTCCGCCGAGGATGCACAGATATTGAATCAGATGTTAGATCTGAAACGGGAAAATCCGCTTGTGAAGCTGGGACTTATCTTAAATGTAAGTGGACCGGTTGATCTGGCACTATGGGAGCATGAGTTAGATGGTATCTTCTGTATGTTCTTACCGGGCATGGAAGGTGGACATGCAATGGCAGATATCTTAACCGGCAGGGTGAATCCATCCGGAAAGCTGCCGCTGACATTCCCAAAGAAATATCAGGATACACCGACGTATCTGAATTTCCCGGGTGACGGATATCAGGTCAATTATGGAGAAGGCATCTACGTCGGATACAGATATTATGATAAGAAGATGGTAGAGCCGTTGTATCCATTTGGACATGGATTATCCTACAGTCATTTTGAGATCAGCAATGAGCGTGCAATCGGAGAGCAGTCTCCGGTAGAGATCATTTATCCGGATGGCAAAGTAGATAATAAGAAAATGCCGGTATTTACGGATTCAATCAAGATCGCTGTGGATGTGATCAATCAGGGACCGGAAGAATTCTCTGAA
>UMGJ01072628.1_pt1 | contig 15570 bp, 10 predicted proteins | sample 1965221 | NCBI WGS metagenome assembly UMGJ01 (sample SAMEA4836067, study PRJEB28245) | human gut metagenome | biome: gut microbiome; material: fecal sample | place: Denmark | collected 2008
GCCCTGCTGGTTGTCATAATTGTTGTATCCGCCGTCGTGCTGCTGGTCGGAATATCCACCCTGGGCATTGTTGTAGCCACCCTGGCGGTTGTTGTTGTAGCCGCCCTGACGGTTGTTGTAACCACCCTGGCGGTTGTTGTAGCCACCCTGGCGGTTGTTATAGTTGTTGTATCCGCCTTGACGGTTGTTGTTGTAACCACCCTGGCGGTTGTTGCCATAACTGTTGTAGCTGTTCTGATTGTTGTAGTTCGGTCTGCGATAGTCCTGACGTGGCGCTGCGTCGCTTCCACCTTCCACAGGCGCACCCTGTGCTGAATCAGTAGGCACAAACGAAGCTTTCGGATTGTAAGTAACCTTCTCAAAGTGTCCTGACTCGCCATTCATCTCCTGAGACTCGCCGATGCGTCTTCTTTTCGGCTTTTTGTTCTCTTCCATAGTAAATTCAATTGTTTTTTATATACAAATACTGCCTCTCGGCGTCTTTTTTATCTTTGCTATTAATTTGTAATCTTAATTCTTAAAAACTTGTAGATTTAAATCAATTTTGCAATTTATAATTCCATCGACAAAGTAACTGCATTTTTTTCAAATGGAAAAGCACATAATTAAAAAAGGCTTTGTCAGAAACTGAATTTTAACATTCTTTTTAATTATGTGCTTTCCTACAACTGTTTCAATGCTTTAGAACCCAGTGTAGTTGTGAGGAGTAATCGCTTTAAGCTCTTCTTTCACGGCATCGCTCACTTTGAGCGTGTCGATGAAGCTGGCGATGCTTTCGGCGTCCACCTTGCTGTTGGTTCGGGTGAGAGCCTTCAGCGTTTCGTAAGGCTTCTCATATCCTTCGCGGCGAAGGATGGTCTGGATTGCCTCGGCAACCACATTCCACATATTGTCGAGGTCGCGGCTGATGGCTGCTTCATTGAGCAGCAGCTTGTGCAAGCCCTTGAGGGTGCTGTGAAGCGCTATCATCATGTGAGCCAACGGCACACCGACATTGCGCAGCACAGTGGAGTCGGTCAAGTCGCGCTGCAGGCGTGAAACCGGCAATTTGCCAGCCAGGTGGTTAAGAATTGCGTTGGCCAGACCGAGGTTGCCCTCCGAGTTCTCGAAGTCGATTGGATTCACCTTGTGAGGCATGGCTGAAGAACCCACCTCTCCGGCTTTGATTTTCTGCTTGAAATACTCCATCGAGATATATTGCCACATGTCACGGTCAAGGTCGATCATTATCGTGTTGATGCGCGCCATGGCATCGAAGAGAGCAGCCAGGTTGTCGTAATTTGAAATCTGAGTTGTCCACTCCTCACGCTCGATGCCGAGACTCTCATTGAGAAATTTCTTGGCAAACGCACGCCAGTCGCGGTCGGGGAAAGCCACGCGGTGGGCGTTGAAATTGCCCGTAGCGCCACCAAACTTGCCGCTCACCGGCACCTGCTTCAACAGCTCTATCTGCTTCTCCAAGCGGTAGGCAAACACGCGGATTTCCTTGCCCAAGCGTGTCGGCGACGCAGGCTGTCCATGGGTTTTGGCAAGCATTGGAATGTCTTTCCACTCCTCGGCATACTGGTTGAGCAAGCCAACCATCTCATCGAGCAGAGGCAGGTAAGCCTCGTGGAGAGAGTCGCGGATGAGCATCGGCACCGAAGTGTTGTTGATGTCCTGCGACGTGAGTCCGAAATGGATGAACTCCTTATATTGAGCCAAGCCAAGACGGTCGAACTGCTCCTTTATGAAATATTCCACCGCTTTCACGTCGTGGTTGGTTACGCTTTCGATATCCTTCACGCGCTGCGCGTCGTCGACCGAGAATTTGGCGTAGATGTCGCGCAGCTCTCCGAAGAGTGCGTGGTCAACGCCCGCAAGTTGCGGCAACGGAAGTTTGCAGAGGGCGATAAAATATTCGATTTCAACTTTTACGCGATAGCGGATCAACGCGTATTCAGAATAGTAATTTTCCAGAATCTCCACCTTGCCGCGGTAACGGCCGTCGATTGGAGATATGGCTGTCAGTGATGAGAGAGACATTTATGTTTGTTTTTAAGATTGATATTTTCAATAACTCTGCAAAATTACTATATTTCCACCAATCTGCAAGCATCGTAACGGCATAAAATTTTTCATTTATTATCATTCTGATTATCCAATAGATACGTTATCAAGCAAACTTTTGACCAAAAAATTATCTCCAAAAAATTTGGAGGATTAAAAAATTCGCCATATCTTTGCAACGCTTTTGAGAAGCAAGGGTGTTTAGCTCAGCTGGTTCAGAGCATCTGCCTTACAAGCAGAGGGTCGGCGGTTCGAATCCGTCAACACCCACAGCAAGAGTCGCTTTTTCAAGCGACTCTTTTTTTATTTCCACCCTACCGTCAATTATATGTCAAGAATCGAAAAAGAGAAACGCGTGGTCGGCGTGATGGTGCGCCTATACTGCCGCAAGAAAGAAGGCAACAGCGAGCTTTGCGACAGCTGCCGTCAGCTGCTCGCCTATGCCGAGTCGCGGCTGGAGCATTGCCCGTTCGGAGAGCGCAAAACGTCGTGCCGCCGATGCACAGTGCACTGCTACAAGCCGTCGATGCGCCGACAGATGCGCGAGGTGATGCGCTTTTCAGGTCCGCGCATGATTTTCTACGAACCGCTGGAAACAATACGTCACATTTTCAAATAAAGCAACACCGACTATGGCAAAAAGAGAATACATCGAGAAAAACCGGCAATGGCTTGCCGACAAGGCGCAAGAGGCAGGAGTGAAACCGCTGCCCAAAGGCATCTACTATAAAGTCATCGCATCTGGCGACAAAGACGGACGCAAGCCGTCGGCACGCAGCGTTGTCACCGCACACTACACCGGACGCACAATCAACGGGCGCACATTCGACAGCAGCCGCGGGGGTTCTCCGCTTGCAGCACGGCTCAGCGACCTCATCACCGGATGGAGCATCGCGATGCAACAGATGCACGTAGGCGACCGATGGGAAGTGTATATCCCGGCGGAAATGGCTTACGGCAAACTGTCGCAGCCCGGCATTCCCGGCGGCTCCACACTAATCTTCGACATGGAGTTGCTCAGCGTATATTAACGGCGGCTGTTTCTGGAAAGCGTCGACAGATTTGAGAGCAATCAGCCAATGCGGTTTACACCGACATGGATTGTTCTCTATTTTTTCTTTATATACTCGGCGGATGCCGAGGAGCATTATAAGCGCCTACATATTCCGCGCTGCTGTCGACGGCAAAATCATCGTTGGCAAGTTCGTGAAATAGCACTTTTTTCTCATAATACCGAGCCGGGGAACGACCATGCAGAGCATCCGTTCCCCGTTTTTTTTGCATACCTATAAATTTTTTTCTAATTTTTTTTGATTTAGAATATTATGTTTGTAACTTTACACGCAAAACTTACCAAACAAAATTAAAAACTAATACATTATGAATGGGAATTTTAAGACCTTAATTGCCATCGCTGCGACACCCTTGTTGCTTTTATCGTGCAGCGATGAAGTTAAGCTCGCCACCGAGAGCGAAGGTGAAAACCTTGTATCGCTAACAGTCCAGTTACCAGAAGAATTAGGCACACGCGCATTCGGCGAAGCTTCGAAAATCAAGTCTCTGAAATATGCCGTGTATCCACAAGGAGAGCAACAGCCCCTGGCAATGTTTGACGGCAAAGCTGCCGAAACCGTAGAAATGACCGGATTGTCAAAAAACGTGCAGCTACAGCTGGCAAGCGGCAAGAAGTATGACGTAATCTTCTGGGCTGCCGCAGATGAGGTTGGCGCACAATCGAAATTCGACGAAACGACACAAGTGGCAACACTCGCACCCACAGTGTGCAGCAACGAAGCCGACGACGCGTTTTTCGCAAAAGCGGAGATTGACGTGAATGGCAACCTCCAGCAAACCGTAAAACTCTACCGTCCGTACGCACAGCTCAACATCGGCACAGACGACCTTGCCGCCGCTGCGGCATCGGGCTACACCGTGACAAAGACTCAAGTTGCAACGCAAGCCTATTCGGCAATCAACCTTGCGTCGGGCAGCGTCGTAGGCAACGCCACCGACGTGACTTTCTCCTATGCCGACATTCCCGACGCCTCCGAAGCGTTTCCTGCCGGCTCCGCCTACAACTACCTGTCGATGAACTACGTGCTGGTGCCCGACTACAAGACCATAGCCGACGTCACTCTCGACTACACCAACAGCACGACACCGATGAAGCGCACGTTCACGAGCGTTCCGCTGCAGCGCAACTACCGCACCAACATCTACGGATCGTTGCTCACCAACAGCGTCGACTTCAACGTTGTGATTGAGCCTGCATTTATCGGCACACTCGGCATCGCCACCGACGAAGAGCTTGCCGACGCAGCATCTCACCATAACCGCCATGTGCAGCTCGCCGACAACGTGCAGCTCGCCATCCCTGAGAACATCGCCGAAGGCGTGGTGATAACCGGCGGAACAAATTCGGTGCTGACAACACCAAACGGTAGACTATTCCCGTCGCAAGGAGTGACCTTCAAAGATGTCACGATAGCACGCGACGACAGCAATGGAGTTGACGACGGATGCTATATGAAAATCACGGCAGACAATGTAGTGCTCGACAATGTTAAATTCAAAGTCATAAACCCCGACCCCGTCTTTGGGCCGAATCTTGGCGGAGGCATATTCCTTGCAGCGCCGAATCTTACTGTCACGCTGAAGAATATGACTATTCCTGAAAACGACAACTATGGTGTATTTTCGTATTCCGACAATTCCACAGTCATCCTCGACAACTGCGAGTTTGGTCCGAATTTTTACAATTGCATCAATTTCTTCGACGGAAACAACGCCGAGATGCACCCCGGCAAAGTGATTGCCAAAAATACAGTATTCAACGGCGCCGTCTATGGTATTACCGACAGCTGTTTCGAAAGTTGCAAGTTCGCTCATTCAGACAGAGGCGACTGGTGTCCGGTGGCTGACTGCTACGGCAATGTTTCTTTCAAAAATTGCGAATTCGGGAAATACGGGCACCCCATACCAGACTACGATTTGGAATCGCCATACGACTATGACTATGGTGTATACAACAATGTCGCAGGCACAGTAATTGAATTCACCGGCTGTCGCTACTCTAACGGGGCTGCATTTGATAAAAGCATCTTCCTACGGGGCCCAATAACCCCAAGCAAAATAATAATCGACGGTACAACATATACCGACATGACGATATTCCCTTGGTGGGGATAGCAGCTCAACGTAAAAACAAAGAGGAGGCATCCCACTGGAATGCCTCCTCTTTGTTTTTAGAAAAGATAGGCTGCGCCTCGGGAAAGAAAATCGAGCAAGCTCTTTTCTTTCCTCTCGGCTTGCACTATCTTTGCACTATGAAAAAGTTATTGGCTCTAATAATCATCTGCATCGCTATGCCCGTGGCGGCACAGGCGCAACGTCTCGACGTGAGCCTGCTGACGTGCTTTCCCGGACAGGAGGTGTTTGAACTGTACGGACACACAGCCATCCGCATCACCGACGGCGCGACGATGGACCGCGTGTATAACTTCGGACTGTTCTCGTTCAACCAGCCCCATTTCGTCTACCGCTTTGTTAAAGGCGAGACCGACTATGCCGTAGGAGGATACCCCACTGAATATTTCACACCAGAATATGCCGGAAGAGGCTCCAAGGTCGTGGAACAACGTCTGCGACTGACTGAGCAGCAGGCATTATGGCTATTCAACGAGCTTGAACGGCTTTGCCTGCCCGAAAACCGCGAATATCGCTATAATTACGTGCTCAACAACTGCGCCACGCGGCCGCGCGACCTCATAGAGCAAGCCGTAGGAGGGCTCTCTTATCCGCCGTCGGAACACCCCGACGCCACCTACCGCGACATCATGACGCACTACGGCCGCAACTACCCGTGGTATCAATTCGGCATCGACCTTGCCCTCGGACAAGGCATCGACCGCCCTATTTCCGTCCGCCAGCAGATGTTTGCCCCAATAATTCTGATGAAGGAGATGGCAGGCGCGACCTATAAAACCGCCTCCGGACAGCGCGTGGGCATCGTTGAAAGCACAAGCACGCTCGTGGAAGGCAGCGAGAACGCCGTTCTGCCGCCCACACCATTCCTGCTGTCGCCCCTGTTTATATGCTGGCTGGCATTCGCGCTCATCGCCGGTGCCACAGTCTTCGGCGTGGTGCGACGCAAGCAGATGCGCTGGCTCGACACAGTGTGGTTCACGCTGACCGGACTTACCGGATGCCTCGTGTTCTTCCTTATCTTCATCTCCGAGCACGAAGCCACCTCACCCAACTGGCTCGGCTTTTGGCTGAACCCGTTCTGCCTGTTCCCCGCAATTACAATTTGGATAAAATCAGCAAAAAAGTGGGTATATTCATATCATTTTCTTAACTTTGCGCTTGTTTTGATATTGCTTGTCGCGTGGCGGGCTTTGCCACAAACGGCAAACGCAGCGTTTTTCCCGCTGATGCTTTGCACGTTAGCGCGTTCAGCAGGCTTTATCGTAAACTATAAGAGATGCGAAAAAAGAAGCAAGTAAACCGACTGATATCCTCAATGATATTCTCGCTCGTGGCGATGTCTGCCTTGTCGCAGGTGTCGTCGGGGCGTCCTACGCTCATTGTGGGCATATCAATCGACCAACTTCGCGGCGACTATCTCGACCTGCTCCAGTCGCAGTTTGGCAACGGAGGCTTCAAACGCCTCATGGCTGAAGGCGCGCATCTGGACAACGTGGTGTTTGACATGGCACAGCTCGACAAGACGACGTCGACAGCCGTAATCTACACCGGCACTTATCCCAACGTCAACGGCATCACCGGCGCCACAGTATACAACGAAGAAGCGCGCCGCGTAACGCTGATTCTCAACGACCCTAAATTTATTGGCAACGCCACCGACGAGACACTCTCGCCAATGGCGATAAAGGTGTCGACCATCAGCGACGAGCTGCGTATGGACAACAACGGCATCGGCGACGTATACGCCATCGCCCCCGACGCACAACAAGCCATTCTGATGGCAGGACACGCTGCCAACGGCGCTTTCTGGATAAGCGACAAAACAGGTAAATGGGCTTCGTCTACATTCTACAAAGACTACCCTACAACCATCTCGACCCGCAACATGCTGATGCCTCTGCGCTCACGCCTCGACACGCTGACCTGGCGTCCGAGCATGGACATCAACAAATATCCCGACATTCCTCTCCACCGCACGTTCTATCCTTTCAAATACACGTTCAAGGACGGCGACGGCGTAGAGAAATTCAAAAGTTCGGCTCTCGTCAACGAGGAAATAACCTCGGTGGCCATCAATTGCCTGAACGACATGGCTCTGGGCAAACGCGCCACGGTCGACATGCTCAACATCGCATACACCGCAGCACCCTACGGATATGCGTCGGACAACGACAGCCGCATCGAGCTGCAGGACAAATATCTGCGTCTCGACCATCAGCTTGAGCGTCTGTTTGCCGCCATTGAGAAAAACGTTGGCGGCAACGCCTGCATCTTCGTGACGCCGACAGGCTATTTCGACGACATGTATGCCACCGACCCTCGGTTCAACATCCCGACAGGCGAATTCTCGTCGAAAAAGGCTGTGTCGCTGCTCAACATGTACCTGATGGCGCTCTACGGCAACGGAAGCTGGGTGAACGGATACTTCAACGAGAAAATCTATCTCAACGAGAAACTTGCAAAAGAGAAAAACGTTTCAGTCGAGGAACTGCGCAAAGTGTCGGGTGCATTCTTGCGCCGTATGGCTGGCGTAGACGAGGCATACTCCGTCGACGAGGTGCTCGACAATCCTGTCAGCGAGACACTGCTGCGGCTGCACAAGTCAATCACGTCGCAGGAAACAGCCGACGTGTTTCTGCAAATCGCGCCAGGATGGAAAGTGCGCGACGACTACAACAACCAGCAACAGCTGAAACAAGTCAACATCAACGCTGTCTGCGCGCCGGCATTCATCATTGCGCCGGGCGTAAAGCCTCAGAAAATCACATCGCCAATCGATGCGGCGCTGCTGGCGCCCTCCGTGGCACGCATCCTAAGAATACGCTCGCCCAACGGCGCGCGCATGATGCCATTGTCGCTTAAAGACTAAGCGGCACTACAGCGCCGTGTGCCTCAGGCGCGACAATGGATTTCTCGAGGCACAACAATACGATTATAAACAAAAAACTAAAATACATTATGGGATTCAATGATTTCCTGAAAAAAATTTTTGGAAACAAGTCGCAGCGCGACCTGCGCGAGATTCAACCAATCGTGGCTGAAATCAACAAGATTTACCCCACGTTGGAGAATTTGAGCAATGACGAGTTGCGCGACCGCATCACCAAAATCCGCGCAGCACTCAAAGACAGCGTTGCCGACAAACGCAAAGAGATTGCCGACATCAAGGCTGAAATCGAGAATGTGGAGTATGAAAACCGCGAGCCGTACTGGGAGAAAATCGACAAAATCGAGAAAGACATCCTTGAAGTGCTCGAAGACGAGCTTAACAAATATCTTCCTGAGGTATTTGCCATCGTGCGCGACACCGCACGCCGCTTCGCTCAAAATGAATCAATCGAAGTGACCGCGTCCGATTTCGACCGCGAACTCGCCGCCCAAGGCAAAGACTTCATTGAAATCAACGACGGCAAAGCCATCTACCACAACCACTGGATGGCAGGCGGAAACGAGGTGACTTGGGACATGATCCACTACGACGTACAGCTTATCGGCGGCATCGTGCTTCATCAAGGCAAAATCGCCGAGATGGCAACCGGTGAGGGAAAGACACTTGTGGCAACGCTGCCTGTGTTTCTCAACGCCTTGACAGGAAACGGCGTGCACATGGTCACCGTCAACGACTACCTCGCCAAACGTGACTCCGAGTGGATGGGTCCGCTCTACATGTTCCACGGTCTTTCTGTTGACTGCATCGACAAGACAGAGCCCAACTCCCCGGAACGCCGCCGCGCATACAACGCCGACATCACATTCGGTACAAACAACGAGTTCGGTTTCGACTACCTTCGCGACAACATGGCAACATCGCCTGCCGACCTCGTGCAGCGTCCACACAACTTCGCCATCGTCGATGAGGTCGACTCAGTGCTTATCGACGACGCCCGCACGCCGCTCATCATCTCCGGTCCGGTTGCCAAAGGCGACGACCAGATGTTTGACCAGTTCAAGCCGAACGTAGAGACAGTGGTCAACGCGCAACGCCGCCTTGTGACATCGCTGCTCACCGATGCAAAGAAGAAAATCGCATCCGACAACAAGGATGAGCGCAAGGAAGGCGCACTGCTGCTCTTCCGCGCCTTCAAGGGTCTGCCTAAATACGGTCCGCTCATCAAATACCTGAGCCAGGACGGCATCAAGCCTCTCCTGCTCGAGACCGAGGCTTTCTACATGCAGGACAACAACAAGCAGATGCCTATCGTCACCGATCCGCTTTACTTCGTAATCGACGAGAAGAACCGCAGCATCGAGCTGACCGACAAAGGTATCGACGTGCTCACCGGCAAGACCGATGACCCGACTTTCTTCATCCTGCCCGACATCACAACACAGTTGGCAGAACTGGAGAACGAGAACATCTCCGACGAGGAGAAGGCCGAGAAGAAATCACAGTATGCACAGAACTATGCCATCAAGGCTGAACGCGTGCACACTGTCAACCAGCTGCTCAAGGCCTATACCCTCTTTGACCGCGACATCGAATACGTCATCGACGACGGAAAAATCAAAATTGTCGACGAGCAGACAGGACGTATCATGGAAGGCCGCCGCTACAGCGACGGTCTGCACCAAGCCATCGAGGCGAAAGAGGGCGTGAAAGTGGAAGCCGCGACACAGACCTTCGCAACAATCACCCTGCAGAACTACTTCCGCATGTATCACAAGCTTGCCGGTATGACTGGTACCGCAGAGACTGAGGCAGGCGAGTTCTGGGACATCTACAAACTCGACGTCGTGACCATCCCTACCAACCGTCCGGTGGCACGCATCGACATGAACGACCGCGTATACAAGACAAAGAAAGAGAAATACAACGCCGTAATCGACGAAATCCAGAAAATGGTAGAAGCTGGACGCCCTGTGCTGGTCGGAACAACATCTGTGGAAATCTCCGAGTTGCTGAGCCGCATGCTCCAGCTGCGCCGCATCCCTCACAACGTGCTCAACGCCAAGTTGCACCAGAAAGAGGCTGAAATCGTGGCACGCGCCGGACAGAAAGCCGTGGTGACAATCGCAACCAATATGGCGGGTCGTGGTACGGACATCAAACTGACTCCTGAAGTAAAAGCCGCCGGAGGTCTGGCAATCATCGGTACGGAGCGCCACGAGTCACGCCGCGTCGACCGCCAGCTGCGCGGACGTGCCGGACGTCAGGGCGACCCGGGTTCTTCAGTGTTCTTCGTGTCGTTTGAAGACACCGTGATGCGTCTGTTCGCAACCGACAAGGTTGTCAAGATGCTCGACCGTCTCGGACTTAAAGAGGGCGAGCCTATCGAGGCCGGCATGGTGACCCGTTCAATCGAGAACGCACAGAAACGCGTGGAAGAAAACAACTTCGGCATCCGTAAACGCCTGCTTGAATATGACGACGTGATGAACGCACAGCGCAAGGTGATTTACTCCCGCCGCCACCACGCATTGATGGGTGAGCGTATCGGCATCGACATCATGAATATGCTCTACGAGACTGCCGGCAACATCGTGAAGCGCTACGGATCGCAAAGCGACTACGAGGATCTGCGCATGGATGTGCTTACCACATTCGGTTTCGAGCCTTCATTCACTGAAGATGAATATAAGAAGATGAGCACAGACAAGCAGGTTGACGCCATCTACCGCCAGGCAATCACCACATTCAACCAGCGCACAGAGAAGATGGCAGAGGCTGCCATGCCGGTGATTTCCGACATCGTGGAAAACCACGGAGGCAAGGGTCTTGTGCGCGTGCCTATCACCGACGGCAAGCGTGTGTTTGGAATCACTGTCGACCTTGAGGAGTCGTACAACGAAGGCTGCAAAAACATCGCCAAGGCTTGGCAGAAGTCAATCTTGCTGATGAGCATCGACGAGGCATGGAAGGAGCACCTGCGCGAACTCGACCAGTTGCGCCAGTCGGTTCAGAATGCAAGCTACGAGCAGAAAGACCCGCTGGTAATCTACAAAATCGAGTCGTTCAAGATGTTTGACGCAATGCTCGACAACATGAATGCAAAAGCTGTGGCTTCGCTGACACGCGGTCAAATCCCTGTGCAGGCACAAAGCCAACCGCCACGCGAGCAGCAGGCTCCAGCACAGGCTGAAGAGGCAACAGAAACCGACAACAGCCCACGCATCCCGGCACCGCGCTACAGCAACACGTCAGTGTCGCCGTCGATGCCTACGGCAGAACCGGTGGCAGCGCCAGAACGCCGCGACGACTACCGCAAATACACCGCCCACAAGGAGGAGTATCCAGGACAGGACGAGCAGCGTCAAGCAGCACGCGCTCCGCAAGGCCCACACCACACCGACCCTATCAAAGTAGGACCGAAAGTGGGACGCAACGACCCATGTCCATGCGGCAGCGGCAAGAAATACAAGAACTGCCACGGCAAAGGACTTGTTTAAGCCTTTGACTAAAGCATAACTCAAAAAGAAAGCACTTCCTGACATCGCGTCGGAAGTGCTTTTTCAATTATATAACCAAAAATCCTAAACATGCATCAGAATGCGACCGCACGCTTCTCTGTACCCAGCAAGCCTCCGGCAATACCGAATCCGCCGTCTACGTTGCTGTGTATCTGCACAGCCTCCGTCTGTGCGTCGTTAATCAACTGCAAATAGACCTGATAGAGCATCACCGACTTCAGATAGTAGTATAAATCCTCGGTCAACGACTGCAACTCCACCTCCACAATGCGCTTACCCACATCGCCTTTGCGCAGACGAGTGGTCACCGTGCACTCATAGTCTGAGCCACCGGCAGCCGTACCGGCAAACACATTGCTGAAATCCTTATACCATCCTTTGCGGGGCTTCGACAGCCGGATATCCTGAAACAAAGGATCGTAGGAATGATAACAATCATTGGTGTCATACACCGTCTTGCCGTCGACAACCTTCTCCGTGAGGCTGCGCACGTTGAGACGGTAATAGCCCGACGGCTCCAGCCCCTTCATCCTCAGAGAGATGTCGACCACCGTGTCCTGTCCACCGTCATAATACCCGGTTTCAAGCTGGTCAAGCAAATGGTCCTGCTGATATTTCCGAGTCCTTACAATCTCGACTGTCGGGGCAACCGTAGGCATAGTGAAATTTGCCGATACCGACGGAAAATTCTGTTCAGAGGCAGAAACCGCAATCACATCGCCAGCCTTCGGACGATAGTCGCTGCGGAAACGGCAATGCTCGGCATCGTAGACCATCTCCACCGGAGAGGCGCCGTTGACCGAATATGTCACCGTGGCAAACCGCAGCGTGGCAGCCTTCAGAAACGTTTCCACTACATTCGTTCCTTCCGTGCCGACAACACCCGTGCGGTATGTGCGCGCCACGATGGCCTCCAGCGTAGTGTCGGGCGACGCCACCATACTTATCGCTATCACATTGAGGTTCTCTCCGCCCTCGTCAAAGCCAAGCTCTTTCTCACATCCCGTGAGCACCACCGCAACGATGCTCAACGCTGAAATCAAATATTTTAACCGTTTCATATTGTCAGAATTTTAATGTGTAGGTCAACGACGGCATAAACGGGAACATACAAATGCCTTTCAGCACATATTTTTTGTTATTTGTCCCGATATAAACGCTGTTGATGTTCTTTTGGTTGTACAGATTATAGAACGACAGGTTCACCTCGCTCGCGCCAAACCCTCGATGGTTTACCGAATAGGTTATACCCACATCAAGATGGTGCACATCCGGAAGCTTATAATTGTTGCGCTCACGATAAGTTGTAAACATTCCCGGCATTTCCGCCCAATGTGCGGCGTCATCACGATTCTGCATATATTCCTGTTCTTTAAGCGTGCTGGATTCCGGTCTGAAACTCGGATCCCATTCCTGCAGCACGCCGCCATACATTGATGTGTTTGCCAATATACCGCGGCGGCCGCTCTGATAAGTCCACGATGCCGACAGTTTCCAATGCTGTCCCAATCGCTGCACCACAACGATGTTGAAATTATGCCGCTTGTCGTTGCCGGCAAGAAACTCGCGTCCGCCGTTCAGTTCCTGCCCCGGGCGGTCGAATGTGCGCAAGGATTTAGCCCATGTGTAGCTCACCCAACCGGTAGTGTTGCCCACAGAGCGTTGAGCCATCAGCTCCACGCCGTAGGAGCGTCCCTTGCCGAGACTGACAAGACTCTGCCAATCGCCTGTGCAATTGAGCCACGACGCTCCGTTGTTGTATTCCAGCACATTGTCCATCGTCTTGTAGTAGCCCTCAACCGACACCTCAAGACCTTTCATAATTTCATAGTTGACACCACCGGCATACTGGTTGGAGCGCATCAGCGGAATTTTTTCAGTCACAGGCACCCAAATGTCTGACGGCATCACGATATTGCTGCTGCTCAACAGATGCACGCCCTGAGCCATCCGCGCATACGACAGTTTCAACGCCATGGCAGGCGTAAGCAGGAAGCGCACCGAAGCGCGGGGTTCAAGCGAGCCGTATGTCTTATTTTCAACGGAAAACAACGAATAGCGCAACCCGACATTTGCCATCAACCACGGAGCCACAGTCCAATCGTCCTCGGCATAAATGCTTGCCGTCAGCAAGTCCTGCCGCTCGCCTATTGTCCTGTCGGTTTCCGTGCGTGTCACCTTCGACGGTGTATAGTCATAGTTGTAACTATAGGCATGGATTATCGGCGACAACTGCTGCAACGAGCCTTTGACACCCCATCGCAAATCGTGGGCAGCAACAGGGCGAAATCTGAAGTCGGCAGTGATAGAAGCATCCTTCACCTTCGAATCATAACGTGTTTCCGACACATCTTCTGTCAGCCTCTGCAATTGTTCCATCTTCCGACTCTCATAATATCCCGACACATTCTGCGCCAGTCTATAGTCATACAGACTGAAACTCGCGTTGACATTCATAAGGAATCGGTCGCCGGCTGTATGCGTCCAATACAAACTCGACACCAGGTTGCCCCAATTGTTTTTTGTCTCATTTTTTTAGTTCTAGTCTCACCACTCTTGCTGTTGAATTCAATCTCATTGTCAGTCGGAGAAGAGTTGCTCACATCCTTGCCCCAATAGAACACAGCCGACAGTCGGTCGCTCTCCGAGAAGCGATGCACCAATTTGGCGTTGACATCATAAAAATTCATCTTGGCATACGGCTCCATGCCTTCTTGTTGTCGTACACGCTTTTGAGCAAAGGCTGCACTATGGCTCCGAAATATGAGGCGCGAGCTGCCACATTGAACGACGTATGCCCCTTCCATATCGGCCCCTCAGCCTGCACCTTCGACGACAACATTCCTATGGATGCACTGCCATGATATGACTCAAAGTCACCCTCACGCACACCTATGTCGATCACACTCGAAAGGCGCGAGCCGTAACGAGCCGGAAAAGCGCCTTTGTAAAGCACCACATTGTCTACCATCTCGGCATTGATTGCCGATACAAACCCTTTAAGATGTTCACCATTGTAAAGCGTTGAGCCATCGAGTGTAATCAAATTCTGGTCGTAATTACCCCCTCGCACAAAGATTCCCGCAGTGCCGTCGCCTCCCGACTGCACTCCAGGCAAACGCTGTAGCGATTTCATCACGTCGATTTCACCAAACAATGCCGGCACCTCCTTCACCTGCTGCGATGTCAGCACCTGTGCGCTCATCTGCGAGGATTTAACGCCAAAGTCATGGCGCGCACCATAGACCTGCACATCACGCAACTCCGTGCCTCGCTGCAGGCGCACCTCAACAGGCGCACTTCCCGACTTAATCTGTATTGTTGTCTCTTTATATCCCACATAGCTTATCCGCAAATCAACCGTCTTCCCTTCCGGGATTGCCATTTCAAAGCGTCCATCAGAATCGGTTGATGTGCCTTTCGCCAACGACTTGGCATAAACGCTTGCCGAAGGCAGGGCTTCTCCGCTCTCATCGTCGACAACTCGACCCGCCACAGTCTGCCCCACCGCCGTAGCCGCCAAAACTGCAGACAACAGCAATATACATATCCGTTTCATAATGCTTATTGTTTATTCAACCTGATAATTCCATGGACTGCATCTTTTGCCAACAGAAGCAATGCGCTCGATAATAGTTTTTTCATAATTTTTAGGTTTGGGTTATTAATAATCGGATTGTAATTTTTCATTTTATATTTTTCGAGCGCAATGTAATTGTTTTTTTTAGATTTTCCAAGCGAATTTATATTAAATTTTAAGTAAACATCAACAAAAACCGCGTTTTTTGCGTAAAAGTTAAAACAAGTTGAATGCTCTGCTCTCGATTTGCACTATCTGTTGAATAAAATAGGCGGCGCCTCGGAAAAACGGCGCACCCGACAAACCCTGTGGAGGGCTGTGCAGAT
>UMGJ01106818.1_pt1 | contig 15511 bp, 15 predicted proteins | sample 1965221 | NCBI WGS metagenome assembly UMGJ01 (sample SAMEA4836067, study PRJEB28245) | human gut metagenome | biome: gut microbiome; material: fecal sample | place: Denmark | collected 2008
TTTGCTGGCGATGGAGAGAAGTCCAATTAAAGATATTGAGATAAAATATGTCTTAAAACAGGCTTTGACAGATAGGATAGATGATAGAGAAGTGTATATGAAGGGTATAGACCATAGTTATTATTATGAAGGTTATACCATATATAAGGCAGAAGATTTATAAAAAGTAGAAAAACAAAGATCATCCCTGCAACCAAACACCAAAATATTCAACAACTTATATCACACTACATTAGAATTAGCTGCTCAATTCCGCACTCACATGACCAGACGACCAGTCTGTAAAAGAATGTGAATCGGAACTGAAGCAGCACTTCACCTCCATCAATCCCGTTCGAATAAATCTCTGGTGTAGACCTTTGCCCGGACATCGTCAAGATCAGAATTATACCGATTGGCGATGATCGCCTGCGACATGGATTTAAAAGCATTTAAGTCATTTACTACCTTGCTTCCGAAGAAGGTTGTTCCGTTCTCCAGTGTCGGTTCGTAGACGATGACGGTTGCTCCTTTGGCTTTGATTCGTTTCATGACACCCTGTATGCTGCTCTGACGGAAATTATCAGAGTTGCTTTTCATTGTCAGTCGGTATACGCCGATAATACATTCTTTTTCGCGGTTTGCGGAATAATTTCCATTATGGTTATAGTCATAATATCCGGCAAGATTCAGAACGCGGTCTGCAATAAAATCTTTTCTGGTGCGGTTGCTTTCTACGATCGCACTCATCATATTCTGTGGAACATCATTGTAATTTGCAAGAAGCTGTTTTGTATCTTTTGGCAGACAGTAACCACCGTAGCCAAAGGATGGATTGTTGTAATGACTGCCGATTCGGGGATCGAGACAGACACCATTTATGATGTCTCTGGTGTTCAGTCCTTTGGTCTCTGCATAGGTATCAAGTTCGTTGAAGTAGGATACGCGGAGAGCCAGATAGGTGTTTGCAAATAATTTTACGGCTTCTGCTTCGGTAAATCCCATGAATAGCGTTTCGATATTTTCTTTTATGGCGCCTTCCTGTAAGAGGGCGGCAAATGTATGGGCAGCCTCGATCAGACGGATGTCATTCTTATCCGTAGATACAATGATACGGCTTGGGTACAGATTGTCATATAAAGCCTTTGATTCCCTGAGAAATTCCGGGCTGAACAGGATATTTCTGGTGTGGTATTTTTTTCGGACAGATTCTGTGTAGCCTACCGGGATCGTGGATTTGATAACCATGATGGCATCGGGATTGACGTCCAGAACGAGCTCGATCACTGATTCTACAGCAGATGTATCAAAATAATTTCTTGTGCTGTCATAGTTGGTCGGAGCTGCGATTACAACGAAGTCTGCATCTTTATACGCCATAGCTCCATCGGTTGTGGCAGTCAGATCCAAGTCTTTTTCAGCCAGATATTTTTCGATATATTCGTCCTGGATCGGGGATTGGTGTCTGTTTATCATGTCTACTTTTTCAGGGATAATGTCAACAGCGGTCACATGATTGTGCTGTGCAAGCAGCGTGGCAATGGACAATCCGACATAGCCGGTTCCGGCGATTGCGATCTTTAATGGTGATGGAGAAGGATATTTCACAGGTAGGTCGCTGATGAATAATTCTGTGATATCGAAGTGCAACACATCGCCCAGAGCTTCTAATTGTCCGATCGATGGCATAAAATCCTGCTTCTCCATACGTGAAACTAAGGAACGGTTGATTCCGGTTTCGGCAGCAAGCTGTGCCTGAGTCATATGCTGTTGTTTGCGTAGTCTTATAATAGTATCTGCAAGCTGCGCAGTAGATAATTTCTTCATAATGTACTCCTTGACAAAATGTTATTTATAGTAACAAAAGAAAATGACCCGATATAATCGGATTAATGAAAGATATACCGTGCTTTCTGTATATTACATTATCATTCTATTTTAAATAAGACAATAGTAAAAACAAAAAACACGAACAGAATGCTATATAAATTGTTTTTAAAAATAACACGGGTAGAACGAGAATTTTTACGCCAGTGATCATATGAAAAAACAGAGCATATGGATAAATGGAGAAAAATGGGATTATTTCTATAGACAAAACGACATTTTAAAGATACAGTATAGTTATGAATAATATATGAATATGGGAGGAGAAAAATGAGAAATTACAGATTTAAATTTACAATAGCATTAGGAATCGGAGCCATATGCGGAATGCTTTGGACTCCGGTTAAGCTTGTTCATGCAGAGCAACAGACATCGAATATTATAGCTGAGACAGAGGCGGATCAGGAGCCGGCAGCAGGATATGTAAAAATGGAAGAAAATAGTTCGGGACCGGAGTTGTATTCTGATTATGATATAGCTATGTATAGCACTGACAGTACAACACAGAGCGGAACATGGGGGAATATATCATGGAGCCTTTCCGGTACCACGCTTACGATATCAGGAAGTGGCGATATGCCGGATGCTGATTCATCAAATAAAGCACCATGGATTACATTCAATGTTGAGAAAGTTATAATCCAGAGAGGTATTACAGGTATAGGAAACCGGAATTTTTTACAGATGTCATCGATTACATCGGTAAGTTATCCGGATACATTGACAAAGATCGGAGATGCCGCCTTTTATGAGTGCTATGGACTGACAGAGATTGTATTGCCATCTGGTGTGAATACAGTTGGCAGTGGTGCATATTGTGATTGTTCGGCTGTAACAAAGATTGTAACGCCGGGTGCCACAAGCCTGGAATCTTATGCGTTCCAGGGAACAAGTGCTGTAACATATGAAATACCTGCAGGTATCACATCTATTTCACCATTAGTGTTTTTCGGAAATACCACGATAGAGAGTTATACAGTTGCAGTGGGAAATCCATCCTATATTGCACAGAATGGTATTGTATATTCAAAGGATGGAACAGTGCTTGTTATGTATCCGTTCCAAAGCAGAGTCGGAACCTTTGCGATACCGGCAAATGTAAAGGAGATTGGAGCATATGCATTTTATAATGTAAGAGGTTTAAATTCAGTAGACTTTGCAAATGTAACTACGCTGGGGGAAGGAGCATTCTATCGTTCTCAGTTATCGGGAATATTGACGATTTCAGATAAGATCAGCGAAGTCGGTTATTTTGCATTTGAGCAATGTAATATGCTCACAGCCGTAAAATTTGGCAGTGGATTAAAAGAGAGTTCTTATTCTATGTTTGAAGAGTGTGAAAATATAAGCTCTATTGATTTTGGCGGATTAACAACACTTGGAATGCGGACATTTTTAGGATGTTCGGGATTGACTGAAATAACGCTTCCTGCGACGATGAAGGAATGGGGAGGGTCGGTATTTAACAGCTGCAGTAACCTTAAGACATTCCGTGGATTAGGACTGGAATCAATAGCTTATGCTGATTTTGCACAGTGCTATTCACTGACGGATGTATACCTTCCAAACGTAAAGATTATATATCGTCAAGCATTTGCAAATTGCCCGTCTCTTCAGTCGATAACACTTCCGGCTTCAACGCAATTTGTTGATGAGAATGCATTTTCTTCAACTGTTATCATAAATTGCGAGAATAAGGATCTGGTCAAATTCGGCGCAAATGGACTTCGATATGTGGAGACCATACGGATTACCGGAAAACGTGACTATACAAAAGCATTTGAAGTATTGACGAAGGTGAATGAAGAAAGAGCAAAAAATGGATTACCTGCATTGACTATGGATACGGGTCTTTTGGAAACTGCTATGGTTAGAGCGGGCGATCAGGCTGTATTATTCTCTCATACCAGACCGGATGGAGCATCCTGTTTTTCGGCAGATAAGAATATGATAGCAGAAAATATAGCAATCAATCAGACAACGTCTGAATCTGTAATGGATAGTTGGATGAATTCAACAGGTCATAGAGAAAATATTTTAGATGAAGATTATACTTCCATAGGTGTTGGATGTTTTTATATTAATGGAACTTATACATGGGTACAATGCTTTGGATCAAAGGTGACACAGGAAGCAGTTAAACAGGAAGACCGGATGGTAATACAGAGTGTCAATATCCCCAAAGGCGAATTTACAGAGGCGGTTACCACTGCAGGCATAATGTGGGGAGATGCTGAGACTTATTTATATAAATTTAAAATACAGACAGACGCAGATTCCTATGTAGTTGGGAAGCACATGAATGCGAAAATGATGCTGATAAACCCGGGATTTGAGATCTATTGTCCATTTACAAGCAGCAATATAACATGGACATCGGACAAAAAGAGTGTTGCCACCATAGACTCAAATGGAAAAATTTCATTTGTAGGAAGTGGTAAGGTAAAGATTACAGGTAAGACAGGATATTATCAGGCGTCGATTACTTTAACTGTAAAAGAAAATAAAAAATCGGATCAGTCTGCGAAAACCACACCTGTCCTGAAACTGAAAAATAAAACTGTCACCTATACGGGAAAGAAAAAGAAGATAGATGCTGCTGTTGTAAAAGGAAAAGCAGGAGCAATCGCATATCGGTATTATTCAGATGCTAAGTGTAAAAAGAAACTGGCATCATATCCATATAAAGTTGGAACTTATTATGTAGTGGCAGTTGCAAAGGCAACGAAAAACAGCAACACGGCCAGATCCAATGTCGCAAAACTTGTGATCAAGAAATCAAACACAATGAAATTAAATGTCACCTCTAAAAAATATAAGGTGAAAAAAGCAACCGGAAAACTGGGAAGTAAGCATACCTTTACAGTTGGTGTTAAGAAAGCTAAGGGAAAGGTAACGTATTCCGTTGCTAAAAAAGCAAAAAAATATATTACTGTTACAAAAAAGGGACGCGTAACAGTAAAGAAGGGAACACCACGAGGAACCTATACCGTTACGGTTAAAGCAAAGGGCACCTCTGTATATAGGAGCAAAACGAAAAAGGTAACGATCAAGGTTTCATAAACGTGATAAATGAAATATGAAAAACAAAAAATCCTTTCTGTATGTGATGCTAACGATTGCATTTCCTATCGCATTACAGAATTTATTAACTACAACAGCCAGTATGGTAGATACGATCATGATCGGAAGACTGGGAGAGTCGTGTGTGGCAGCAGTTGGTATCTGTTCGCAGATCAGCTCACTGTTCTTTAGCTGCTACTGGGGCTTCGCCAGTGCGTCGATCCTGTTCTTTTCCCAGTACTGGGGAGCGGATGATGAAAAGGGAATTAACCGTACATTCGGTATCACTTTCATCTGTATGGCAATCGTGGGATTTGCATTTGCATCTCTGTGTATTATCAGACCGGAATTCTTATTGGGGGTATATACAGATAAAGAAGTATTTATCCAGATCGGAAAGCCGTATATGCGGATCGTCGGATGGGCATATCCGCTTCAGGTATTTGCTGTACTTATCAGCTTCCTGCTACGGTCAACAGAGCGGGTGAAAGCGCCGCTTATCTGTTCCATCGTAGGATTGGTAGTGAATTTCTGTTTGAACTTTGTATTGATATACGGTAAATTCGGCGCACCGAAAATGGGTGCAGCCGGTGCAGCAGTCGGAACACTTGCATCTGCAATCATCAATTTATTACTGCTGTTTATCTATCTGATGCGTTCAGAATGCAAGGTGCGGATTCGTCTGAGTCAGATGTTCTTATTCCATGGCGGATTTATCAAAGTATATCTGTCAAATGCATTTCCGATCCTTTGCAATGAACTGTTTTATGGAGTAGGACAAATGCTGATCAATATTGTGATCGGACATCAGAATGAATCCGCGATTGCGGCTATGGCGGCGTTCCGTGTCTGCGAGGGCTTTGTCTATGCATTCTTCGGTGGTTTGTCAAATGCCACCAGTGTTGTGATCGGACAGTCTGTCGGCGCCGGTGACCATAAGGGAGCATACCGGTTTATGAAGCGGTCGGCATTATTCTGTCCGGCAGTTACTTTCGGGATTGTGCTGATCTGTGCGTTATTGCATGAACCGCTGTTTGGCTTATTTGGACTGGGTGATCAGGCACTTCGGTATGGCATGTATATGTTATATATTTACCTGTTTTTCGGTGCCGTTCGAACCTGTAACTATATTATGAATGAGGGATATCGGGCAGCAGGTGAGACGAGAGTCGGAACCTATGTGGAGATTGGCGGTTTATTCCTGGTCAGCGTTCCGGCGACATGGATCGCAGGCATGGTCTTACATCTGCCTTTCCTTGCGGTATTCTCATTTGTATATACGGATGAGCTGGTGCGTCTGGCAATCGAGCTTGTTTATACCAGATCAGGCAAATGGGTGAAGCCGGTTACGGAAGCCGGAAGAAAGACCCTGCCGGAGTTCAAAGATTGGTTAAAGAACCGTAATAATCGTAAACGAAATGCAACATCTATAACGAATAATTAAGCTGACAAAACGGGATGACAAGCATATACTTTTTGTATTCGAAAACAGCCGAGGAAAGGCATTGTGATGAGAGTCGCAATAAGAATTCCGGAAATGTATTTATAAATGAATGCAGGAGGATTTTAAACATGAGAAAGAATATAACGCAATCAGGAAAAATCGTGACAGCAGTACTTGCAGCAACGCTTGCAGCCGGTTTGCTGGCTGGATGTAATGGTGAAAGATCAAAGTCGACAGAAAAGACGAAAGGAACAACGGAGGTATCAACCGAAGTAACAACAGAGAAGACAGAAGCCCAGACAACAGAGGCAGTCAGCACAGAAGCCGAGACTGAGGCACAGACAACAGAGGCGGCTTCTTCTGAAGAAGATACCGGTACAACAAAGGCTGAAGCTTCTACAACGGAAGCACAGTCGGAAGATGTGTCATCTCTGCCGGGTACTTATCCGATGGATATGGTATTTAGCAGTGGAGCCGGTGGGTGGAGTACAACGCTCACGTTATCTGAGGATGGATCATTTACGGGAGCATTTTCCGATTCGGAAATGGGAGAAAGAGATGAGAATGATTATCCAAATGGAACGGTGTATTTCTGTAATTTCAGCGGACAGTTTGCAAATATCAAAAAAGTAAATGATTATACATATTCTATGACGCTTGACAGCGTTGTTATCGATAAAGAAGCAGACCGAATAGAAGATGGTATCCGTTATAAAGAAGGAGAGCCATCCGGCATGGACAGCGGAACAGAGATTTATTTCTATACTCCGGATGCACCTGTCTCAGAATTGCCTGACGGATTCTTGTCCTGGTGGCAGACTCGTTCTACTGATGCAACTACGCTTGGATGTTATGGAATCTATAATAAGTCCGCTGATGCCGGATTCTTCCAGTAAACCGGCAGAAAATTCGAAAGAAGCGATCAATAACAAAGAACACATGAATTAAATAGTAAAAAGGAAAAGGCTTTGCCGGGAACAAGATAATTTCTGAAGAATAGTTTTCAGGATATGAGTTGTTTCGACAAAGTCTTTTTTATTTAAAATAATTGGCTGAGTTTAAAAATTATTGAGAAAATGTATTGATGGGAAGATATTGGTAATATATAATCAGCTCATAAAGTTAAAACATATTAAACCTATGAGATAAGCAGGAATTAAAACACAGAAGGTTCGATCATGACATATGAAAACAGTAGGATAAACAGAAAATATGATATGGGAATGTGTTGTTGCTGTTGTCAGACTGTATGGATGAATACGGTTTATTTTTCATATGCATGATAGACGATAGATTGAGATTACGATAAGTGAGCAAGGCAGTTGTCTACATGCATAAGGCAGCTGCCTTTTCTTTATAACAATGAGAAAATGCTGCATTTGACGTGGATTGTTCAGTGGAAGATGCATTAAAGAAGATAATATTTTATTACAACCGGATGGATCGCCATAAAAAATAATTTTGTACTTGATAAATCCTATAGAAATAGTATACTATTATACAAACGACAATTTATCATGTTTGCAGAAAAAATAGATGAGATTCAGATGATGTATAGAAGTATGGAATCATTTGAATCAGATAACAACGACAGGGAGGTCAAGATGAAGATATCAACAAAAGGAAGATATGCGATAAAACTGATGCTGGATCTGGCCACCTATTATAATGGTGAGCCAGTTAAGATAAAGGATATTGCAAGAAGACAGCATATTTCAGACAAATATCTGGAGCAGATCGTTGCAATATTAAATAAGGCATCACTGGTAAAAAGTGTCCGTGGAGCGCGTGGAGGATACATGTTATATGCTTCACCGGAGAATTATACGGTGCGGCTGATATTAGAAACGGTAGAAGGAAGTCTGGCGCCGGCAGACTGCGTAGGCGATAACGCAGCCTACTGCGAAAACAGAAGTATGTGTGTCAGTGTACTGATCTGGGAGAAACTCGATCAGGCAATACAGGATGTATTAGAGGGCATCACATTAGCCGATCTCGTCGATTGGCAAAACAACCTGATGGTAGATCAATACGTTATTTAATATATGATAGACATTTGCGAAATCCATGGAGCAGATAATGATTAAGCATCTTGACTTACCAAAACAGGGGCATTTGAGTCCGCCGGTTCTTAGGTGGTGCGCAAGCAGCATCTTAGTACCGCTGCAGGACTCAACGAGCGGAAGCGTCCCCTGGTTAGTAATGTCAAAGGTGATTAATCATTGTGATATAGATATAGTTACAAATGTCCAATAATTAAAGAGAGGTAGCAAACATGACAAACGTTCAATATTCCGGTGTGCGTGAGAGCAGACCCGGCAGGGTCAACGACCTTGGCACGACAGGAAAAAGAAGTAGAAGAAAATTACAAAAAGGGTGCCTGAAGCGAGCAGATCGAAGCTTTGCACAGGGCTGCGAGGGATGTACGATCATGGTGCCGATCCATTGTGAGGGCTTCAAGTCAAAGATCTGCGCATCGGGTTTTGATGCCACATTTCACTCTGAAAAATTCAGAAAGAAATGTGGTATTTTTTTGTTCTAAATTTCATTTGTCATGCATACATTATAACTATCAGAAGTGTGTAACATCCTACTTTAGGTATCAGATCATATCAGAAAAGCAGATGCTTTTCGAGTATTGGCAGATGATGGAACTGACAGGTAAAAATGGTTACAGATGACATATGCATGAGGTGAATCGGTTTGGAAAAAAGCAGAGAGAATGAAATATTGAAGATATTATCCGTAGCGTTAAGGAGAATATTTTCGAGTGAGATATATGATTATAACAAGCTTCAGGAGATAAGGCTTAGGATGAATGAACCCTTGATCGTGATCTATGATAATCGGGAATATTTTGTGACGGAGAAGGGAAAGCGAACCACAGAATGTAAGAAAGCATATATGGTAGCACCTGCCGATATAAGGGAAACGCTGGAATATATCAGTAACTATTCACTCTATGCATATGAGGATGAGATCCGGCAGGGATTTATAACGATTCAAGGGGGACATCGTGTAGGGCTTGCAGGAAAAGTCATTCTGGAATCTGGAATGATCAAGAGTGTCAGACATATATCATTTATCAATATCCGTTTGTCACATCAGGTTAAGGGATGCTGTAAGAAGGTTCTTCCGTACATAATAAATGGAAATGAGACATTTCATACACTGATCATTTCCCCACCGCGATGTGGCAAAACCACACTTCTTAGAGATATGATCCGGATGTTGTCGGATGGATTTCCGGGATTCAAAGGAAATACTATCGGTGTCGTAGATGAACGATCTGAGATCGGAGCCTGTTATAAAGGCGTACCACAAAATGATATCGGCATACGGACGGATATTCTTGACTGTTGTCCAAAATCATATGGAATGCTGATGCTGATCCGTTCGATGTCACCGCAGATCATAGCGGTGGATGAGATTGGCAGCCGAGATGATATCGATGCGATCTACAGCGTGATCAACTGCGGCTGTAAGCTGATCGCAACCGTACATGGCAATTCCATTGATGATATCAGGAATCGTCCGGGACTACGGAAGCTGGTCGATGAGAGGGTATTTGAACGATATATCGTGCTGAGCAATCGCAAACGGACAGGAGAGATCCGGACGATATTTGACGATCGGGGAAGTGTTCTCTTTATGGCAGAGGATGAACGCCTGACATCGGCATATGAAAATGAAGCGGCTGTAGCAGAACTGTCATAAGTGCAGGGAGGCGTACATATGTTATATATAAAGATTCTTGGAATGCTTCTGGTGGTCACAGCTTCCTATGGGATAGGAAAGACGATAGGAGTTTATCAGAACCGGCGCGTGGAAGATATCTACGAGCTTCTGATATTTGTCCGGATGGCAAATGGGCATCTGGCATACAGTGCATCGGAGATCACCGAGATCATTCGGGAAGGATCGGATAAAGCAGGGGGAAGGATCGGAGACTGGCTTGCCGGGCTGGCTTTGCAGTTTCGGACGGAAGAATATGCTTCTTCTTTTGAGCAGATCTGGACAGGCAGTATCGGAAGTCTGATGGAATACAGCTATCTGACGGATGCACAGATCGGTGCGGTAAAAGAGCTCGGAAAATGGCTGTGTTATATGGATATCGATATGCAGATCAGGAATCTGAAGCTGTGGGAGCAGAACATGCAGACAGAGTATGAAGAACAAAAGGACAGAGCACACAGGATAAATAAAGTATCCAGGTCACTTGGATTACTCGGAGGGATCTTTTTGATAATACTGATAGGGTAAGGGTGGCAGGAGCTTATGACGATACAGTTATTATTGAAGATAGGTGCGGTAGGAATCCTTGTAGCACTGTTGAATCAGATATTAAAGCATTCGGGGAAGGACGAGCTGGCATTCCTGCTGAATCTGGCAGGACTTATCCTTGTACTTTCGTGGATCATTCCATATATCGTAGAATTCTTTAATGACATTATGAAGCTTGTAAATATCGGTGGATAGGGGAGAAAAGGCATGAGTCTTGTTACGGTATGTATGGCATCGGTTCTGGTCGTTTTAGTAGCGATAAAACTAAAGAAAATGAATGCAGAATACAGCACGCTCTTAAGTATTGGAGCGTGTTTATTTATTGTCAGCTTTATCATAGGGAGACTTGGAAATGTACTGGATTCCATCGACCGCATCACCGGGTACATCAATATCAATATGGAGTATATATCAATCCTGCTTAAGATGCTTGGCATTTCCTATATCTGTGAATTTGCGACAAATATCTGTAAGGACGCAGGCTATGGAGCGATCGCTTCGCATATTGAGCTTGCCGGACGGGTGACAATGGTGGTGATGAGTCTGCCGATCCTGTTCCATGTGATCGATATGGTTGTTCGTCTGATGGGGTAGAACTATGAGAGGACAAAAAGCGAAAATGATTATAGCAGGCATTGTGGCAGGACTGATCTTAATCGCAGTGGTGTTATTTGCCGGGAAGAAGCAGAAAACGTTTGCTATGCAGGAATCGGGTAATGGAAGACCACCCGGGTTTGTCCCAAAACTTATAAATACCGAACCGGGAGAGTTTGCTGGATATCGAAGATCGGATATGAAAATGGCAGATGTGGATACAGATATATCGGATGTTGATGAGACGGATCTGGGACTTGATGAAAACGCTTTTGACGAAATGGACATGTTGACAGAAGAACAGGCAGGACTCTCTTTTCGGGAGGTCGTATCCTATATCCGAAATGGAGACCTTCAGGGGCTTCTTGACTACAGTCTGGAAACAATACAGCAGACACTTACAGGGGAGATAAAAAGCAATAACCGCCTGCTCCTTCAGCTTCTTGCCGTTGTCATTCTTGGTTCGGTGTTCACGAACCTGTCCGGAAAGTTTGGAAAGATGGTAGGTGGAAACGGCTTCTTCGTCACCTATCTGATGGTGGTATCCATCCTGCTCGGAATGTTTGCGATCGTTTCCGATATAGCGGTGTCGGCAGTCTCGGATCTTACGGATCTGATGATTACCTTTATACCTGCTTATACGTTGGCTGTCTCCTATACAAATGGTGCAGGCACGGCGGAATTTACCTATCAGATCACGGTGCTGACCATTTTTCTGTGCGAGAAGGTGATCGTTCAGATTGTATTTCCGCTTACCAAATGCAGTGGCGTGGTCGGACTTGTGAATAAGTTAAATGTCGAGGATCATTTTTCAAGGACGGTTACGTTATTAAGGAATATTGCAGGATGGATCCTGAAAACCATGTTTGCAGTCGTAACCGGAATGAATGTGATAAAGGGAGTGATCGTTCCATCAGTGGATAAGCTGGAGAGAAATGCCGTCTTAAAAGCTTTCGGTATGCTTCCGGGTGGAAATACAGTTAAGAATGTTTCGGATATCCTGCTCGGTTCGGGGATGGTTTTAAAAAATGCGATTGGGATTGCGGGTGCAGTCGTCGTATTGTTGGCGGTGCTTCTGCCGGTTACCAAGATCGCAGTGATCTATCTGACTCTCCGTATCGTATCTGCATTTGTGCAGCCCTTGGGAGATAAACGGTTTTCCGACGGCATTAACATTATGGCACAGACCATCGGACTGATGCTGCGTGGCATCTGGTGTGCTTCCTTTTTATTTATCATCTCCCTCACACTCATGACGTTGCTTGCGAGGTGAAAAGCTGGTTGTCCATCCGGGTACATGCATAACCGTTTTTCAGAAATTGGTGGAAAGGAGTGTGGATGTTGTTAGCCTGGATCAAAAATATCGTCCTTTTTATATTATTCTCCTCTCTGGTATTTTTCTTGCTTCCGGATGAGAAATACAGAAAATACATGAAGCCGGCGGTTGGTTTTGTACTGGCGATCATTGTCCTGACACCTGTATTAAGTGCGGGTGGCTTAAATGATATTTTGAGCTTTGACTATTATTATGAATCCGTTGCAGGGGCACCAGGAAATGGAGATGTCACATATTATACAGATGTCATGGAGACGATGATCAAAGATCATTTGCGCGATACATTCCAACTGGACAGCAAGGTAGCGATCACCTTTGATGAGAACTATACGATCACAGCGGTTGAGGTTGATGTTGCGGTCGGAGAATTAGATACAAAGAATGACATTGAAGACAATGTTGTAAGTGAAAAAACAGCAGAGAAAGAGAAATCATTCGATCGTGCAGCAGATACAACAGAAAAAGAGAGCGTATCAGGAATTGCAGCAGATACAATCGTGGATGCGGCAAATCTCCGTCAGGAGATCGCAAAAGAGTATAAGATCAGTGAGGACAGGATCAAAGTATTTATAAATGGATATCAGACAAAATAACATGTACTAAAAGCGGACATGTTACATATAATGGAGTGAGAGAGCATGGAAGGAATATGGAATAACATCAAACAAAAGCTGCAGGAACTGAAAAAAGATAAAAATGCGGCACTTCGAAAGTGCATGGGAATTTTGCTTGCAGGTATTTGTCTGCTGGTCATTCTCTGGCCGTCTGATAAGAAAAACGGATTTTCCGGACTTGATGCTTTAACCGGAACGAAACAGGACAAAACGTCCGGTGGAGTGACCGGAAAACAACAGAACGGAGAGTATGCCTCAGACAATGGACAGGGAATTTCAGGAGAAGAATCATCGGCAAACAGCGGCTATGAAGATTATATAGCATTTCAGGAGGAGAAGCTGCGAGGGATACTGTCTCAGGTGAAAGGCGTCGGAACGGTAAGTGTCATGATCACATTAAAAGATGGAGGCGAGAAGATCATAGAGAAGGATGTGACGAAGTCCGATAGTGAGTCAGATGGCAGCAGTCAGAAGAGCAGGAGTGAGACTTCTGTTATGACAAATGCAGACAGCGGCGAATATCCCTATGTGAGCAAAACACTGGAACCGGAGATTGAGGGAGTTCTGGTCAGTTGTACGGGGGCTTCCGATCCGACGATTGCGATAAAAATAACCGAAGCGGTTCAGGCATTATTTGATGTTCCGGCGCATAAGATAGTTGTATTAGAACAAGAATAAAGCATGGAGGATATGGATGAAGAAAAAGATCTTTAAGAAAAACCGTTTGGTGATACTTGCCTTGTCGGTTATGATCGGAGTTGCAGGTTATCTGAATTTCAATGCAGGGAAAAGAGACGACCTGTTGCGCCAAAAGGCAAAGGAGACAAATGCGGATGCCGAAGTTATCAGCTATGACAGCGATAAAGCGGATGCTACGGAAGATGGACTTACAGATCAGGCAGACAAAGAAACGATGGGCATTTCTGACAATACAGAAGTGGGAGAAGCTGCATCGGAGAATACCGATACTACATATCTGGAACAGGCAGCTCTTGAAGAAAATGTAGAATTGAACAGTGATGAGGAGGATATCGGAGAAGCTGTTCTTACAAGTGCTCAGACCATGAAAAGTAATCTTGCGACTGCAAAACTGAACCGGGAGCAGAGCCGCGCAAGAAGCAAAGAAGCTTTGCTTGCAATCATCAACGATGAAACGATGGACAGTGCAGCAAAAGATGAAGCAGTAAACAGTTATGTAAAACTTACCGATACGATCGAGAAAGAAACAGATGCAGAAACCGTTCTGACAGCCAAAGGCTACACTGACTGCATCGTAACCGTAAATGATGATACCGTCGATGTTACACTTCCTGTTGCAAACCTGTCCGATACCGAACGGGCACAGGTAGAAGACATCGTAACCAGAAAAACCGGCTATGACGTATCCCAGTTGGTGATTACCATAGCCGAGGATAAGTAGGAATACACCTGCTGGGTTTATGACATAAATATGATGCCCTCTATAAATGACTTGCTGCGCTTTCGCATCAAAGCGCATCTGACGACACTATAATAAGAACCGGATACCCCATTGTAAATGACTTGCTGTGCTTTCGATTCGAAGTAAATGCCCTATTCGTAAATACTCCTGTGCAACTCGCCTTCGGCTCAAACAGGCACCCGTATTTACTGGCAATTTACTTCTCCTGTCGAAATGCTCGCAGATGTCATGTTACAAGGGGTATCCGGTTCTTGTTATAGTGCCTGTCTGAAGATATAAAAGATTATAGTGCCTGTTGGAGAAATAATTCAAATACAAATTCCCTCTATAGAATGATCCTTGTGAGGATTTCGATATGAGGTGCACATTGCCAGTAAATACGGGTGCCTGTTTGAGCCGTAGGCGAGTTGGCACAGGAGTATTTACGAATAGGGCATGTGCAGCGAATCGGAACCGCAACAAATCATTTATAGAGGGGATTTGATTTGTATTATCCACCAACAGGCACAATGGAAAAACTGCACAAAAACAACTGGATATTTTGTATAAATAGAATGTGTTACCTTGTTTTTATGTAGGGCGTCAGATATAATTAAGCTATATGTCTATATAGCAGAAAAAGACGTAGAATTACATAAAAAACAAGTTTTTTTACAGGGAGGTATGAATGAAAAACGGAAGAACAACAATGATAAAAAGGTTTTTTGCCTTGGTTCTGGCATTTGCGGTAGCTGTCTCGATCCTGACAGTGCCGGTACAGGAATCGTATGCAGCCGGTGGCAAAGTAAAAACGGTGGCAGTCACAAACCTGCCGGCAAAACAGCTTACACTCAAAAAGGGTAAGTCATTTACTCTGAAAACGAAAGTAA
>UMGJ01036473.1_pt1 | contig 15367 bp, 14 predicted proteins | sample 1965221 | NCBI WGS metagenome assembly UMGJ01 (sample SAMEA4836067, study PRJEB28245) | human gut metagenome | biome: gut microbiome; material: fecal sample | place: Denmark | collected 2008
AGTATTTCTTGCTGTTGCCGTGAAATCATTAGCGGAAACATTTACCTTGCCATCACTATCTATGTTAACAACGCTATCTTCTGAACCCGAAGCAACCTTGATATTGATATTAGCTGGAGTATCAGATTTTCCTACGACATTTATGTTTAATGTAGCCGAATTGGCATCTTGAAAAATTTCAACCGTCTTTCCGTCTATTTCTTGAACAAATCGGTTTTGATTTTCTTTCAAAAGGTTTGTGTAACCTTCTTCACTTATTATACCAATTACAATGGGGCGGTTTGAGAAGTTTTCCCTCAACCATAATACTGGCGTTCCTCTCTCCGTACTTTTTAGCGGAAAGCGTATTTTTTGGAGAACGTCAGGCAAAATCTTAACAGCACTTATGTAACCATAACCAAAACCTCCATTGATTGTTACCGTAGATGTACGATAGCAATCATCAATATATTGTTGCCTTGTATTATCATCAGGAACTACGATAAAACCGATACCTGATTGTCCTATGGCGTTGTTACCACCCCTATTTATTTCAAACTTTCCTTCCATATTACTTTTCAGATGTTAGTTTGTTTACATAAGTAGAAAGTATTTGCGACCTTTTCAAAAAGTATGCAAATACATTTATGTTTACTTTCCAAGATGAAAATACTTTCTTCCAGTTTTCAACTGTGATATTGTTGACGTCAAAATCTTCTCCAAAATCAATAATGTTGAAATAACTCATCAAATCTCCGTTGACTTCTTTACCGTCTATGTATTCTTGGAACATGCCTCTTGAAACATTCAAAGTCGTAGTGCGCTCAACTGAACTACCGCCGAAAGAAATACTGTTACTAACTGCATCCACATAGAATTGCTCATTGTTAGGCATGATAATGAGCGTTCCTCTCTTTATGCGTCTATCTCCGTTCAGAGTTATTGTGCCACTGCGAGTGAATGGTATATATGCGTTGCTTTCAATAAGGTATTTCAAATCTCTTACAGCATTCTTGATTATGTTTTCTCCGTTCTTCTTTTTCTGTTCATCCGTTGTTTGATTCCAATATCCACTCATGTAGAAATTCACATACTGACTCTGAACGGTCAAATCTTTACTTCCCCATATAGCGGCATATTCAGGAAAGAAGATTGCGGGCATGTATAGCATGGTTTGGTCCAATCCTCCATACTCTGCGTAAGGTATGAGTTGATACCATGAGTAGATGCCTGTATTTGTCCATCCTATGTTTGTAGAAATTATTTCTTGTTCTTCGATTAAGAATGACGTCAGGTCTTGCATCTTATTCATCCCTTCCTTATCAAATGGCGGCTTGCGAACCATGAAATAATATTGGTCACCAAACGTATCTCCCGAAAATTCTACCAAAGGTTGCTGACAGACTTTATTGAAGAAATTACCCAATGGTCCAGTTTGTAAGGCTATGCTGCTATCAAATATCTGTCTGTGACTGACAGATGAGTCCATGAGCAACTTCGTTATCTGCCATATACCAGGTGCCAACCTTTCCCCTACGGCTCCAACCTTAGTGGTTGTTGTAGTAACAACGTCTTGTTCAATAGCATTAGCATCTGAATCAGCTGTAATATCAATGTTCATATAGTTAGATACTGAATCATCAATATTCTCGGATAGCATTGCCGTATTTCTGCCTTCATTCAAAACCTTACCTTTCCAAGTGCAACGCTCGGAAAGAAATGGCAAAGGATTGACCGCCACGCCACCCTTTCTTATCTCAAGATGAACGTGTGGTCCAGTACTTCTTCCGCACCTTGGAGTATCACTTGGGTCACCACCGCTATAAGCTAACAAATCACCTTCAGCAACAGTTTGTCCTCTTGAAGCAACAGTTTGATGAAGATGCATAAAGATAACATCATAATATATTGATGCCGTAGCTCTGAATCTCAATTTCATGTAAAGTCCTGCTCCATTAGCTTGAGTTGCTATCTGTATGATTTGTCCAGCTGTTGGAGCCAATATTTTAGTGTTGACTGGTACAGCAATATCAATTCCGTTATGTCGTCTGCCGTTTCGCATACCTATTGGAGAAGATATTATCAAAGAAGTCTTATTTCCAAGCCAGCCTTTTTTGAAAATTGGTATCATAAATCTTACTTTATTTTAACATACATACCATCACCCAAATACGTCATTCCTTCGTTCAATCTCGGAACTGACGGAGTGTCTGAATTTCTCGCTCCGTTATCACCGCCAGTTATTGGCGCATACTTATCCTCATTAACATTAGGCATATTAGTTCTGAAAGCATCGTTGTTAGGAACTTCCATTGATGAACTACTATCCGATTGTCCACTTCCTGAACTTGCTCCGTTTGCCGTTCCTTGAGTATTGGAAGAAACATCAGGATAAAGTTCAGCAAATCTTGTTCGCCTATCTCCCCAATCTTCAAACACATAGTCAGGAACTACCTCTATATTAGCAAGCTGAGAAATTACTCCCTTCATTATGAAGTCCAGTGAACGGTTGAATGGAGTGGCAAAAACGTCTATTTCGTTTGTCAATCTGCGAAGTCTGTTTATGGGAGTGTTATATTTATTTCCGCTCATATCAGCATTGCGAATATCGCCTTGTTTTCCCATACTTTCTGTATTAGCAAAAATTTGGCTCTCTCCCCAAACCGTAGAAGTATTGAAAAATAATGAACTATCATCTGTCAATAACTTCATCAAATCCCTACCGCTTACCGTAACATTTCCATTGCCATTAGCGTCTTGATAAACACTGACATTGTCAACCAATCCTATCATATCGAAAACATTACTACCCAAAGACTTTTCAAGCTCCAATTTTTCAAAAGAAATGAACAAAAGGTCATTAGATTGAATAAGCCAATTGAAGTAATTATGTTCCATGGCAACAATACCACCTTTATGAAAGAATTGTTTACCATATTGGTATAGGTCTATTTGCTCAGCACGTCTATCCGTATATGTAAAAATCTTCATCAATGAGTTATTAGTATCAGCATAAGGCTCTATCTTTAACAATTGCTGAATGGAATTTATAATGGGCAATGTAATAGAAAAAGAACCACCCGACAACGAAACATTTGTAGTCATATTTACAATAAAGTCCGATATATCTACAAATTTATTGGTATTACTACGAATAGTGCCCAAAGCGTTCATATTGTCTAATGCGCCAACATAATATAAGGACTTGAACCAACCCCAAACAGAACACTCTGGATTGAGTTTCTTCGTACTACGGTCAATATTGTATCCTTCGTTTTGAAGTATGTTTTGTATCTGCTGATTTTCAAAAGCATATATGTTATCGGTTTGAGCTTCAAAATTTGTTTGAGAAATAGCAAGCTCATAAGTTACGTTCTTAGCCTGAATTTTAAGAGTACAAGGACAAGGCAAAGTCATATCGCTTGTAAGGTCATCAGATGTAATTGAATCCTTACCTTTCTGCTTAGCATATTCAGCTTTCTCGTTCAAAGACATCTGATTGAAAATCATATCCCTATTATAATCAAACAGCGCATCAACGGAAATGACACTGGTTGAGATATGCTCTGCCTCCATATATTCTGCTAATGTTTTAACAGAAGAGTCATGATGATATAAAGTTAGATATTCCATGTTAAAAAACTCTTTGTTTTATTATATCAGCAAGTGACTTAGTACCAGTGACTAAATCCTTTACATCCTTAGCAAGATTTTCAAGAATGCTAACACCAGCGTATATTCCATCAGATGCTTTTATCAGCGTTGACGTCAATTCAGAAGTATATCCCTCAACTTGCTTAGCATAGGTATCTCTGACTGGAGTATTGTAAGTATTGTAAGTATTTACCTCTCCATTAGCAAGAGTTTGTCCAGCTCTACCGCTCGTGATACCCCTTAGAATAGCATCCCTACGTTCAGGGCTTTCTATGCTTGAAAGCAATGCTTTACCTGCCCAATATCCCATAGGTGTATCCGTACCTCCATACATATTTTGTATCTTCTGCATATAAGCTCGGATAATCTCACCTTGTTTGGCAGGGTCATTGATTGCTCGGTCTATCAGGTCTGAACGTCCAGCAGTTTCAGGCAGCAGTTCTTCTACCGTACCGTACAGCAACGCTCTCATACGGTCATTCTGAGGATTGGTAATGGTGTTACGCACAGCCGCAATGTCACTTCCAGTCCTACTATCCACCGTGTAGTTTTGCAGCTGAGCAAATGCCTCTATTTCTTTGTTAGCTATGCTAATATTAGGTCTATCTTGAAAACGCATGAGTTGTTGCATAACTCCTTGTTGCATATTCAGATATTCCTGAACTCGGACATAGTTACCTTGCGACACTCCGCTGTTTTGTATTCTTGAAAGACGTTCTACAAGGTTGCTGATAGCGTCCGTAGCATTCATTCCATAACGGTCATATTGACCTGCGGCTCCCAAAGCTCCTTGGTCAAGAGAAAAAACCCTTTCCAATGCTTCCTGATAATAGGCTTCTGTTATACCATCCGAAGCAACTCCACGTTGTCTTATTCTCCTTGAAGCAGATTGAGCAAATTCAGGAGCAGACAAACCCATAGAGTTTATTCCAGCTAAATCATAAACAGGCGAATAATCCCAAAGCCTTCTGTACATTTCCTCTCTTGTCGCTCCGATTGAACCGCCACCGAAGTTAGGGTCATTCTGAATCAATGCTGCAAGTCCTGCCATTTGGTCAGATTTTTGAGCTTCCTGAGTTAGTAATGTACCAATGGTAGCAATAGGTTTAACCCAAGCAAGTGAACGTGCAGCACCTCTATCACTCATACCAAGCATAGAAGTAACGGTTTGAGCACCGCCCATAATAATGGAACCTAAATCACGACCTGCTACACCACGGGCAAGTTGGTCAAATCCCATCATTGTTTGGATTGTCCTCAAACCCCAATCAATTTTCTTTTCGTCATCTTCACCGCCACTGGTGTCGCCACCCCTTTCAATATCCCTTATCTGTTGGTCAAGCTCACGAACTCTTACAGCAGCTTGTCTGGCAGTTTCCTCATCTTCAGCCGTATCACGGTCAATGATAGCTTGCTGACGCTGCTCCCGAAGTTGACTCAAAAAAGAATTTGGATTCAAATTTCCTCCGCTCCTGCGAATTTCCTCCGTGAGTTCTTCAATAGTGCGGCTCAGTTCTTCTTCTTTTTGAGTTTGTTCTTCTTCGATAGCGGCAATATCATCATCGTACTGCCTACCAGCCGTTTCATAACGTCTGTCCCTTTCTTCCCCCCAACGGTCAATAACTCTCCTGACCTCATCGTCATCATCTATTGTAGAAATTTCTCGGTCAATGCTTTCGTCAATATCTCTATCAATATCAGAATAGCGTTGAGTCATACGCTGTTGAGCCTGTTGGCGTCTTTCTTCATACTGGTTAGCTATCTGCTGACGTTGCGCTTGTTCAATTTGAGAAATAATGGGAGTGTACCTATCACTTGGTCTTTGATAGGTACTGGCTTGTTCAATTAACATCCTACGCAAGTCATCCATGAGTCTTGCGTTGGGGTCAAATATCGGGCTTTGACGATTGTCCTGACTATCAGTAGTGGAAGTACGACTATCACCACCTGGCGTAGTCGTGCGACCGTTATCAGGAGTTGTTGGTTGAGCACCTCCAGTGTTTCTTCCTGTTATATCAATCGTTACGTTTGGCATTGTCAAATTCTTTTAAGTCCAAATTTTCATAATCTTCATCAATCTCTTTTTGTGAAACTTTAACACCGCTGACGTCATCAATCTGATACTCCTGTTCGTGTAAACGTCTTATCTTTTCATCTTCACGATATTCTATATACATGTCAATGAAATTCATCCGTCTGTGTTCGGGTGAACCGAAAGCAACATTATGTTTCCTTCTCCACCAATAGTCAAGAATAAAACCTGAGTGCCAACGATTAACAAAATCGTCAACACTCTTTCTCAGGTCATCGTTATTCTTGTTCTGTTGTATCATTAGTAGCAGATGAATAAAGTTGTCCCATAATCTTTGAATACCAAGGCAAAATCTGCTCTTTGTAAACAGTCACCAAAGTCTTAACCGTTTCTGGCTTCATCTGAGTGTAATCAATTCCATCTTCTTCTTCGGTTATGAAATTCTTCAGCTTTGGGCACATTACAGTCAAGAAGGCAATTGTATCTACAATATCCAATATAAAGTACATAGACTTTACACCTGATGCTGCGAATGAACCGTACTTGCCTCCAGTCAAAGCGTTTTTCAACGACTCAATGTCAATCAGTTGTCCGACATTAGGAAATTTAACTTGAAATTTCTTGTCGTTGTAAGAAATGGTAATTTCTCTTTCAATCATAATTTTTACAATTTTTAATTAACAATAAAGCACCACTTCCAATAAGAAAGTAGTGCTTTAACTATAACTGTGATTTGACAAATTGTCTTATCAAGCCTGAGTGCTATTGAACAGAATAGGTGACAGATATTCAAACTCAGTATCTCTACCTGAAATTTGTCCTTCTTGTATGTCAAAACCTTCTCTGGTGGCGAAAGCTCCAGCAACCTTTGCAAAGGTTTCATATTTGGCGCTTACCAAACCAGTTTCTGTATCAATCTGACCATCCTTAACTTTTCGTAGGATAGAAATTTCCAAACCATCTTCCTGAAGCAGAATAGCGTTTGCCCATTCCTCCAAAGAGTTGGCATTGCGGAATGTTCCCTTTTTCACTACATTAGCTAAAAGATTGAAATTGATAGTGTATGATGAACAAGTCAAACTACCTGACCATTCCAAAGCTGGAAGTTCAGAAGGAGTGAGAGTGCCCAATCCAGTCACACGACCTCTACGAATTTGCTCCGTAACACGGACATTCTTCATCTTACCCACCGTTACACTATTTATTTGAATAATAGCTAATGGAGCCGTCATTACTCTTTTTTCCATAAGTCTTCAAATTAAAAAGTGAAATCTAAAATGTTACCAATAAAGAACGTCTTGTTCACAGGTACGTTTGGAACAAAGTCGTAGGTAATGAAATAATCGCCATTGTTAGCAGATACTTTTACGTTCTTCCAACTAATAAGTAGATTATCATTACCAGTAGAAGCAACCAAAGAGTTGAGCTTGGTTTCGGTAAAGTTCTTCACTGACTCAGGTGAAGCCTGCGCAGCTGTCTGACCAGTAAATCTCGTTTGACCTTCCAAAATAAGCTCTTTGTTCAGCTGAGCCTTAATTAACTCAACAGACAACTCAAACGACTGACCGTCATCGGCAATAGTTTTCTTGTTAGCCTGCAAAGTTGTAACACCTTGGTTTACGCACCAATACCCCGATACATTGCGAACATGTAAGATACCAGCTTGTAGTGCTTTCTCTCTTTCTCGCTTTTTGAGGTCATAAGCGAATGATTGATAACCAACTCGCTTGAACGTCAAAGGAGTTTGAGCAGCCATACCAGCATTCAATCCTATGATAGCGGCAGCAAGGTAAATCGTAGGCAGCTGCTTCGTACCATTACCGTCCTTGCGGTCAACGATAGGTGAACCATGAACAACTACTACCTGACCGCTGTTGAAATACTTAGCAATTGCCTGAGAACTGTTTGATTCACCAAGCAAGTCAGTATCATCCTGACCACCTGGAACAACCATGAACTCGGTGAACTTAGCATCCTGCTTCAAGAATGTAAACAGCTTACCGTTTGTTGCTGCGTCAACACCCTTACCGCTTGCAGCGTTCAAGTTGGTGCACAAGAAGAAAGTAACGTCAAGCTCATCAATAGCTTCCAAAATGTCGTCATACTCCGTACCGCTCAAATACTGAGTAGTACCGCCTGCTGCCAATGTCATTTCGACAGCAGCAAGCTCAGTTTCTCCTGAACCAGTCATGCTTACTACAAAATTGTTTAACATGTATCTGTTGGAGGATGCCCAATCATAAAGCTCCTGAAGAGTTGTGAAGTCATCTGACTCGGCAATAAGGTTTGGCTGAGCATCGTTCAAAGAGTAAGCGCCAAATGACTCACCAGCGTCATCCGTACCCATATATGAGCCACGATAAACTTGGAGTTTGAATGTATCTTCGGTATCACCTGCTACAATCTGCGCTCCATAACCTACTTTCAAAACTTCTCCTACCTTTACACCATTTCCTACAACACCTTCATTTTTACATTTTAATACCAAAGCATTGCTTGATGAAATGGTAAGAGTAAGTGTTGCGCATTTAGTGGTTGCTGCTCGTGCATAATACAGTTTAGGAGCGCCAGCTGAACCTGTAAGCGGAGTGAAAATTTTCTCAGCTAAATTGCCAACAAATCCACCGCCCATGAAAGACAAAAAGTCTTCATAGTTCTCAAACTCATAAACTGATTTCAGTCCTTGAGCAAGCTCGCCATGAACACCTGAACCGCCAGCAAATTCATATGAGCCATTCATAGACAATCCAGTGTCAATAATCATGACGTTGCCAAATTCAGCAACGTTGACTACCGAAGTAGGATTGTAAACTGTAGCAGCATATGAACCTGGTTCAATGTAGTTCTTTCCGTGAAAATTGACTACTGTTGCCATATTATCTACTTTATTTGTTAAAATATATTTGAAATCTTCTTAATTATACCTGCTACTGATTTGTGCTGTCATTGTAATCAATCATTCTCATACAAAAATAAAACTTCTTAGCAACTTCATTTTTTACAAGTTGTGGAACCGTATGTTCGTATTTGAAAGAAAGATTTATGACCTTATGGAATAATGGCACTGGAGTGAGGTCATCTTGCATCACTATATCGTTCCCCGATAATTTAGGAATGCGAATACCCATCAATTCCAAATGCGGTACAAGCATCAGCAGCATGCTTTTCAGTATGTTATACACTACATTTACTTCAGAAGAATTATTGCTTGTAATCATGATTTGATACGTACAATCATAAATCTGAGTAAAACATTGCTGTTCCCCTATCTTGTTGCCTTCTTCGTCCAAGATATTCTCGCTCATATACCCCTCATCCTCACCTATGGTTGATTCACCTTGTTCAGCAGGCAAAAGAATGTGCATTGAAATAATCTTAGCAACCTCTTGATTATATCCGAAGTTTACGGAAAGATTTTTGGGAGTCAATATCATTTTCTTAGCTTGCACAAAATAATTGTACAAATTCATTTTGATAGGTTTCCCCTCTTCATCGACACCCAATATCTTATACAAGATAGTTTCTTTATCATCGTCTGCGTGTTCTTTCAAATCGTCACGCAACAATTTTACGATACTCTGCAAAGTATTGTAAATTACAATTTCGGGTAAAAGTATTCCACTCATAATACACCTTCTAAATAAGTTGTTACTTCATTTTCTACAATAGTTTCAACGTCAGTCATATTAACCGCTTCATCAGCTAACTGGTAAGCCTTAATTCCACGGTGTATCCAACTCAATGGGTCTGAGTTAGCTCCAGCACGTCTAAACGTACCATACATATTTTGAGTAGTTTTACCATACTGTCCAGTGATTTTCGTCAAGCCTTCATATATAGAACTTTTGTGGACATACTCATCATATCTCGGATTGTTAGGAGTTTCTTCAATAGCAGCTCTTGACCTTGGAACATCGTAGGGTGAAGGAATTTCCTGAGCAGTTAGTGGTCTGCCTGATTGACGTTTCCTCATGATATCATATATCTCTTGAGGCATTTCGTTAGCAAAACCTGCTTGCCCTACAATGCCAGGTGTTCCATGTCTAAACGGAATGGTCAAATACCAATCTCCACCCTTACGAACCTGTTTGCCTTTTGCGTTGTAAACTGGGATAGTGTACCGTACCTTGCTTGACTTCTTAAAGCCTTCTTTCATGTCGAAAGCTGAAGCACCTTGCTCAATCATATTAGACAAGATACCAGTCAACACTATTTGCTTAGCAAATCTACCTTTATCAACCTTAATGATATTTTGCAGGTATTCAGGTACAGTTGAATTCAACCTTTGCTTAGCAAGTGCCTGCCAATTAGCATATACTACCGCAGTAACTGCATTTACGCAAGTTTCTGTAAGCATATCAATCTCTTGGTTTGACAAACCAAATTGAGATTGAAGTCCGCTTAGGTCTATTGTTATTGGCTGAGGCATATTATTCAGGCATTACAGTATTTTCAAAACTTTCTTCTCCGAATTTCTGAGCATCGAATATGTAGTGAGCTTTTCTTGCTAACACATTTATAGGCATTTGCCTGAGCTCTGAATCATCGAAAGAACATAACTTACCTTCCCGAACTTTCATCAGCTCTCGGTTGACGTCTATGACGTGATAAACAGGATAGTGAGAATATCTTACAGAAACGCTCATATTAGGAGTTTTCTGATTAACATCCTCCACGGGCAAAATACTCAAAAGACTTTGGTCAAATACTATCTTGTTTTTATCCACAACATACATTTCGCTCGGAATAGGCTCCAACTTAGTGTAATCGCCAAGGAACAAAAACATATTGCTTATTTCCAAAGGCTCATACACTGGATAGGCTAAAAGTTCACCTTCATACAATTCAGGTCTTAAAATCTCCGAATAAAATTCTTGTAATTGCAACAAGATAATTCTATCCATGAACCCAACCTTATCAATGCCCTTAGTTGTAATTGAAGCTGTCCCACGATTAACCTCACCCCAATCAAGATAGCGTTTCTTGCTATCCATATGTTGAGCAATGATACGTGTTTCAGTTCTATCAACAAAAAACCAGCCACGTCCCAAACAATTTTTACAAGTGGAAAGTGCCTGGCCAGTTGCCTTATCTACGCAAGGGCATCTCATCGCTCTATCTATGTAAGCATCGTACCCTTGCGATTGAATGAGTCTTTCAAAATCATCCACCCTCCATCCTACTCTTGGGTCAATCGGAGCAGCAGGCGTTTGATAGGCAATTGGTTTATCGGTAATGATGCTCTTTCGGTTTTTATTGTTACTTTCCATGCTTACAAAACTTCAAATACCACGCCCCTGTACTTAGATTTCAATATAGGCAAGACTTGATTCATTTGGTCAATGTAAGTCTTTATACGACCTGAGAAAAGTCCACCTTGAGCACTACGGGTCAACGGAGTATTTTGACTTACTCCGTCAAGCGTTATGCTTATAGATGTTAAACCAATTCCATACAACACATCGCCTATAATAGCAAGAACATTGAGTGCAGCTAACTTAGCAGTAAAATCTAATAAATCAGCAGGTATCTTATCCCAACCAGTGATATATCTTGTACGCCAGTAGTTTGGAATATAAGCCTGACCAAACCATCCAAGATGCGGTGAAATACCGTTGTAAATCAAAGAATTGTTTGTCATATGAGCACCTTCCTTACTACCAGTATTTGGAATAAGATATATATTTCGATATATTGCTACTGACTCAATTTTCTTAATAGACAACCATTCTCTGGGATAAGTCAATTGACAAACATCGTTTATCCATCCCTCCAAATTGTCTATATAGGCAATAGGATACATTGTTTTGATATACCCCCAAGACATAAATTCCTGCCTGATGTAATCTCGGTTTTCCTCTATGACTTGTTTTGTTAGCTTAATACTGAAAAGATTTTCTATCAAAGATTGAGCTGACAGAATGTGCTGAGAAATGGATGACATGGACATTTTCCTACCGTCATTTGAACACATAGGAATACCAAACATGTAATTCTCTAACAACTCGGTTGGAGACATAATCATCCCCATATTTTTGTTGTATTTTATTTTCAGTCTTAAACTTGGCATATCAAAACAATGTTACTGTTGTTAATCTTCCTCTTCAGCCGTTTCGTCATACTTCTTCAGAAGATATGCTTTCATCAGCTTCTTAGAAGAAAGTTTGTCATATTCTTCAGCAGGCAAATTGCCTTCCTTAGCATAGTCCTTCATCTGAGCAACGGTCAATCCGTCAAGATAGGCTTCAAACCTTTCTCGGTCAGACTTTCCATCTTCTTCGGTTTCCTCTTCCTCAGCTTCAGGCTCTTCAACCTCATCCGTTAAAGTCTTTTCTTCCTCTTCAGTTTTAGCGGCAGACTTCTTCAGATATTCCCAGTCATTAGTGCCTTTTACAAGCAACGCTGCACACTTAGGTGACACTTCGGCTACTCCGTTGTGGTCAATGCTAATAACGCCATCTACGGGCACGCAGAGCTTCATAGAAGCAATCTTGCTGTTTTTTGCTTTAATTTTCATTTTCTTGAACGATTTTTAAGAAAAAAGGGCAGGGCAGAACAGCCCCACCCCCTTCTTCGATTGTTACTATTTTCTGACCTTGATTTACTGGATTGTCTTTCCGATATTGATAAAGCGTACCATCTTCTTCGGAGCATACAGCAACGGAGTACCATACAGCAAAATCATGAAGCGGAAAGCAGGAGACAGAACAGCCAAATCCATCTTCATCAGCGGAGCCAACTGAGAGAACTCAATAACTTCGTTGTCGAACTGGAACAGAATGCTCTGGTCAGTATCAGGCAAGTACCGATTCATATCACGGATAATTTGAGGAGAACCGCCGTCATAACCACGGGTCAGGTCATCAACCGATACCTCAAACAAAGGATAGAATGGGCCAGTAGCAGCTCCGCCAACCTTAGTACGGTAAATGCGATATGCCGTTGCTTTGTTAACACCACCACCGTCAGCGAACTTGAGGTCAATGGCAGAACCAGCAGTTGCAGCTACGGCAGTACCGTAAACAGCTAAATCGGACTCACCGAAACGGTTGATTGCCGTTACAGCGTAGTACACGTTACCAGCATCCGTGCTACCCCACTTGCTTCCAGCAATTGAAGGTTGAACTGCAGTAGGCGTTGAACCGTCCCAAGTCGGTTTTGTCGGAGCTTTCTGAGAAGTGGCGGCTGAAGATGCAGTCTTTGCCGGCAGCTTCTTGAAGAACACATCGTGGTTCAAACCGATACGACCGAACTGAGAGTCAAATGCCTGAACACGCTGACCCATAATACCGTCAGACAAGCTCGGAGTATTGGGCACAATGAACTTATTACCATAGAAGTTCTTAACAAAGTTGGAAAGAACTGCGGGTGGTCCATAAATCTGAGTACCCAAACCGTAGTTTTCTACGATAGTGTTTGCGGCAGTTTCGATAGCGTCCTCAGTCAGAGCAGAGCCACGCAAGTCAACAACATGCTCGCTGTCCATATAGTCAGCATAAGATGCCCAAGAGTCAGAATTTCTCTGCTGAGCAATAAAACTGCTGAACTGTTCAGGAACAATCTTCTCATCACCGAAGTACAAGCCTTCGTTCAGAGCACGCAAAATCCACAACGTACCGTCCTTGATAGTGCGCTCCATCACGGAACCAATCATCGTATTTACAAGGGTCATCTGGTGAGTTACGCTCTTGGTTACACCAAGGTATTTCACCAACTGAGCCCTGCGTACAAATACGCTGTCTTCCTCTTCAGGCAGCTCACCTTCTCTGTTCCAACCTCCACGGTGTGCACCGTAGCTTACTTGCTGGTTGTATTCTTCAACGGTGTTGTAGGCAGGTTTCTTCGGAATATCCTTCCACAACCGAATATCTTGCTCACGGAAAGTAAGGTGCTTCAGAGTTTTCTCCAAAGACTCAACTTTCAACGGAGCACCCGACGCAGTAGTCAGGTCTGTGGTTTCACGGCCAGTAATCTGTTCCGCAGCCAATGCTTTGTTAAGCTGGTCAACGGTTTCAGAACTTTCCATTCCAGCACGGAAACCATCTTGCTGAGAGGCAAGGCCATAATCAGCCAAGTTGATTGTCAATCTTTCGTTCATCTTATTCTCGTTTTAAGCGTTATTTAACAATTTCATATCCACACTCATTCTTTACACGGGCAATAATACTTGCCGGCAAAGTTTTGCTTGCTTCAAAGGTAGTACAAGCCTTGCTGAACTCAGCGTCATATCCCTTAGCAAACGTAGCTTGGTCAAGAATTTCTGCAACCAATCTCGGCTGTCGGCTCATAGATACCTGATTTGACTTGCGACCTTCACCGCCTTTGTTCAAATCATCCTCTTCATTACCCTTAGCAAACTGACGTTCAACTGGACGTGCAGCACTGAGTGACTTCGGAGCAGGAACCTCAGAACCAAACTGCTCAATCTTTTCGGTCAAAGCTGAAATGGTGTCTTCCTGAGCTTTTACAAGGTCAAGCAACTCCGTTTCACGCTCAGCAGCTTTCTCCAATTTCTGACTTGCGTCCTTAATCATGACGCCCAAAGCCTTAATGTACTTGGAAGTAATTTGATGAGAAGTCGCCATTGCTTTTTCGATACGGTCAAAACGGTTACCACCTTCACCGCCTTTCTTCATTTTGCCTCCGCATCCTTTCTGAGCATCGTCATCATCTTCCTCATTTTCTTCGGTAGTTTCTTCCTGCTCTTCAGAGTCATCAGCATCTTCTGCTTTCTTAGCTTTCGCCTTATTCAGAGTTTGCTCCTTGCCTCCGTTGGTGCATCCGTCACCACCCTTTTGGACATCTTCAGTCGGCTCTATATCAAGCCCAAGGGCTTCATAAGCCTTCTGAATATCCTCTTCTGTGACTGAAATTTTACCTTTCATATTGGAAATTTTTGATATAAGTGAATAAATTTTTTCTGCTTTTTCAATACTAATACCTGGAATGTCTTTGAAAAGTCGCTCAACTACCTCTGATTTTCCAAAAGTTTGATTTTTGAGCTTTTTATTCAATGACTCTTTTCTCAAAGGCTTTCCGCTTTCGGTGTCCAAACTCTTTTCTTCTTTTGTTTCCTCATCGTCATCCATATCATCGTCAATATCACCTTTAATGATATTAGCGAATGTCTTGGGATTTTTCGGCTGATGAGTGATAGCCACTCCAGTGATAATAGCTTTTACAATCTTTTTGTAATCAGGAGAATTTTTGTTGTTAGATTTTCTCTTGACAACTTTTCCTTCGATAGAATACCCCAACCGCCTTGTCTTTGAATCTTTCTCAAGAGTATTAGCAAGCTCCCAAACATCGCAAGCTATCTTAGAACTCGGATACAAATCTGTCTCAATGTACAAACCCTCTGGACGTATCTCTGCTTTTGTAGGCTCTCCGATAATAGTAGCAGGTTGTCCCTTGGCTTGATGATGCCAATTGACCATACCACTTTCCATCAATGGTTTGATGTCAAATCCCTTGGGGTCAAGAAATTCTCCATCGGCATCTTCGTCTGAAGTGGAAGCAATACCGCCTAAACGCATTACTTGTTCTCCAGTCGTAGGGTCAATGGTTTCTTGAGCCTTTTCGATAGGACACCAAAACTTGAAACTATTTTCTAAATTATTTGACATATCTTTTCAAAAATAAAAGGTCAAAAGTTTTGTTACTCTTGACCTCTTTATAACTGTCAACAATAAAATTGCTAAT
>UMGJ01038241.1_pt1 | contig 15359 bp, 19 predicted proteins | sample 1965221 | NCBI WGS metagenome assembly UMGJ01 (sample SAMEA4836067, study PRJEB28245) | human gut metagenome | biome: gut microbiome; material: fecal sample | place: Denmark | collected 2008
GTACCCTCAGAAAGATAAGCTCACTCTGTCAATTTCCCCACGCACCGATGTACTTTAACGAATAGTTACAAATTGTACATATACCAACACAATTACTACATTAGCATTGTGCACAAATATATAATGTAAAATTTGTGTAGTTTTTACTATTGTAATGTGATTCAATATGTACTACTATAATACTGTGCTTAGGCACTAGCAGTTATATACATCACATAAACAATATAAGAAAAGAGGTATAAATATGAAATTAACAGAAACATTTTTAATGGATTCAGACGGAGAAAAAACAGTATATATCGATACTGATTTAACTAGTATAAACTTTGGTAAATTATTTGTAAAAAAAAATAAACAAATAACAGAAATTTTATTTGAGGATTGTAATTTTTCTTATGATACTTTCTTTGACATAAAAGAAAAATTAAATGATAAATATACAAAATGCCAAGCCTCAGTAATGGCTGATGAATTTACAAAAACAATGAAAACTATAGACATAAATTTTGTTTGTAATGTAGGAAAGAAAATAGGATTTAATTTTGATTTATTAAAAAGACTATATGAATTATCAACTTGTAAGAAAGTGTTTTTGTAGTAAGGAGGAACTAATATGAACACAATATTTTATATTAAGAATGGAAAAAAGACGAACAAAATTAAGCCTAAGTATATGTATAGCTTAGACAAACTCAATAAAGCTATAAGCTACGGAAGTACCATAGTAAGATTTGACGAATTACAGAAATGGTACAAAACCAAACAGCATTGGAATTTAGTGACCAAGGATAGAGATAGACTAGAGACTGTATTAAATGAATTTGGATTTTATTATAGCTGTGCTTTTAGGTCAGAGGGGGCAGAAAGCTTTTATATCGAATTAGATTTAACTAAAAAACAGAATCAAAGAGCAGTAAAAATCTTTCAGGATTTTTATATAAATTTATAATTATTACGCTGGTCTATCGGCACGACGGGAAGAAAGAGGTAATTTTATGAAAATTAAAGCAACAGTTTATCCAAACAAGGAAAGCAATACTAATTTGAAAGCTATGGTAATTCTTGAAGTTGAAGATTGCTTAATCATCAATTCAGTAAAAATCGTAGAGGGTAAAAAAGGACTATTTGTATCTATGCCACAGTACAAGGATAAAAACGGAGACTACAAAGATATAGTTTACACTAACTCTAAAGAAAAACGAAACAGCTTAACAGCTCTCATATTAGCTGAATACGAAAAAGTTACAGGCACTAAAGATAATACATCAAATATCTAATATGAATAAATATGATATTGACAGCAATTTACATATTAATATTAATACAGGGATTGAATTTACAAGGGTAGCCCTAGAATTAGGCTACCCGGTGCAGTCAATCATTAAAGAGTTGAGAGAGCCGACTGAGTATAATATTAAGTTAGAAAATTTGAGAATTGCAGATAAAACAGTATCAGGCTATGCTTTACTCACTGATATTGACGATATTGAGAAATCTATAGCAAGTAGAGGTACAACTGAAAATCGATATACCGCTGAGAAACTTATAAGAATATTAAGCAAGTATACAGATTACTAAATAGAAAGGGGTTAAAGTTATGTATAAAAGATTAGCAAAGGCTAACAGCTATGACGGAACACGAAAGTTAACAGATATTAAAGGAATAGTGATACATTGGACTGCAGGGAGTTTTGACACCGCAAAAAATAACGTTGATTTTTTTGCAACGTCAAACACACGATATGCAGGGGCACATTATTTTACCGACAAAAAAGGATATGCAGGTCGTTCGCTTCCACTTAAATACATTGCAAACGCTGTTGGTGGGGGAGTAATGGGTGACGGTGGAAAAAAGTATTATAATATTCTTAATAATACGAATACAGTATCAATCGAACTTTGTTCGTCAACTTATGAAGAACCTTATAATAGAAAGCAAATAAAACGAACTAAAAAATTAATCAAGTATATAAGACGTAAATGTCCAAATATTAAATATATAGCTCGGCATTACGACATAAACGGAAAGTGCTGTCCTGCAACTTTAATTACTCCAGCTAGATGGAAAGAGTTCGTTAAAGATGTAGGTTGTACAGATTTAAAGTACACACTATAAGAAAGAAAATTCTAATGAAGATTATAAAATTCTAATTGTTGGGGAGCTTATTAATAATAACACAAGAAAAGTGTATAATATCAGAAGTTTAAATCCTTTCCTTGAATGTAAGATAGTAGTTAGTTCCACAGGAACATATAAATATATTAGTCCTAGAGAAAATATTATAATTGAGATTATGCAAATTAGAAAATTTTGCAATTACATTACATTAATAATGTATTATAATTATATTCGAGGGCTAAATGATACTAAAGTACAAGATATTAATATTGTTCCTGATTTGGAAGTCTATGACAAAGTGGTTATGACCAAAGAAGAAATAGAAAAAAACTTGACTATGAAATCATAATAAAAGATTGATTTTTAACCCTGACTAAATATTTAGTCAGGGTATATTTTTATCTCATTCGCGGAAAAACAAACGGACAAAATCTTTGATTATATCTAAATTGAATTGGTGGAATTGGTTCAGGCAAAGGTGGGTCATCACTATCAGCTCTTGCATAATACTGCCATTTATCATCGTAATAACTTCTAATACTTATTTGTTCGTCAGGCGGTAACGTGTCATTATGAGCTCCGACTAACTTGGTTGCTCCTGATGAATCGCTTTCAAAAACAACCTCGGTGTGACCTTCTCCGTTAACATTATAAAATAATATATCGCCCCTTATTAATTCAGCTTTAGACTTAAATCTTTGTACTTTAAAACCTAAATTCTCAAGCTCTGTTTTTTGATTTGCGGTGGTAAATTGAGTTTGTAAATCATATCCCCCGCCATTATGCAGACCAAAAGAAACAAAACTACTGCAATCAAAATAATATCCCTCATACGTCCAAGGTACACCGTGTCCAGCTCCTAACTTATATAAATATTTATTATCGTTTGCAATATTTTCACACCACTTTAAAAATCCAGTTATACTTGTATCATCAACTAAATTAAAATCAAGTATATCATTCCATTCTTTACTTCCTATGTGTCCGTTAGAATCTCCATTATATCTTTTTAATATGTTTGCTTGCGACTGGTCGGCAGGTCGCTCATAATTTTTTAACCAAGCCCCTGTTAAATAAAGTATACTTTCGGTACTTTTAATAAATTCTTTAAATGTGATAGGATAGTCGCTTGTTTTAATCCATTGCAGATTGTTTTTTGCTTCATAGTCTATTACTGAAAGCTGTGTAAACATAGTACTATAAGTATTATATCTTCCGATTGCTTTTGCTCTTTTTTGTAGATTGCTTTTCGGTGTCCATTGTACTAATCCATAGCCTGAACCACCTACCTCGTTAAGCATAGGATTTGCAGTTGATTCTGCTGAAATGTTTCCAAGAATGGCACATATCGAGTTATTGCTCCACCCCAAATCACTTAGCTGTTTGCAGTATTTAAGAACACATTTAGCATTAAATTTTTGCTGTTTTTCTGTCAGATAGCTACTACTTCCGTAGTAGCTCCCTGACTTATCCTTGTATATTTTAGCCATATTATTATTACCTCACTATCTATGATTAGCTTCCTTATACTCATTATACTTATATACATAATTAATCGAATGCCAAATAGTTGTTCCGTTATCAAACATCTGTTTAATTACATTCAAAGCGTCTTGCGGAATATTACCGATTAAATTAACGCCACTTGTTTTTATATAATTCCAATATGGTCGACTGTCGAATTTAGGAACTTTTATTTGATTGATTTTGTAGCCAAACATTGAAAAATAATCATCAATCATTTTACAATTTTCAGCTGTAATTGTAACTGTTTGGGCTTTAAATCCTATCTGTCCAACGGTAATATTCGCTACCCCTGTAAAGGCTCCGTGGGGAACATCTGCCTTGCTTTCCTGATCTTTCAACGCTGAATCCATAGCGTTTTTTTGGTTATAATAATTGATTCCGGTATCAACTGCCCCAGTTACTGAACTAACAGCACCGCCAACGTTTCCACTTGCAAAACCACCAAGGAATCCAGCCCAGTTTTTTATAAATCCGATTTTAGTGTTATTCTCCAAAGTTGAATACTGATTTGAAATGCTGTTCTGATTCGCCGCCATATAGCTGGCGAAACTGTTAGTAACAAAAGGAAGTTCAACGTTAGTTTGCCCCTGTATTGAATAATCAAGATTTTTCACAACACCGTCATATTCATTTAAATAACCAAAGCTAGTGTTTGCTTCCACACAAGGGAAATAATAATAAAAATCAATCTTGCTTTTATCGTTGGAAAGCTCAAACTGGCCTTTCATTGAATTGCCGTTGTTGTTAGTAAAATTAGCAAAGCAATATGGATAAGTAAAGCACTTGTTATTTATAGGAGTATAGCCGTCAATATTAGTAGGTCGGTTAACCTGATACTTTAGCATTTCAGCCTGATTTTTATTTATTCCTACATAATTAATAGGGTCACCTGTATCCGCAAAGTAAGCTGTTTCCTTTATGTTGTCAGGGATTGCGGATTTAGGAACCATATACAAGCCACTAACTCCATCTAACTTATTCTTAAGCGTAAGCATACGTATTAACACATTCATCACTTCCAAATCGTCCGAAAAAATAATGCTAGTACTGTATTCATATTTAGACGGTTGGCATGTGTTTGAAATAGCGGTTCCTCCTGAATGACCCGTTTGTAATACTCCTGAAGTATCTGTACAAGCTAAACAAAAGTACATTCCCTTATCGTCTCCATTCAATACGACCGATTCTTTTATCTTATATTCATCAATCGGTAACCCCTCATCAATGATGTATGCTCCGTATGTATCTACCGGAACGTGTTCACGTTCCACAAATGAATCCTGAAAAGTTATTCTATGACAGTATGTTTGCCAATAATCATATTCATAATGAAGTATACAAGTAGTTAGATTGCTTTTCCATTCCACACTGGTAATAAAAATAAAGTACGTTTTGTTTGCTTCCTCTATCATTCCATAATTGTATTTATTGCCGTGATAGTAATTAATGTCTAATCTTATTGTTTTTTCAGATTTATTACAACTTGCTAAATTAGTTTTAATCACATCTTTGTATGAATTAAAGGCATTTTTTTGCTTTGCTTCTGTATTATAATAAACTTGATTTGCGTAGTCATTTATGGGAAAGTTTTTAAAAAGTGTTAAATTCATCATATTATCACCTCACTTTTAATAAAGAACTGAACTAAAAAGATGTTCGCTCTCTATCCAGTCCATATACATATTCATTACATTAGTAGTCAATTCAAGATATTTATGTAACAGCTCTATTGCGTTACCCTCATATCCGTTAGACACTTCATTGTATAATGATTTATTAGTTCCGTTTTCATTAGCTGTATCTGTAATATTACTATTGCTGTTAGTATCTCCTGTACTATCGTCAATCATATTACTTGTATTAGTTCCCTGATTGTTGTTAGCGTCCGTTATAAAGTTGCTTTTTGTACTAAAAAGATTATCAATGTCAACAGAATTTGATGGCGTGTCACTGTGTAAATTAAAATCTTTACTGCTACTGTTGTTGTGGCTATTACTATGATTTTTAGAAATGTTGTGATTTTCAGCAACGCTGTTACTATTTCTGTCGATTTGATGATTCGTATTAGTATTTGAATCACTTTCCCTATGATAAGTGTTTAGTGGATTTAATTCATTAGCTTTAACTGTAACAAATCTAACAGCTCTATCCTGATACTTTTTTAACATCTTTCTAAAAGCGATTTTAAAATCCAAAAACGTATCAAAATTTAACTCCCTATCGAAAAAAGTATCGCATAAAAATTCTATAAATTTATTCCATTCGTTAGTATCATCTGTATAAAAGTATTTCTTTTCAGAATCTAAAAATTTTTTAACTTTTTCATATACATTTTCATAATTGAAAATTTTATCATACATATTTACAAGGTCAATTAATTTCAAAGTATAATTTGGATTATTCTTGTACATTCGTTTCAGCTCCTTTCTCAAAATCAAAGATACCGTTAACTGTATCTATGATTTTATTATCAACATCTACTTTCCAATCTGTGCCGAATTTTTCATTAACGTTTGCAATAAACTCTTTTCTATTCTGAATCCTGTTAGAAAGTAGAGTGTTTTTAATATCATCGTTACTGCTGATTTCACTAGTGATTAAACGTTCTTTTTTATTTGGATTAACTAAACTCGAAAGTCCTGTTACGGTTAAAAATTCATTTAAAACATCTCTAAGTCCATCGTAGTAGCTTGATATTGTTTCAGGCGTGGAAAAACTCAATGTGTTAAATTTTTTGTCGGGTCGATTTAAAGCTACAGTAACAGGATTGCCAACGGTATGATTATTAAACTGGGTTAGAACTTCATTAAGGCTGTTTTTGTCCGGAACTTCTAACAACGCTGACTTTCTACTTAATATGATAGCATTATCAATACTAACTTTAAGTTCTGCTATGCACTGTGCATACTGCCAAGCTAGTACGCTGTCGCTAACGCTTGTAATATTATAATTATATCCAATTACTGCATTTTCCTTAGTGACTTGCTTTTCCGTTCCATCGGGCATAATTGCCATAAAATTACTATATTCATTCCAAGCGTTCAGTCTGCCGGTAGGATTTGCAGGAGCAACTATAAGATTGTCGGTCGAATCCTTAAAAACACAAACGTAAGCCGAATTGAAAAAACTTTGGTCTATTCTTCTTCTTAATACACTATTAACATTTTCATAATTAAATATACCTGTCAAAATGTTGGATAGTACTCCATACCAAATATACTTCCAACGCTCTTTGTCATATAACGCTTGTTCCGTTCCGTTAGTTGGTTGCAGAACAAAAAATAAAAGGTCATTTATTTTCATATTTTTATATTCCTTTCCATAAATTAATAGGCTACTACTATTGAAGTAGTAGCCTGATTTTTTTTACTGTAAGATTTCAAAATAAAATTCTACGTTCATAGTATCAGTTCCAACTGATAAGTTAAAGTTTGAAAGATATGTACTATCAAAAATAAAGTGCAATTTATAATTAGAATCGTCAGACGTTGAATCTGCGAAAAATAGTCCATAAGAAGCATCTATTACTAAGTTAGAACTAAATAGCGAACTAATAATATCAATTCTAACAGAATCTGTATTTGTTATTTCAGATTTTGGGATATTTACATAAATATCGCCGTGAATATTATTAATATACTTTCTATCTGCTACTTCAACATAATTAATAGCAAAGTTATTATTATCAGTTCCTGCATTTTTTGTTAACGTAGTGTTAGCATTGTACACTTTACGTTTTTTTGTCTGATACGTAAGAGAACCACTATCGCCAATCTGATAATATCTTAATAAGTTAGAATCGTTTTCGACTTTCGTTACTCGATTCTTTAAAACTGATATGTCAGTTTTGTTATTTTCAATGTCAGTTTCATTTTTTGTAATCTTTTTAACTAGTGTGGCATCAGCCACATATAAATCTTTAATCTTATTATCGTGGTCAACTAATTTATTATTAATAGTTTCAATGTTACCATTAATAGTGTCGACGTTGCTAGTGTTCTCTGTGACCTGTGCCGATATAGTTCCAAACGCTGTATCTATCTTATTATAATTAGCGTTTGGCACTCCATAGCTAGGATAATCCGTTCCGTCCCATAAATATAATTTTAAATTTTTTGTTTCTGTCATTTTTTATTTCTCCTTTTCTAATCTCTAAAAAATGTCTGAACTTTATTAAAGTTATTTAAATTTATCGCTTTTCGTAAATCGCTAGGTAAAGAATTATAATAAAAGTATGCTGATTCATCATCTTTATTATATCCTCGCCTAAAAAGTTTATACTGCGAATACAAGATGTTATTAATGTTAAAAAGAATGCTATCCATAGTGAATTCTAATCCTGCATAGCTTCCTAAATCGTTAGCAGTATGATGTTGTGTCGCATACTCGATTGAATCCCAATCGAGATTGTAAGCTATTGCACTAAATGAGTTATCCGTGCCATTCTTATTATATATGAATATAGTGCACTTAATCTCGCCAGCTCCGTTTTTAACCGTAACGTCACTGTAAACATCAGAGAAGTTTGTCAATTTAAACAAAATTCCAGCTCCATCGATTTTAACGTCGGCAGTTTTTCCATTTACTGTAATTTCTCCAAAATCTGTATTATATAACGATACGTATATTCCTGCTCCGTCAGTATCTGACCTAACATTTACGACTTCTTGAACTAGTGCCCCACTCCAAGTAGCTTTATATATATTACTATATTCAGGGAGTTCTGATAATATAAAATTATGTTCTGCCCAATTAATTTTTGCTGATTCTGTGAGTGAATTATAATTATATAAATGTAATCTACTTTTGATTTCTGCAATATCTTCCCAAGTAAAGCTAAATCCTGATTTCTGAACGATTCGCATAATATCTCGCATACATTCTTCATTTGTTTTTAGGTTTCCGTCTACAGGCGAAAAACTTGCAATGCTTTTACTTGCTAATTCTTCTAACTTCTGATTTAATTCTGCTATTAGAGTTTTAGCAGCTAATATTTGTTTATCTGTATAAGCACGGTCACTTATACTTGTATCGCTAATTAGTATTTTAAGTTCAGCTTTAGCTTCATTTAATAAGCGTTGAAACAATCTACCTAATTCATCAATTTGTGACTGTAAATTTGTATTTATAGTATTGACGTAGTTCCTTTCATTTGTAATTGCTTCATTAATGTATCTAGTTAAATCATTATCTAAAGTTTTTAATTTAGCTTCAATTTCAGTTGAAAGCTCTAATATTTTTTTATCAACGTAACCCTGATAATCGCTTTCCCAGTTCGATACATATTCAGTCACTTCATTCATCTTAGTAATTAATTGGTGGATAATCTGTTGAGTTGATAGTGCATTATCAACCGACAAATTCTGACTAAACATAAAAGGCAAAAGTCTATTCATTATATCTTCTCCTCTCTTTTAAATTTTAGGTAGTAGGAAAAAAATCCTACTACCTTTATAATTTTTATTCTGTAACTATTACTGCATCTCTTTCAATAAGATTTTCGAAATAATCCGTTGGAACGTCTGACTCCTTCACTTCATGAACTAAAGCGTTAACGCAAAAGAATGGTGATGTGCTTAATGTCTGCCAGATATGTAAGTATCTATTATAAGCTCTTGCCGTTGGTAAGTCGTTGCCGTTTACTTCATTATCAGGGTCATCTATTACCCTGAAAAAGTTCTTATCACAAATAACAGCATCAATCGCATAATACTTTTCTGCTCCTGTATCGCCTGTTTTAATGAAGCCTAATCCGTCAACTTCTGTGACATTATCAACGTTGAACGCTAATTCATCCTTGTTAAAGGCACTTGCTAAAGTTGATACAGATAATTTATTCTTAATCTTATATGGTAATATCAAGGCTGTATCATCTTTAGAACAAACCGGTAAAATCTTAGTAGTAGGATTTTTAGCACCCCAAGGGGAGTTACTTGCATTTCTAAAGTTAAATGAACTTGCTACATCCTTAACTACTTCAATAAAGTCGTTGCCTGTAGACTGGTCAGTTACTTCTGTAATCTCGATAGTTTTAATTCCGTCGTTCTGCACTGCTGACTGAATGAGCTGTAGCATAAGTTCATACTCTTCCTGATAATTAGATTGATATAATGTTTCTGTTAAGTCGTTAACGAATTTTTCCAAATCATCCCAAGACTGCATAGCAAGTTTCATTTCCTTTTCCGAAAAAGTTAAAGGAAAAACTCTTTGTCTGTTAAGTCTATGGAAGCATTCAGCGTATTCCTGTGGATAGAGTTTGAACATCTTAGCAACTCCGTCTGTTGTAAATTCATAATTAAATCCGCTAACTAAACCTTTAGCTATTTCTCTTGTATCAATTCCTAATCCTTTGCCTCCTCTCTTAAATTTAGCAAGTGGATTTTCGAATTTAGCAATTCTATTGATAATAGTTTCGCCGATTACATTTATAAGACCTTTAGCAAATTCGTTTTTTACAGTTGAATACTGTAAAATCGGATTTGACAATTTAACAATCGGGTCACCATCCTGTAATTCGGTTACTTTTGTCTGATAATCTGCACTAGCGTTCTGCCTAATATAGTTTGTAATTTTAATTAAATCCATTTTTATACTTCCTTTCTTCTAATAATAAATATCCTCGATTTTTATTTCTTCACTTGTTTCGGATTCATCTTTTCGTGAATCATCAACAACAACTGGTATCATTGCTAAAAGCTCTAAATTTTTAGCCTTTAGGCTGTTAACCGATTCCTGTAAATCTTCTTTTTCTTTTTCTAATTTTTCTTTTTCCTTTACAACTTCATCAACCTCGATTATTGACTCTGCAATGTCTGTTGTAATATCATCAATAGATTCAAACCGTTTGTTTGCTAAATCGTGAATCTTCATTCTACATCAATCTCCTTTCTTATTTTTTCAAAAAACTTACTGATTTTTTTAGGGAATACATTCGGATTCATTTTACCCAAATTTTCAATTATTGAAATACACTCCATAACAATTAAATATGCACATACAATTTTGAAAATTGAAAATCCAACATTTATTTCCAACATATGCATTGAGTGCTCAGCATATGCTGAAAAAATAACAGCTATTACCTCGGCAATCTTATGAAGTCCGCCCTGTCGCATTTTTGTTGAATTTAGCGACTTTGTAATAATTGCAAAAATAACGCCTGTAACAACGTCTATTATTATTCCTGAAAAAACAGCCAATCCATAATATAGCATATTCTGTAGCTCCTTTCTTTTAGTATAATACTACACTAGCATACTACTTACTTCTTTGTCAACTGGTCGTTAAAACAATATTTAATTTTTTCTTTTTTCTTTTTTCTTTGTTTGGGTTGTTTTTTCCCTAAAATTGCCAGTCTAAATTGTTCTAATTTTTTATAATTTTCTTCCATATTTAAAAACCCCTTTCATTCAATAATTTATATGTGTCAATATCGCCATATATAATAGGTTGATTTTTCAGTAATGATAAATCTAATATAGGATTATGATTGCGAATATCCGTATCGCATAATTTATACTTAGGTAAATCTTCTCCCAAGTCTATGGATAGTCCATAGTCAGTAAAACGGTCAGACCTTACAAAGTATAATCTACTATTATATATATCTTGTATAATGTTAAACTCATAGGATTCAAATTTATATTCATTGCCTACTTTTTTAAAAGTTCTTGTATCATCTACAGATATTACTATTCTATATAAAGGTTGATAGTGTTCTTTGAATAAGTCAATATCATCTAATACTTGTAGTATCCAATCATCACTTGATATTACCTCACTCGGTAGTTCAAAAAATTCCAAGCCTGTGACCTGTTCGTTGCCTTTAATTCTTAATAGTTTAGGAATATCATTAATATCTTTAGTTATTCTTTCTCCATATTCGACCCCAATTACAGCAGGATTCTCATACTCGCCACTCGCCATATATGTATAAGTATGACCCTCTTCCAATCCGAAAGCATTTATCCCAAACAAAGTAAAGTATGGATTTATCGGACTTAGAATATTACCTATAAAATAAACGTGTACATCATTTCTAAGTCGAACTATAGTCGCTAGTAATGATTTAAAATGGTCAGCTTCATCAATTTCATATGAATAACTTGAAGCTAAAGCAAATTCATCAAATATTATATTGCTTACATTTTCATAGTTTATTGACTTGTAGTTCTGCTGACGCATTACCGGAATTACATAGCCAAGCATCTGTGCTGACTTAATAAAGTCGCTCCTGTTGAAGTTCCGTTCATCATCTAAATATGCGTCATATTCATTTATATAGTATATATTTCCCTTATATTCTATGTGAATGTCATATTTATGTAAAGTTTTTACAATAAACTCAGTCCACCAATTAGCTTGATGAAGTGGCTTTAAATCGTCTTTGTATCGACATAATTTAACAAATTGTGTTCCCTTATCGTAAAAATCTTGTAAAACAATATCCCTTTGTGTTGCTGTGGACTTTCCTGTTGTTCGAGTTCCTAATGAAAAAAATATATCAAAGTTATAATTTTTCTTTGCATTATCATAACTGTAGAAGTTGAATTTTTTATTTTTTGATTTTTTAAATGCGTTGAGTTCGTCTAATGCCTTTTTTAAATTTGCTTTTTTAATCATAATTATTTAACCTCTTTATTCCTAAATCTGCTATCTGTTCTACATATTCCTTGTCTGTTTGACTTATAGGCTGTTCATCTAAAGCGTCTAAAAAGCTATAATATCCCTTGTCAATTTCATCTTTAATTTTTTGATATTTAGTTTCTTCTTCAATTGCTTTTGGAAAAAGTAAACTTTCGACTATATCAGGGTCTAATTTTGAATATTGAGAAATTAGTGCTATTAGTTCATTATAATATCCGGCATTTTTTACATTATGCTTTCCTGAAATTCTCATTAGCATTACTTTCCTTTTATCCTGTTGCATTTTTTGTAATTTTTCGGGTGGTTGATGCCAATATCTATACTGGTCAGACTGTTTATTTTCAATCGCTCTTCTTTTTCTTGATACAGTTGACGCTCGCTTTATCTCACCTTTGTTAAATTGTCTAACCGAGTTAGTATATTCTTTCCATAGCTTTGCCTCTGTTTCTCTCTCTGACTTAGTTGATAATCCCCATTTTTTTTCTTCACGCCTTAACTTAGCCATCAATTGTCTATGTGCTTTTCTTTCCTGTTCATCAATCTTAATCATAAGTCTACCTTTTTGCTTGTAAAAAAGCTGTCCTGAACGTCGGTCAAACCATTCGTTTGAGCCGGTCTTTTTCAAATATCTAGTGCTTGTTGTTTGTGTAACGTCTGGATATAATTTGTTTTTTTTCTTCATTTTAAAACTCCTTTCTATTCTATGTATAATTCTTTGTTACTATCAAGTGTAATTATAGTTTTTGTTGTAAATAAATCATAGTTTTTGTGGTATAAATTACATATTAACTTTGCATATATTCCCCAAGTTTTAGTATTAAAATCCCTCATAGTAACGTCAACAGATTCAAGAACAACGCCACTAACTACGGATTCTTGGTAATCATCAATTTGTAAATCATAGCGTTCAAACTTATATGTGCTTGCTAATCTGTTCGTTATTTTTCTGTCAAATATAGTACCGTAATGATAACAGCTTTCTACCATTTCTTCAAAAGACTTTCCATAATAATCATAAATTTGATTGAATAGCATAGTAGCGTTCGGCAATCCGGAAATAGTAGCCTGTAGCAGTTCTTTGCCTTTTTCTACCTTAGTAAATATATATGATTTTGTACCCAATGATGTGAACTTTGTTGCTGTGAACTCGTGTTCAAGAACTCCAAATCCTAAATATTTGTACTTGCCTAATGATTCAAGTTGTAATTTATTAAATTCATCAACCAACGACTGCACAAAAGCACTATATTTTACTTTGATACTATCAGTATCAATATAATAGACATCTATTCCATTGATTAAGAATATATAGGCAATATATAATATTGAAGCTCTAGCATACTGCGGAACATATAGCCCATAAATATAAGATGTTTTATGTTGTTTGTTTAAATAATCGTTTTCAAAATCACATTGTTCTTCTATGTACTCCCAACTTGTACTATCATAAGAGATTTTATCTCTTAACAGATGTTGTGCGTTATCACCATAAAGTGCATTAAGGTCAGCTTTTACATTTTGATAAATTTGCTTTGCAGTTGTTTTTTGTGCGTATAAATCTTTTTCAGAATTTACCATATTTCTAAAAAATTCCTCCGGTATCTCTTTTTCACTATACTGTTTGTATTCTGTAGCGTTTTCAAGTAACGAATTATATACTTTATATTCTGCTTTTTTTCTTCCATTATATTCAACGCTGTTTAGTTTAAATTCATTAGTAGCTTTGTATCTTGTTGCTATTTCTAAGTATTCAACATCAACGAGTTTAAAGTCATAAAATAAAGATAATGTTAAGTAATCTATGCAAGTAACATACATTCTAATTTTTGGTTGAATTTCTAATATTTTACCATTAATTATTTTACAATTATACATATTTTTTAGCGGTTTGCCTAATTCCTCAATTTTGCTAGTGCCTATGGGTTGAAAGTCAAACTTAGCCTTTATATCAGATATAATAATAATGGCATTAAACATATTTCTAAAAGGCTTTGGTCGTATGTAATTTAAATGTGTGGATTTATACATACATTGCTTTAATTTTTTAACTTTGTCTCCCTCATACTCTATAAATTGACTAGGGAAAATTCTTGTTAACATCTGAAAAGGAAAATCGCTCGAAAAATCAAAACTGCCTAAATTATGGTTGACCTGACCAATATATTTAGGATTTGAATAAACTAAACCACCCTGAAAAAGTTTTTCCCAAAATTCGAGTTGTTCTTTACTTTTTGCATTTTCCAATCTGCATAAAAATTTATTTAATTTGGATAAATTACCCTTTTTCTTTTCTCCGTGTTTATTTGTGTAATATTCCGATACATTAATATCTGGATTTTGTTCACAATTAAAACGCATTATTCCAGTTTTTGTGAATGGAATGCTTTCCAAATTAGTGATGTAAGAATTTTTTTTAATTAAGCTATACACGGATTTTAGCATAATTTCTACATCACGATAATTATAATCAATCTCTTCCGGTTCCAGTTTAGTTAGAGGTGTTCTAAGTATAGTGTAATTATAATCTAACTTAGGTAAATTCAACTCTTTACCTAAAGTTTTAATTGACTTATTTAACAGCAAATACGAACATCTAAATTGTAAATTATGGCATTGATAATATAAAGGTTTGTTTTTTTCCAAAAACATATATCCCTTGTTGTTTAATCTTGTATCAGATTTAAAAAACTCCAAATTATTGCAAAAGAAACTGTATTCATAAGAAAAGTTATGAATGTAAAAAAGTCCGGTAAGTTCTCTATCTTCCATATATGTATTTAACTCAAATAAATAGCTGTCTAAATCCTCATAAGTTCGCCCGAATTTAAGTTTTGTGTATTCCCCTGTAATACTATCAATACAACTTACACAGAAAGAATACATAAATGAACATTTTTTAACTATATCATCTGATTCAATATGTTGCATATTATTTTTAATATACCACTCATTATTATGCTGAATGCATAAATTATTATCTGAATCATAACCGATAGTACTTGTTTCAATATCTAATCCATAAATATATCTATAAAATGTTACATTCATATATTAGACCCCTTTCTCG
>UMGJ01018718.1_pt1 | contig 15350 bp, 10 predicted proteins | sample 1965221 | NCBI WGS metagenome assembly UMGJ01 (sample SAMEA4836067, study PRJEB28245) | human gut metagenome | biome: gut microbiome; material: fecal sample | place: Denmark | collected 2008
TTTCTTGACGCAGTGTTTGAAGATGATTTTATAAGGGAAAATATCAAGGTTTCAGTAAAAACGAGGGTTGGTGTAGAGACAGATACAGCATTTCCGGAGATAATTGATATTTATAATAAATATCCGCTTGAGGAACTTATAGTGCATCCGAGACTGCGTACAGATTTTTATAAAAATGATCTTAATCTTGAAGCGTATGATTATGCAGTAAAAAACAGTAGAAGTAAAGTGGTTTTTAACGGAGATATATTTACAAGAAAAAATTTCCTTGATATAAAGAAAAAATTTCCACAGACAGATACATTTATGCTCGGAAGAGGTCTTATTGCGGACCCCGGTCTTATAGATGTGATTGTTTCTGAAAATCCTGAAGATTTCAGCCGTGACCTTATTAGCGATAAAAAACGCATGAAAGAGCTGCATGACCTTGTGTTTGATGCGAGATTGCACATAATGCCGGGCGACACGCATGCCATTCACAGGATGAAGGAAATGTGGTGTTATATGGCATATGTATTTGACGATTGTAAAAAAGAAATAAAAGCAATAAAAAAATCACAGAAAGTAGCTGATTACAAATCGGCGGTTGATATATTTTTTAATGTAGCAAAACTTACAGAGAAAGATTATATATTATTTTCAAAAAAATTCTGATAAGTTATACAATATGTTATTGATATATAGTGCCGGTTTATGTAAAATAATATCACAAATGTTAATTTGGGAGATAAATATGAGTAAGATTTATTTTGTGCGTCATGGTGAGAGTGAGTGGAATGTGGCAGATAAAATATGCGGACAGACCGATATACCGCTTACCCACAGAGGACATGAACAGGCTGTAATGACAGGCGAAAGTTTCGTTGCAAGGAAAATTAAAGCTGATATGATTTTGTATTCACCACTTTTAAGAGCTGCAGATACGGCAAAGCATATTTCAGATATAACGGGAATACCGGCAAGAGAAGAGATGCGTCTTATCGAGCAGAATTTCGGTGTATGGGAAGGAACATCACCACGTAATTCGCATGAGTTTTATGAAGCCAAAAAAGGATTTGTACAAAGATTTGGCAGCGGTGAATCCATGTTTCAGCTCGCACAAAGAATATACAATCTTCTTGATGAGTTGAAGGCAGATAGTGACAAAACATATATCCTTGTTGCACATAACGGAATTGCAAGAATCGTCTGTTCTTACTTTAAAGATATGACTAATGATGAGTTTGCTGCTTATGGTGTTGCCAATTGCAGTATTACAGAATTTGAGTTCTGAGATTTTGAAAATTTGAGTTGAAAAATTGACACTTAAAAGTAGTTGTACTATCATCTGAATCAGATGTATATACAACTACTTTTGTGCTATTGTATAGGGCAAAGATACGATACCGGCTATAGTAGGCTGCTAGAAATGGGAAGGTGATTTGATGTCGGAAAAAAATTTTAAATCAGACAGGATATTGTCATATTTTAAGAAAGAATGGCTGGTTCTTCTTATTGTTACGGTTTCTGGGCTGATTTACAATATCGGACTTTTGGCAGGACCTCTTTTTGAAGGTAAAATGACGGGTTGTCTTATTGACATTTTAAACGGAAATAAGCAGTTTGCCGATATGCTTACACTTGTTCTGCTTTATATACTGATAACGGCGGCTGTACAGTCTTCAAGATATATTAAGCGTTTTTATGTAAGGCGTTTTGCAAATAATGTAAATAAGAGAATGAAAGAGATATTATATGGAAGCCTTGTACATAAGAGCAGATCACAGCTGCATGAGGAGAGTGCAGGTACGATTCTCACAAAAGCGATTCTTGATGTTGATGACTGTGTTGAGGGTATGAGAAAGTTCACAACTGAAATATTCGATACAGGAGTTGCTCTTTTGGCATATGCATGTATGCTTTTGTTTTATGACTGGAAACTAGCACTATTGTGTATGATATTCCCGCCTGTCTCTTATATTATGGCAGAAAAGATGAAGTTCATAATCCAGACTTCCGGTGCAAAATATAAAGAGCAGTCAGGAGCGTTAAGCACTGCGACGCTTGATATTGCATCCAATGCCATAACATACAGGGTGTTTGGACGAGAGCAGCAGAGACGCGATGCTTATGAGGAAAGTCTTACAGCTTATGAAAAATCAGCAGTAAAAGCTAATATTTGGAATACGTCGCTCACATCTGTGTACAGAGTCATATCAATGGGTGGTGTAATATTTATACTGTATTTCGGTGGCAGAAATGTACTCGGCACAGGCTGGAGTGTATGGAGCATAGCAACATTTACAACATTTGTATCGTGCTTTACAAAGCTTTCGGTAAAGTCTTCAAGTGCAGCAAAACTTTTTAATGCAGTACATAAAGCACAGGTTTCATGGAAACGTATCAAACCGCTTATGCGTATGAAAAACGACGATGGTGACAGAAAAACATATTATGCAGGAGAACTTGAAGTCAGCAATATGGGATTTTCATATCCTGACGGCAAAGTAATATTTGACGGAGTCTCATTTACGGCGGCACCGGGTGAAATTATTGGTATAACCGGTCCCGTTGCCTGTGGTAAGTCAACACTTGGAAAAGTATTTCTGGGTGAGTATCCTTACCGTGGAAGCATCAAGTTTTCCGGGGAAGAGATGAAAGGTGTTGACAGTACGAAAAACGGAATAGTTGCATATCTTGGTCATGATTGTGAACTTTTTGACGATACGGTCAGGAATAATATTCTTATGGGCGATGACGGAGATGTCAATTATTACCTTAAAATGGTCTGCCTTGATAAGGAAGTTGCACTTATGGAAAATGGCGTTGATACGCTTATTGGAAGCAGTGGGGTGCGTCTTTCGGGTGGTCAGGCACAGCGTCTTGCACTTGCAAGAACCATCTGCCATAAAAAGCCGGTTATTATTTTTGATGACCCATTTTCGGCACTGGATAAGGATACAGAGAAGCAGATATTTAAAAATCTTGGTGAGATGGTATCGGACAGTATTGTTATGATAATTTCACACAGACTCTATCTTTTTCCGCAAATGAATAAGGTTATATGGCTTAATGACGGAAAAACAGAGATCGGAAGCCATGATGAGCTTATTGAAAAGTGTAGTGAATATGCGTTGCTTTACAATGGACAGAATGGAGGCGGTACTGGTGAAAAATAATGAAAATGAAAAAGCCGCAAATTCAGGAAAAAAACCAAAATATGTAAAGAAAATAATAACAGAAACTATTTTAAAATATAAACTTTTGTCATTTGGAATTGTTGCAGCCGTATGTCTGGCGGTCATATTTTCACTTATTCCGCCGCTTATTCTCGGAAAAATCATTGATATGTTTACAGCTGGACAGATGCCGGGACTTGGTATGGTGATTGCATATTTTGCAATGCTTTTTTTTACGGGGCTTACTGAATCGGCAAGAGAGGGACTTCTTACAGTTTTTGGACAGAAAATAACACATGCTATGAGAAGCCGTCTTATGGAAAAATTCACATCTCTTACCGCCGATGAATTAAATGGATTGGAGCCGGGTTCGCTTGTATCACGTTTTATAGGCGATGTTGACATGATTGAAAATCTGTTTACGTCGGGAATTATAAGTATGTTTGCCGATGCATGTAAAATTATAAGTATTCTTGTTGTAATATGGTTTAAAAATAAAGGACTTACGCTTGTATTTATAATCCTGCTGCCGTTTTTGTTTATTTTTACAAGACATGTGCAGAAAAATATGCTTGCGGCCCAGATTATGAACAGACGTGCTGTAAGCCGTGCGTCAGGACATGTTCCGCAGACATTAAAAAATATAAGAACAATTCATTGCTTTGGCAAAGAAAAGTATATGGAAAAGCAGTATGACGAATATATAAATGACAGTTATCATGCGATGGAAAAGACAAATTTTTATGATGCAGTATATTCGCCTGTAATTCTTATTTTAAATGCTGTTGTTGTTGCAGCTGTAATGTTGCTTTCGTCATCTGGTAACAGTGCAGTTCTCACATTTTTCGGAATGTCAGCAGGTACTGCGGTTGCAGTTATGAATTACATTTCCCAGATATTCTCACCGGTTGAAAATCTCGGTATGGAGATTCAGACAATACAGTCAGCGATAGCCGGTATACACAGAATTAATGAATTCATGGCACTTGAAGAGGTTGAAAAACACGATGTTGTACAGGAAATTGAAAAACAGGATACACAGTGGCAGGATGAAGGTAAGCCACAGGTTCAAAGCGGAAGGTATGAAGCCGGTGGAAATAAGCCTTTTGTGGAGCTTTGCAATGTGACCTTTGGCTATGATGAGGACAGAAAAATCCTTAATAACATAAATATCAGTGTTATGCACGGAGAGCAGGTAACTCTTTCAGGACGTACAGGTGCAGGAAAGAGTACAATATTTAAGCTTCTTTTGGGACTTTACAAACCGCAGTCAGGAGAAGTACTGATTAACGGAATACATGCCGACACAATTACTGATAAGGATAAAAGAAAGCTGTTTGCCTATGTTGAACAGACATTTCATATGGTTGCAGGCACTGTAAAAGAGCAGATTACACTTTTTGATGACAGTATTTCCGATGAAGATGTAAAAAATATCTGTATTACAACAGGGCTTGATGATGCGATAACAAGCCTCGAAAAAGGCTATGATACAATATGTACGCCGGATTTGTTTTCACAGGGACAGTGGCAGCTTTTATCAATAGCCCGTGCGGCAGTGGCAAAACCACAGCTTCTCCTGCTTGACGAGATAACGGCAAATCTTGATACAGAAACAGAAAAAGCAGTTCTTAATGCATTGAATAATGTATGTAAAGACAGGACGGTAATATCTATTTCGCACAGGGTTACTGCAAAAACAGGTAGAATTATTCCTGTTGAATCGAATGTGTGAGTTATATATAGGGTTTATCTGATTCGACGGCGAAGTGATTAAGTGATAAAATTACGATATAAAGCGTGTTAAATTTTGCGGACAAAGAAATTCGGTTCACAAATTTAACACGCTTTTTACACATTTGATACATTTCTGTATATTATTATACACTCATAAAACAAATAACAGATGAGTGGTCAGTTTGTCAGACTTAGAATAATGACAGAAATGAGGAGTGTATATGATTAATTACAAAAAACTTACGGCTGCAATGGCAGCAGGAATAATAGCAATATTTACAATAACAGGCTGTGCAATGCCGTGGCAGAAGGCAGCAGATGATTCATCATCAAATGTATCTACGGCTTCTACCGGGAATCTTTCACAAAGCGGTGAGAATGCACTGTCGCTTGAATTTGACAGCGAAGATTTAGATTCGTCATATAACGAATCAGAATGTACAAAGATAAATCTTTCAGGAAGTGGTGCAACTGTTTCAGGAAGCGGTGTTACTGTTGAAAACGGAAATATTACAATAACATCTGCGGGAAGCTATATTATTTCCGGAACATTAACAGACGGAAGCATAAAAGTGAATTGCAGCGAGAAAGGAACTGTAAGATTGATTTTAAACGGTGCTTCAATAAGCAGTTCAAGTACGGCACCTGTTGTTGTTGAGGAAGCAAAAAAGGTTCTTGTAACTCTCGCTGACGGCACAACTAATACAATTACAGATAAAACACGCCAGTCTGTGGATGACGAAGATTTTTCTTCGGCAGTTTATTCAAAAGCAGACCTTGTATTTAACGGAAGCGGAACTCTTAATGTCAATGCTGGATACAGAAATGGTATTAAGAGCACAGACGATTTGAAAGTTGTATCTGGGACCTTTAATATAACAAGCAATGAGGATGGAATAATCGGAAAAGATTTTCTCGGAATTAAAGACGGTAAATTCACAATTAAATCGGGAAGCGACGGAATGAAGTCAACGTATGATACGGATACTTCAAAAGGAAATATTGTAATAACAGGCGGTGAATTTGATATAACGGCTTCAAATGACGGTATTCACTGCAACGAAGATATTCTTATTTCGGGTGGAAATCTTACAATTAGCAGCGGTGATGACGGTGTTCATGCAGATGATAATCTTCAGGTTGACGGCGGTACTATAGATATTAAGAAATGTTGCGAAGGTCTTGAAGGTGTACAGATTACTTTAAACGACGGTGATATTTCAATAGTGGCAAGCGATGACGGTATTAATGCGGCTGACGGTTCGTCATCTTCCGGTATGGGAATGGGCGGCTTCGGCGGCGGTCAGAACGGAGGCTTTGGCGGCGGTCAGGCATCATCTTCAGACAGCAGTGTTTTACTTACAATCAACGGCGGAAATATATTTGTAAATGCAGGCGGTGACGGTCTTGATTCAAACGGTAATATTGTGATGAACGGAGGCAATGTAACGGTTCTTGGCCCTACAAGCGATGGCGATACAGCACTCGATTTTGACGGTGCATTTACAATTAACGGGGGTGTACTTATGGCATTTGGTTCAAGCGGAATGCTTGAAACACCGACATCGGCACAGAACGGCTGCTGTATTGTTACAACATTAGGCACTGTAAGTGCAAATTCGGCATTTTCACTTATGGATTCATCAGGAAATGTGATAATGTCATATACACCAACAAAGAATTATGCGTCTGCGATTGTATATTCATCAGATATTAAGAGCGGAAGCACATATACGGTAGCTGCGGGAAGCACAACACAGTCAATTACGGTGAACAGCAATGTTACAACAAACGGAGTCAGCGGAGGCTTCGGTGGTGGTCAGAATGGCGGTTTCGGAGGCGGACAGCGTGGAGGACAGCCTGGAGGCAGTGCACCTGACGGAAACGGAAGCTTTGGAGATGGCCAGCAGGGTGGAAAACAGCAAGGTGGAAATCAGCAAGGTGGAATGCCGGGCGGAAATTCGGGCAACGGACGTTCAAACAGTGCCAGCAGTTCAACTGTAAATCAGGTATAAACTATAAATAAAATAAAGTATATATAACAGGGTAGAACAAAGTATAACAGTGTGTTCCACCCTGTTTTTGCGGTGTTTTTTGATAAGATACATCTTTGTATTTAATTTGGAATACCACAACACAATATAACAGTTGACATACAGATATATACTGTTATATACTGTTTGTGAGGTGATGAAATGAATATAAAAGTAAATTCTACATTGATGATTCCTATATACGAACAGATTGTTGACCAGATAAAAACACTTATACGTATTGGCAAGCTGGAAGAAAATGATATGCTTCCGTCGGTGCGTTCTCTTTCAAAAGAATTAAAGATTAGTGCACTGACAGTTAAAAAAGCTTATGATTATCTTGAGAGCGAAGGTTTTGTTGTGACGGTTCACGGTAAAGGAACGTATGTTGCTGCGTCCAATTTCGAAATACAGGAAGAGGAGCAAAGAAAAGAAGTTGAACTTGATATTGAGATGGCTGTAAAGAAGGCGAGACGATACGGTATTAGTGATGAAGATATAAAGAGTATTTTTTCACTTGTTATTGATGAAAATTAAAAGACGGTAGCTTTAATGATGTTTAGTTGTTAAAGCTGCCGTCTTTTTATGTCTTGTTGTATTTAATTAGTTTGGTGTGAATATAGCCGTTATTATTGGAAATCCACCACATTTACCCAATGTTCGAGAAGTTCTTTTTCATCAGGTTTGTTTTTTGCCATTCTTGCGGCGGCAACAATAGGAAGCCAGCCTGTTACATACGATTTTTTAGTGTCTGTTGCAACACAGAACTGTGTCATATACATATCTGCGATATCGATGCTGCTGTCAGAGTATTGCAGCTTTAACAGAAGATAAGTGTTGGCTATGTCGGCACTGGCATTGCCCTGCGTTGCGTGAACCCAGTCAACAGCGGTGATTGATGTTATGTCGGCATTATCATCAATATTTACGATTATGTTGTCAGGACAAAAATCACCATGGCACAATTTTGTGTGCTTTGGCATCGTATTAAGTCTTGTGAGCAGTTCGTATTTTACAGAACTATCAAGAGTTTCAATGTCATTAATCTGTCTTATTAATTTATCTTTAAGCTTTAAGAGAAGCGGGTTGGATTTCTTTTGAAAATCAACCTGATATTCAACCATTTTTTTGATATAATCAGCAGTTTTTTCGGGATGCTCTTTTATAAGCTGTGTAAGAGTTATGCCGTCCGCATATTCACTTGTGATTTCCCATTGACCATTGTTTACAGATACAGAAAGAAGCTTTGGAATATTAACTCCGGCATCTTCAACTCTTGCAGTATTTAATGCTTCATATAAAACATCTGATTTGTTATAATCTTTGGAAAAAACTTTTATTGCGGTATTATTTTCAAGATAAACTGATTTTAAGTTGTTTTGTGAAATGCATTTTTTCATATAAACACATCCTTTCTTATTCGTCAATTTCGACTGGTTTTCCGTAATATGCCTTGAGGTACATTGCCTTAATTTCTTTCATTAGAGGGTAGCGTGGGTTTGCACCTGTACACTGGTCATCAAATGCCATTTCTGTCATTTCGTCGAGAGTGCGTAAAAATTCTTTTTCATCAACGCCATAATCTTTTATAGTCTTTTTGATTCCGACTTTTTCCTTCAACTCTTCAATGGCTGCAATAAGATTTTCAAATTTTTCGTCATCATTTTTTCCTTTGATATGAAGAAAATCTGCACATTCTACATAACGTTCTTTGCAGTGAGGATATTGATACTGTGAAAATGTTCCCATTTTAGCAGGAACTTCTGCAGCATTGAATCTCATTACATCAGTGATGAGGAGTGCGTTTGCAATACCATGAGGAAGGTGGTGGTATGCACCGAGCTTGTGAGCCATAGAGTGGCATACTCCAAGAAATGCATTTGCAAATGCCATTCCGGCCATGGTTGAAGCTGTAGCCATCTGTTCACGGGCTTTTGCGTCGTGCGGACCATTTTCATATGCGGCAGGAAGATATTCAAATATATTTTTCATAGCTTTTAAAGCAAGACCGTCTGTGTAGTCTGTTGCCATAATAGATGCATATGCTTCAAGAGCATGAGTGAGTGCGTCTATGCCGGAAGCAGAAGTAAGACCTTTTGGCTGGTTCATCATCATATCAGCATCAACAATTGCCATTTTTGGAAGAAGCTCATAATCAGCGAGAGGATATTTTATTCCGCTTTCTTCGTCTGTGATAACAGCGAAAGGAGTAACTTCAGAACCTGTTCCTGATGAAGTAGGAATGGCAATGAAGTAAGCTTTTTCCCCCATTTTAGGGAATGTGTATATACGTTTTCTTATATCCATAAAACGCATAGCCATATCCATGAAATCAACTTCAGGATGTTCATACATAACCCACATTATCTTGCCGGCATCCATTGCTGAACCGCCGCCTACAGCGATTATGCAGTCTGGTTCAAAGAGCTTCATGGCTTTTGCACCTTCCTTTGCACATGCAAGTGTAGGGTCAGGAGCAACATCGTAAAATACTGTGTATACAATACCGAGTTCATCAAGTTTGTCGGTTATGCATTTTGTGTAGCCATTTTTGTAGAGGAACTGATCTGTTACTATGAATGCTTTCTTTTTGTCAAGAACTGTCTTTAATTCATTGAGTGCAACAGGAAGGCAGCCCTTTTTAAAATATACTTTTTCAGGTGCTCTGAACCACAACATGTTTTCTCTCCTTTCAGCAACGGTTTTAATATTAAGAAGGTGTTTGACGCCGACATTTTCGGAAACTGAATTGCCGCCCCATGAGCCACAGCCGAGTGTAAGTGAAGGTGTCAGCTTGAAATTGTATAAGTCACCGATGCCGCCCTGAGAAGAAGGGGTGTTGATAAGAATACGGCATGTTTTCATAGTTTCTTCAAATATATCAAGTTTTTCTTTTTCTGTTTCTGAATTAATATAAATAGAAGAAGTGTGTCCGTATCCGCCGTCTGCGATAAGATGTGAAGCTTTATCTATTGCATCGTTGAAATTGTCTGATTTGTACATTGCAAGAACAGGTGAAAGCTTTTCGTGTGCAAATTCTTCAGATAAGTCAACAGAAGAAACCTCTCCGATGAGAATTTTGGTCTCACGTGATACATCAACTCCGGCGAGTTTTGCAATGGTATATGCACTCTGACCTACAATCTTTGCGTTGAGAGAGCCATTGATAAGGATAGTTTTTCTGACTTTGTCAAGCTCGGTCTTTGTAAGAAAATGGCAGCCTCTTGCAATAAATTCATCTTTTACGGCTTTGTAAACTTTTTTGTCAACAATAACAGACTGCTCAGAAGCACAAATCATACCGTTGTCAAATGTTTTTGAGTGGATGATTGAGTTGACTGCAAGAACAACATCAGCTGTTTCATCAATAATGGCAGGAGTGTTGCCGGCACCTACACCGAGTGCAGGTTTTCCTGATGAATATGCAGCTTTAACCATTCCAGGACCACCTGTTGCAAGAATTATATCAGCCTCTTTCATAAGTGTGTCTGTAAGTTCGAGAGACGGAATATCAATCCATCCTATAATGCCTTTTGGAGCACCTGCTTTTACTGCAGCATCAAGAACAACTTTTGCAGCTGCGATTGTTGATTTTTTGGCTCTTGGATGAGGGCTTATTATTATTGCATTTCTTGTCTTTAAACATATTAAAGACTTGAAAATAGCAGTAGAAGTAGGGTTGGTCGTAGGAATTACTGCGGCTACAACACCAATTGGTTCAGCAATCTTTTTTGTTCCATAAGCTGAGTCCTCTTCGATGACGCCACATGTCTTTGTGTCACGATAAGCATTGTAAATATACTCAGAAGCATAATGGTTTTTGATTACTTTGTCCTCAACAATTCCCATTCCTGTTTCCTCAACTGCCATTTTGGCAAGTGGGATTCTGGCCTGGTTTGCAGCGATAGCTGCCGCTGTAAATATTTTATCAACCTGTTCCTGTGTGTAAGTTGAAAAAATCTGCTGTGCTTTACGCACTTCATCAATTTTTTTTTCAAGTGCGTCTACTGTGTCAACAATTTCTGTACCCGACATAATTTTTTCTGACATACAAAATCCTCCTTGTTTTTGCGGAGCAAAAATCCTAATGTGCATCTTTGATGCACTATATCCTCATGGCGAGGAGAGGATTTATCCTCCTTGTTATTATTCCTTTTCTTATAATTGCAGCAGAACCAATATTTTCTGCCAAAAAAGATTGTTATTATTTTAACAAAGTCAATATAACACTATATTGTGTGTGTGTCAATATGCATATTATTAATATTGCCTGATATTTTTTAAAAAATTTTTGAAAATTCCATTGCGTGATACTATGTTATGCTGTAATATTAATATAGTTTTAGAAACGGCAGGGGATGAATTGACTATTTATAGAATATGTGAGGGATTATTTAATATGAAAGATACGTTTAAAAAGTATTTATATCTTGCCGGAAGCTTGTTTCTTGCATTTGCTTTGTCTATTATGCTGTTTTTTGTTTTATATAAGATAGATGCGATAAAGAGTGTTATCGGGCATATTGTAAAAACTATGATGCCATTTATAATTGGTGCAGCATTGGCATATATAATTTGCCCTTTGTGTAATAAGCTTGAAGTTTTGTTTGATAAATTATTTTCAAAGATGAAGAATGAGCAGACTAAGGAAAAAATATCGAGGACATTAAGTGTATTTGCAGGAATAATTATTGCGGTTATTGCAATTTATCTTATACTTATGATTGTTATTCCACAGCTGATTGACAGTGTTGTAAGACTTGTTCAGATTCTGCCATCAAGTGCAGATAAGCTTATAGGATGGCTTGACCATTCGCTTAGCTCTGATGAACAATTGCTTCAATATTCGCAACAGGTGATTGATAAGGCATATACGATGCTTGAGGACTGGCTTTCAAACGGACTTCTTGATTCTGCTGAGAAAGTGGCAACCGGGATTTCGTCAGGTGTAATTAATCTGCTCGGTGTGCTTCTTAATATATTTATAGGTTTTATAGTTGCTGTATATCTGCTGCTTTCAAGAAAGAAATTTGCACGGCAGGCAGAACTTATCGTGTATAGTATATTAAAAAAAGAAAAGGCTGACATTGTAATGGAAGAGGCAAGATATTGTGACCGCGTTTTTGGCGGGTTTATCAATGGAAAGATTCTTGATGCAGTGGTGGTTTCGCTTATTTGTTATGCCGGCATGATGATTTTCAGATGGATTAATCCGGGAAAAGTCATGATGAGTGAAACACTTGTTGCTGTAATAGTTGGAATTTTTAATGTAATACCATTTTTTGGATGGTATATCGGGTTGTTTTTATCGGCACTTCTCATACTTATGGTTAATCCCATGCAGTGCATTTTCTTTGTGATTTTTGACTTTATATTACAGCAGATAGATGGTAATATTTTAGGTCCTAAGATTATAGGTGATACAACAGGAATTTCAAGTATATGGGTGCTTTTTTCAATATTCCTGTTTGGAGATATATGGGGATTTGCAGGTATGCTTCTTGGAGTTCCGATGTTTGCCATTATGTATCACTGGATTAAAAAGCTGGTATTTAAGGGGCTTGATAAGAATGAACAGACACAGATGAGTGTTGATTATGAGAATGATTTTCCAAAAAAGAAAAAGGCTCATCAATAATATAAGGAGTTATGATACATATTTTATGAAACATTTAAAAAATAATCTTAAAGATTACACAATACGTTCGCTTACAACAAAAGATTTAGATGCATATAATGCACTTTTAAGATATGCATTTCAGGTTACAGAACAGGAACTTACCGAAGTTGGCTGGGAAAATGACGAGATTAAGCAGTCAAAGTTTCCTGTTTTGCAGAGAGCTGATGTTGTGGGGTGTTTTGATAATGATTCGTTAATCTCACAATTTGCTGTATATCCGCTTGATATGAATATTTATCATCAGCTATATCATGTCGGCTTTATAACGAGTGTATGTACATATCCAGAGTATTCAGGACAGGGTATTATGGCTACGCTTATGCACAAGAGCCTGAGCCATATGAGAAAAAGAGGTCAGTCAATGGCACTTTTATATCCTTATTCTATACCATTGTATCGTAAGTTTGGATGGGAGATTATTTCTAATAAGATTTCTTATATAATAAAGAATAATCAGATACCAAAGATTGATGATATTCCCGGATATGTACGTCGTGTCACATGGGAAAATACGGATTTTATTAATCTTCACCAGCAGTTTGCGGCAAAAACACACGGATGCCTTTACCGTAACAGCCTTGCATGGGAAGAGTACTGGCGATGGGATGAGGATGATACAGTTGTAGCTGTTTATTATAATAGTCATAAAAAGCCACAGGGATATATGGTTTATCTTATAAAAGAAAATGTTATGTACATAAAAGAGATGATTTTCTTAAACAGGGAAGCACAGAATGGTCTCTGGCGTTTTATACGTGCACATCAGTCCATGATAAATGAAGTAAAAGGCAATACATATTATAATGAACCGATTGCTTTTGAGATGGCTGATGGCAATATTAAAGAATCAATACGTCCGTACATAATGGGAAGAATTATAGATATTGATAAGTTTCTTCTCCAGTACAGCTGTAAACCGTCGGAAAAAGATGTTTGCATAGAACTTGATATCCATGATGATTTTTTGTCATGGAATAATAAGAGTATTAATGTATTGTTTAGCAAAGGAAGATGTTTTATAACCGAGCAGAAAGCAGAATATCATATAAAACTTGACATTGCATCGCTTACAACACTTCTTATAGGATATAAATCCGCAATGCAGCTATGGAAACTTGAAAGGATAGATGCACCGAGGGCTGCTGTTGAGACACTCGATAATGTTTTAATGCATGAAATACCATATATTTCAGATTATATTTAAATTTTATGCTGTAAATTTTTTAAATTTTGTCAAGTAAAAATACTTGACACGCATGCCTGGTTATGATATTATTCTCAAGGTTTCAAATTTTATGAGAGTGGTGCTGCTATGGAAAAGTTTGTAGAACAGACGCTTTTATATGATTTTTATGGTGAGCTTCTTAATGAACACCAGAGAGGAATTTATCAGGATATTGTTTTTAATGATTTGTCATTAAGCGAGGTTGCTGATGAGTATGGTATCTCAAGGCAGGGAGTTCATGATTTAATCAAGCGTGTTAATAATACACTGAATGGTTATGAAGAAAAGCTGCATCTTGTATCTAAGTTTATAGAGACAAAAGAAAAGGTGCATGAGATTGAACAGTTATCAGATGAGTTTATTAAAAGTAATAATGGCAGTCTTGATAACATAAGGAGTATACAGCTTATCGCAAAAGATATACTCGATAATTTTTGATATTCGTTTAAGTCTTAATCAGACAGAAGTGAGGATTTATGGCATTTGACAGCTTATCAGATAAACTTCAGAATATATTTAAAAATCTTCGCGGTAAAGGCCGTCTGTCTGAAGCTGATGTAAAAGCAGCTCTGAAAGAAGTAAAGATGGCTTTGCTTGAAGCTGATGTAAACTTTAAAGTTGTAAAGCAGTTTGTCAAGTCGGTCGAAGAGCGTGCCATAGGTCAGGATGTTATGCAGAGTCTTACACCCGGACAGATGGTAATTAAGATTGTTAATGAAGAAATGGTTGCACTCATGGGTTCCGAGACAACACAGATAGCGTTGAAACCGGGTAATGAGATAACTGTCATAATGATGGCGGGTCTTCAGGGTGCAGGTAAAACAACAACGACAGCCAAACTTGCAGGTAAGTTTAAAGCAAAAGGGAAAAAGCCTCTTCTTGCAGCCTGCGATGTTTACAGACCGGCTGCTGTTGAACAGTTAAAAATCAACGGAGAAAAGCAGGGCGTTGAAGTGTTTTCAATGGGAACAGGCAACAATCCGGTTGATATAGCCAAAGCGGCAGTTTCACATGCTAAGAATAACAATTTTAATATTGTTATTTTAGATACAGCCGGTCGTCTTCATATAGATGAGGATATGATGACTGAGCTTATAAAAATAAAAGAAGAAGTTAAAGTTGACCAGACAATACTTGTTGTAGATTCAATGACAGGTCAGGATGCGGTTAATGTTGCTTCTTCATTCAACGAAAAGGTTGGAATTGATGGCGTCATCCTCACAAAGCTTGATGGTGATACCAGAGGTGGTGCAGCACTTTCGATTAAGGCTGTCACAGGAAAGCCTATCCTTTATGTTGGTATGGGTGAAAAACTTTCAGATCTTGAACAGTTTTACCCGGACAGAATGGCATCAAGAATTCTTGGAATGGGTGATGTGCTTACGCTTATTGAAAAGGCTGAAGCCCAGATTGATGCTGACAAAGCTAAGGAAATGGAGCAGAAGTTCAAGAAAGCTGAATTTGATTTCAATGATTTCCTTGAATATATGGGACAGATTCGTAATATGGGCGGTATA
>UMGJ01028143.1_pt1 | contig 15218 bp, 7 predicted proteins | sample 1965221 | NCBI WGS metagenome assembly UMGJ01 (sample SAMEA4836067, study PRJEB28245) | human gut metagenome | biome: gut microbiome; material: fecal sample | place: Denmark | collected 2008
ATTCGCGACGAGAATGATTTGATTTATAATCTGTTGCTTAGTTTCCCGACTGCTGCTCTGGGCGGAGCTGTGGAAATTCCGACTATCGACGGCAAAGTGAAAGTGAAGATTGATTCGGGTACTCAACCAGGTAAGGTGCTTCGTTTGCGCGGCAAGGGATTGCCGAATGTGAACGGGTACGGAACGGGGGATTTACTCGTCAACATCAGTATCTATGTGCCGGAAGCGCTCAATAAAGAGGAAAAGAGCACACTCGAAAAGATGGAGGCTTCGGACAACTTCAAACCTAACACGTCGGTGAAGGAGAAGATTTTCAAGAAGTTCAAGAGTTTCTTCGATTAATTTTTTGCTATAATATATAAGGTATAAGTGAGCTGCAATCTTTTTTGTGGCTCACTTCTGTTTTTAGGGCTTGTCCTTTTAAAAAAAAGACATATATTTGTGTAGCAAATAAATAGATACTAAATATAGACTTCAAGTATGGCAGAACCTTTTAAGAATATGTACAACAAGCAATTTTTCGATCTGTTTACGAAAGATTTGAGACTTGTTATCGATGATTTTGATGCTCACGGTTTTGTTTCTCAAATAATGGATGATGAATGGGAAGGCAGGGAACTAAAACAGCGCTGGATACATATCACTAGCATTCTGAAAAAGTTTTTGCCGGCAGATTACAAAGAGGCGATCGCTAAGATTCTTGAGTTGTTGGATCATGTAAAAAGTACGCGGCCTGATTTTTCGGTGATAGACGATACGAAGTTTGGATTGATGCTGGAGTATGGGGTGATTCTGAATAATTATGTCGAGCAATATGGGTTGGATGATTATGAAACGTCTGTCAAGGCGATAGAGAAAATCACACAGTTCACAAGTTGCGAATTTGTGACTCATCCTTTTATAATAAAATATCCGGATGAAATGATGAAGCAGATGTTGGTTTGGTCGAAACATGAGCATTGGGGAGTCAGGCGGCTTTCGTCAGAAGGTTGCCGTCCGCGTTTGCCTTGGGCGATGGCTTTGCCGAATCTGAAGAAAGACCCGACACCTATTATTCCTATTTTAGAGAATCTTAAAAATGATCCGGCAAGATTTGTACGGTTGAGCGTTGCCAATAATTTGAATGATATTGCGAAAGATAATCCGGAAATTGTCATTGATTTGGCAAAGAAATGGAAGGGGGAATCTAAAGAGGTAGACTGGATTATTAAACACGGTTGCCGGACGCTCTTAAAACAAGGGATTCCAGAGGTGATGGAGTTGTTTGGCTTTGATTCTATCAGAAATAATATTAGTATGGAGGATTTTCAGATTTCAAGTCTTAAGGTTAAAGTCGGTGATTCGTTGGAGTTTGGTTTTAACTTGTTGAATCATAGCAATAAGACAATCAAAATACGGCTTGAATATGGTATTTATTACCAAAAAGCAAATGGAACGCTGACGAAGAAAGTTCATAAAATCAGCGAAAAAGAATATACCGGGAATTCTACCACACGAATAACGCGAAAGCACTCTTTCCGCGTGGTTACGACGAGAAAATTCCATCTCGGGCTTCATCAAATTGCTATAATAATCAATGGGAGTGAATTTGAAAAATATGATTTCGTTTTGATTGAGTAATTCGATTGCTGCAACAAATAATATAAATCCTCGATTCTCCGGATGAAAATCGAGGATTTTTTATTTTGATTACTACTATCTTCTTCCTAATACCCCGGATTCTGTTTCAACCTCTCATTCATCACCCGTATTTTCTCCGGTATAGGGAATACAGTTGTATATCCACTTGCCTCATCCGGTAGTTGCGGACGGCTGCTGTAAGCTCTTGTAAACTTCCCAAAGCGGACTAAGTCCTGTCGTCTCCATCCTTCCCAAGCCAGTTCCAGCTGACGTTCGGCAAGGATATTCTCTAAAGTGGCAGTGCGGGGAGAAGCGTTGACACGGCTACGAACTTCATTGAGTTCTTCATCTCCGTTTGCTCCGTTCCGGACTTTCGCTTCACTCTTCATCAACAAAGCGTCTGCATAGCGGAACAATACAATGTCATTCTCCATCAACTTACCGTCTTTTGTGGCAGTCGGGTCGACTTCATACTTTTTCATGCGGGCTCCTGCGGTTTGTTCGTATGGGGTATCTGTTATATCCAGAGATACTTTCCAGGGCAGATATTCCAGTACCGTTCCATTATCCAGTTTGATTATGTTTCCTTTCAGGTCGTGGACAATTCCTGCAAAATAGCAAATATCAAAACGGGGATCTTGTTCCGCGGTTTCATAACCGAAAGTTTCGAGGGCTTCAATGGTGGCGCTGGGACCGTTCTCACCGCTTAGTCCGTAAGCCTTGGCGTGATTATAGTGCCGGGAACGGAAGAGATATTGCATCTGGTTGGTGTACAGAGTTTTGTTCATCGGGATAGTGAAGACATTCTCTACGGACGGTTCGTTGAATATAGAGAAATTCGTTTCGTATTCCGGTTCCAGTTTGTAGCCCATAGTCTTGAGTTGGTCACAATAGTAGATGACTGTTTCCCAGGCATTTAGTTCGCTGCCGTTCACTGTGAACTTTATATTTTTTCCATCCGGGCGTTGTCCGTCCGTCCAATCATTGTCTGTATAAACTTCGGAGTTCAAAGCCAGTTTGGCCAGTAGGAAAGTTACCACGGGGCGAGTGATACGGCCATAGTAAGGGCCGGACTGGTTGCTATGTGCATCGCTCAACAAAGGAGCCGCCTCTTGCAATTCCTTGACAACAAAGTCAAAGACCGTTTTTCGTTCACTTTGCACTACATCTTTCATTGCTACGGAAGAGGATTGAACTAGCGGGATGCGTCCGAACAAATCCATCAGGTAATAATAATACATAGCCCGCATGGCACGTACTTCGGCACGGTATGCCGGCAGTTCCGTAGCGGAATGAGTTTCGGCGAATTTGTCTATCCGTTCCAGTGATTTGTTACTTAACATGACGACTTTATAGAGATATTCCCATGTAGCCTGAATGGCATCATTCTCTATTCCCCAATCGTGCAGGTAAAGTCCTTGCCAAAAACCACCGTCATACCAGTCACCTCCACGGGTGGGGATAATGGCTTCGTCGGAGGTAAAGGTGTTCAGGTCGTAGACTCCCCTACCCGTTCCCTGCAATCCCTGACTATCACTATAACCGCCTACGTATGTATAAAGCGAAGCTACTGCATTGAGATATACTTCCGAGATTGTATTGTAAACGTCATCTTCGGGTAACTTATCTTTCGGATTTTCCTCCAAAAACTTACTACATGAGAATAAACCCAGGCACGTTATAAGAAGGAATACCAGCACTCCCGAAGGACGTAAGATCTTCTTTGAAAACAGTTCCGCTATCCTTGAAAGCAGTTCTTCTTTCTGCAAAAAAAGACTTTTATTTTTCATATATTGTTTCATCATCTCCTCCTCCATTAAAAGTTAATACTCAATCCCAGTGTGTACGTCCGCGCCAACGGATATCCCCGTTTATCATCCACGCCTAAAGTGGAGTTCACCGTTGAACTGTTAATCATGGGTGAAAGTCCCGAATAACCGGAAATGGTTGCCAGGTTGTTGACTGTAAATGCCAGACGCAGGGAACGGACATATTTCTTCAGTTTCTGCACTTTCTCAATCGGCACGTTCCAACCCAGCGTCACATAGTCGAAGTTGACATAATCTCCCTTTTCCAACCAATAGTCGGTGGCGGTTTGATCCTTGATGTTCTGTTTCGGGGCTTTCTTCATTACGTTATAGTCGGGAAATATATTCATGTTCATATAGGTCAGGGAGGTTCCGTTGTAAATTTTATGTCCGAAAGCTCCGTTAACCTGCAAAGACAGGTCGAAACGCTTGTAGCGGAAACTGATGTTGGAGCCAAGAATCGTTTTAGGTACGGCTTGTCCTGCCACGTAGCGGTCTTCACCATCTTCAAGGCTGACACCTCCGCCATTCAGATCGGCGATGCCATAGGTGTATCCGCCGTTTCCATCGGATTCGAGTCCCGTACTGTGGGGAAGATAGAACACGCCCAACGGTTGACCCACCATCTGATATACGATGTGGTTGTATCCTCCATGAAAGCCGGCTCCGTCGAGGCCAGAAAGACTTTTATATTCGGGGGCAGAAAGCATTTCGCCGCTGTACATACCGCTTAATGAGAGCCGTTTGTTGCGCTGGAAAGTGATATTGGCATTGATATTCAGTTCCATATCCTTGGTCTTCAAGGGGGTGATGCCGATGGCGATTTCCGTACCCCAGTTGCGCATGGAACCGATGTTGGCAAGCAAGGTGTTATAGGTGAAAGGCGGTACGCTTACGTTGTAAAGGTAAAGCATGTCTGTGGTTCGGGAGTTGTAATAGTTGGCGGAAAGCAGCAGGCGGTTGCCGAAAAGAGCTACGTCGATACCGGTATTAAAGGTATGTTTCACTTCCCATTTCAGGTCGGGATTCGTGTTCCGTAAGTCTCCTAAAGATACGACGGCGGAGTTTCCGACGGGGACTACACCGTTCGGCTTTACAAGGTTCAATGTAGTGTATGAGTCAATCCCACTCTGATTACCTGCCAGACCGTAGCCAATACGGAATTTCAGATTATCCACCATCGGCAACTGCTTCATAAATTCTTCTTCACTAATCACCCATGCGGCAGATGCGGAGGGGAAGAATCCCCATTTATGGTTCGCTCCGAATTTGGAGGAAGCATCTGTACGGGCGTTCAGCGTCAGTACGTAGCGGTCGGCGTATGTATAGTTGAAACGTCCCATGAAAGATGCCAGACGGGGTTGGTCGTAGTAAGAATTAGTGCCTTCCCACAAGCGGAGTGCACCTGCCTGAAGATTATTATACCCGAATTTGTCGGTGCTGAAATTGCTTACTGTTGTATAATATCCCGTGTAGGTTTCTTTTTGAAGTTCGGCAAGTGCCAGCACGTCAAAGAAATGTTTTTTCCAGTTTTTCTTATAGGTCAGCATCATGTTGCCCAGCAAGGACTCTCGCTTTTTGGTTCCTTTGTAAGCCTGACCGTTCGCCCAGACGGAGGTGGGGAGGTATTGCGAATTTTCCACGATATTATAGGTATAGGCGCCGAAGAGGTTTAGTTTCAGTCCTTCCAGCAGATTGAAAGTCAGACGGGCGTGCGTGCTGATGTGCGAAGTGGCATCATCATCCTGCACTTCCATCCATGCCAATGGATTGGTAATTTGGCTGGCGGTCGTTATTCCGTCCCAGGAATTGGTGACGGGGTCTTTATGGTTAGGATAGGTGGGGTTGAATGTGGCTGCCGAATAGAACGTTTTCTGATAATCCACCAGATTATGATTCTTCTGAATGGAACCGAACATTCCCAGCTCACAGTTCAGGAAGCCGTCGAACATTTTCTGATTCATGTTCATATTCGAAGTGAAGTTTTTCATGTCTTCATTCAAAATCACTCCCTGACGATCCATGAAACCAAGAGAAACGCGATAGCTGGACTCACTGGAACCACCATAAAAGGCGATGTGATGGTTTTGTTGTAGTCCTGTCTGTTCAATCTCTTTCTGAAAATCGGTATTATATCCTTTGTCCAGAATGGAAATCCCGCGTTCCGAAGCGATACGGCGGTACTCATCGCCGGACAGCATTTTCAGATTCTTGTAGACGGTGGAAATTCCGAAGCTACCGTTGTAGGCTACTTGTGTTCTGCCGCTCATTCCTTTTTTAGTGGTGACTTCGATCACACCGGAAGCTCCTCGTGAACCGTATTGTGCGGTTTCGGAAGCGTCTTTCAAAATGGTGAAGCTCTCAATATCCGTAGGGTAAATGGAGGTGAGCATGCTCAAGTCGCCAAATACTCCGTCGACGATTATCAAAGGGTCATTGCCACTGGTCAGTGAGGTAGTTCCCCGCAGGCGTACCGCATCCAAGGCTGCCGGACCGTTTGATCCGCGTTGGATGGTCAAGCCCGGCACACGTCCGCGGATTGCTTCCAAAGGGTTCGTTATCTGGTCTTTATTCATCTGTGTCTCCGTAATCTTCTCTACGGAACCGGAGAGGGTTTTCAAACTTCCGGTGGCATATCCAACAGTTATCAATGAGTCTATGGGCGTGACGGGAATCTTCTGCGCCAAGGTGCTCTCGCACGGGATTACCAGAAGAAGAAGGCTGTAGAAAATGAGTCTAGCGTGTTGTACCATATTCTTAGTTTTTAAGGTAATAATACAAATATAACAAAAAAAGAGGGAATCTGGTTGAGTAGATTCCCTCTTTTATTCATAAATGATATTGACAATGTCTATTTCACGATTATCTCATCCGTAAATATCCAACCTCCGAATTCGCTTCCGGCCTGTGCCTGGTAACGTACGTATCTTCCTTTGGCTTCTCCCTGCCATGAAATATCCGTAAACCGAATAGGGGTTTCTTTGCTCACTTCAAAGTGTTGTTTTTGCAGCTCCGTGAAGTTTATTCCATCATCGGAAATGGAAATAATCACTGTCTCCGGCAGGAATACTTCCGCGCCGACCACTTGCATAAAAGCGGCGGTAACGGAATGGATAGGGGTTTCTTTTTCCATATCAATCGTCACATCGAGACGGTTGTCCGAGATAAATCCTTGCCATGAACCATCACCGTAAGTCCAGTCACCACGTATGCCGTCTGTCAGGGCTGTGTTGCCTTGTGCGGGATAATGGGGGCTATAGGAGGAGTTATAGGTCACTTTTTTACCGAGCGCCAAATGGCTGACTGGTTGAAGAGATTCGGGACGGCTGCCGATTTCTTTGCTCAAATCGAAAGGATGGTATCCTTTTTTCTGTAAATCGGCCACTGCTGACAGTGCGCGGGTATGGAAATCGGACCACGACTTACGTTCCGGAGCCGACCAGGCTACTTCCGCCAATGCCAGCATACGGGGATAAATCATATATTCCACGTGTTCGGGAGTGGGGATATATTCCACCCATAGGTTACCCTGCACACCATAGACTAACTTTGCCTGCTCCGCAGTTAAGGAAGCGGGGACAGGATCGTAGGCATATACTTTCTTCAATGGCAGGTAGCCACCGATAGCTTCCGGCTGGGAGTACGGGGCGTCCTGATAGCTGTCCAGATAACAGTATGCACCCGGTGTCATGATGGCATGATGGCCGGAGGTGACGGCAGCAATACCACCCTCTTCTCCACGCCACGACATAACGGTTGCATTGGGCGCGATACCTCCTTGCAGAATCTCGTCCCATCCCAAGAGACGGCGTCCGTGATTGTTGAGGAACTTTTCGATACGGTGTATCAGATAGCTTTGCAGCTCGTCTACATTGGCCAGATGCTCGTCTTTCATTCTCTTCTGACATTTCGGACAGGTCTTCCAAGCCGATTTGCCGGCCTCATCACCTCCTACATGAATGTATTCGGAAGGGAAAAGTTCCATGACTTCCGTCAGTACATTCTCCAGAAAGGTGAAAGTTTCTTCATTACCGACACAGAAATCGGAGTTCTTGTAAGGTTCTCCCGAACAGGATAGCTGCGGGTAGGCAGCCAGCACTTCTTCCGAATGGGAAGGCATTTCAATCTCCGGAATCACCGTGATGTAATGCTGACGGGCATATTCCAGTATTTCACGAATATCGTCCTGGGTGTAATAGCCGCCGGAAGCTCCGGGTTCATCATAACGGAGGTATTTACGTCCGCCGTTCCACCATTTCTTCCAGGTGGGGTCTGTACGCCAGGCTGCAAAATCGGTCAGTAAAGGGTATTTCTTGATTTCAAGCCGCCAGCCTGCCGCATCGGTCAGGTGCAGGTGCAAACGGTTGATTTTGTAATATGCCAATGCGTCTATCTGCTTCTTTATAAACTCTTTGGTAGAGAAATGACGGGATACGTCCAGCATCAGTCCGCGATAAGCAAAACGAGGGGTGTCTTCTATCTCGACAGAGGGTACGGAATAGCTGCCTGTGCTTGCCGGTTGCATCAGCTGTAACAGGGTTTGCATTCCATAGAATAATCCGGCTCCCGAAGTTGCCCGGATCTCGATTCGTTGAGAGGTGACGGAGAGTGTATAGCTTTCCGGTGACGGCAACTGGGTAGTCTTGGGGGTTATCAATAAGAAAAGCATCTGTTTCCTGTCTTTCTTTCTCGCTTCCTTTAATTGGACGGGTAATGCCTTCAGGTATTTCTCCCAGAGCTTCGCTTCTCCACCTTGTAGGTTTGTATAAAGTCTTGTCTTTTCTGACAGTAAAAAAGAGCCCGTCCCCTTCTCCATTTTTAATGGGACAGGTATGACGGACTGTGCCAGAATGGGATGTGCATGAAAGCACATCCCCAGTATACATAAGAAAAGACAAACTTTAGTGTATTCTTTTCTTATATTCATTAATCAATTTTGATTTCGTCTACAAATAAAAATGCGTTTTTGCCTTTTCCACCATGCCATTCCGGAAGCGTTTTCTCCGGTGAAGCAATAACTCTCACGTATTGGGTAGTCACAGGAGCAAATGTAAGTTGATGGTCAACAACTCCGTCTTTGTCCGTCTCTTTCATTGCCGGATATTCTTCGGAAGCAATCTTTTTGAAAGTCTTTCCGTCATCTGAAACTTCTACGGACAGGTTTCTGGCGTCAAACACCCAGTCGCCCTTTGCAATATTGACAGAGATGGCCACACTCGAAATTTCAGTAGGTTGCTGAAGGTCGATCGTCATGTCCATGTCGTTTCCGTTGAAAGCAATCCAGCGGCCTGACCGGTAACTACTATTTCCTTTCAAACCATCGGTTAACGTGGAAGCTCCTTTGAAGAGGTATTGTTCATTGATAGGTTGATTGGCTACAATCGGCTTCATGCTGGATTTGCTGAAGTCAATCTTCTCTGTCAGTGTCTGGCTCTCGCCGGTAGGACGAATGGCTTTGGCGGACAGAGTGGCATTTTCTTTAATTTTCAACACTCCTTCGTAAACGGGAGAAGCAGTAGTGGGTTCTGTGCCGTCCAAAGTGTAGTGGACAGGGGCATTGTCGATAGTAGACAAAGTAACGTCCATCGTTCCTTCTGCCGGATTCGGTTCAAACTCGGCTTGTACGCCGAACGCGTGTTTAGCGTAGTTGTATCCTTCGGCATCATACCACTTAATCAGTTGAGGAAGACGAGACAGGAAGTCGGCATAGTTTTTCTTTTCAGGGCTGGACCACTGAATTTCACACAATGCAGCCCAACGAGGCAATACCATGTACTGCGCGTGAGGGAAAGTAGCGATGTATTCTGTCCAGAGGTTGGCTTGCACACCCTTGATATATTTCTGTTCTTCCGGAGTGAGGGAAGCCGGCATCGGCTCGTAGCTGTACACTCTTTCTAACGGCAGGTAACCACCGATACCAAACGGTTCGTTATCTACGTCTTTAGCTTGGTAATAGTCGAAATACAGGTATGTGTTCGGCGTCATGATGACATCGTGTTTCTGTTTCGCAGCTTCGATACCGCCCTTTTCACCACGCCATGACATAACAGTAGCGTTAGGAGCAAGTCCGCCTTCAAGGATTTCATCCCAACCGATGATCTGACGTCCGTGGTCGTTGAGGAATTTCTCGATATGGTTGATTACGAAACTCTGCAGACGTTCTTCCTTGCTATGCTTATCATCCGATTTCAAGCCCAGCGCCTTGATACGTGCCTGACATTTCGGACATTTTTCCCAACGTACTTTCGGACATTCGTCACCACCTACATGAATATATTCTGAAGGGAAGATTGCTATTAATTCAGTAAACACATCTTCGAGGAATTTCAAGACTTGATCGTTTCCGGCACAAAGCACATCTTCTGATACACCCCATTGTCTCCATACTTCGTACGGGCCACCGGTACATCCCAATTCGGGATAAGCGGCAAGGGCAGCTTGCATGTGTCCCGGAAGATCGATTTCGGGAATAACTGTGATATAACGTTCGGCAGCATAAGCTACTATTTCTTTCGCCTGTTCCTGGGTATAGAAGCCACCGTAAGGTTTGCCGTCGTATTCACCGGAGTTACGTCCGATGACTGTTTCTGTCCTCTTGGAACCGATTTCTGTCAGCTTCGGATATTTCTTGATTTCCAGACGCCAGCCCTGGTCTTCGGTAATATGCCAGTGAAAACGGTTCATATTGTGCAAAGCCATCATATCGATATAAGTTTTCACTTCATCTACTGTAAAGAAATGACGGCTGGTATCGAAGTGTGCACCACGATAGCCAAAGCGGGGAGCGTCATTGATTTCTACAGCGGGCATGGAAATGTCTGCGCCGACAGCCACAGGCAATGATTTGCGCAGGGACTGGATGCCATAGAATACGCCGGCTTCCGTAGGACCGGTAATCGTGATTCCGTCACCGGTAACTTTCATCTGGTAGGATTCCGGATTTTCGTTCTCCGTGCCTAATGCCAGTACGATTGCGTTTTTACCTTCTGTTCCGGCTTCAATAGCGAAATCTTTTCCGGTAGCCGTTTTCAGATAGTCTGCCAGGAATTTTGCGTTGCGTTGCATCTTCTCGTTTCCTTCCGGATAGAGAATTTTCACACTGCTCTTGAGGATGAAGGGACTTCCTTGAGCGGTTACAATTTCTTGTGGCATGGGGATGATCTGGTAGTTGGCTTCCTGTTGCGCCGATTGGCAAGAGGCAAAAAGTCCTGCTAGTGCCAGACATCCGGTTAATTTAAAGAGTTGCTTCATAAACTAAAAAATTAAGTGTTAAGTTATTAATAGATTAATTATAAGTTTCACGAATATGTTTGATTGTCAAAGGCAGCTCCTCTCCTTTCTTTATTTGGGGAGAAGTGATGACGACCGTTTTACGTTCTCCGGGAAGAAGGTCGAAAAAGTTGTCGCTGAAACGGGCTCCCTGCAAAGGAATTTCAATAAAGACATCTTTTGCAAGAGCGGGAGAAAACAATGTCAGTTCACACATGCCGTCTTTCTGTTTCATCTTGCAGGAAACGGTTGTTTCAGGCAGAAGCAGGTCTTTTGTTTTTCTAAAGAAGTATACGGTTTCGGCAAGGGTGTTTCCTGCCTTGTCTTTCAGGGTCAGTTGCATGAAACAGCGTTGCTGTTCTTCCGGTGATAGCCAGGTGTCGGTTTTTATACGGTACACGCATTGGGAAGTGTTAGCCGGAACTGTCAATGTGTTGAGTCGTATCGGCTTGCCTTGTTTCTTTCTGTCAAAGTCTGTTACTTTCATTTCCAACATCAGGTGGTCTTTGGTGTCCGGACAGTCGGAAATCAGGTAGATATTGAGGCTGTCGTTTTGCCGGATAGGATTGATGAGGATTGGAGCAAAGGCTCGTTTGGCTTGGTAATGCAGGGCTTTCCAATTACCGTAATAGTCGATGCTCGACCAGGATACTACCGGCCAGCTGTCATTCAGTTGCCAATACAGGGTACCCATACAGTAAGGACGGTTCCGGCGGTGTGCTTCCAGTCCGTGACGCATTCCTTGTCCTTGCAGCACTAGTCCGACATAGACAAAGTCTTCAAATTTTTCGGGGATGATATAGTCGCGCTCCATGTAGGTACGAATCAGGGCGTTGCCGATGCTGCTTTTCTGATGAGCATTCATCACTTCCGATTCTATCTGATAATCTTCCGGAGCGGCGAAAGTGGAGATGGTCTTCATTTCCGGGAAGGACTGAAAACCGAATTCGCTCATGAAACGGGGCAGGTCTGTATCGAGTGACTCGAATGTTTTTTGACCATACCAGACTCCCCAGTTATGGCTGTCTCCTATCCCCCAGGATTCAGGACGCCCCCAGTTGGCAAAATACGGGGAGCTGTGTATGTAGAAACGGTCGGCATCCAGTTCCTTAACCTTGGCTGGAAGGAGCTGATGGAACAGTTTGTCGTAGCCTCGAAACATTTCCTGATAGATTTCGGGCGGGAAGTTCTTGTCGAATCCCCAATATTTTAAGGCTTCCAGTATTTCGTTATTGCCGCACCACATCGCCAGGGAAGCATGATTGCGAAGGCGACGGATGTTATAGCAGGCTTCCGCCTCTACCCTTTTCAGAAAGGTGGGGTCGGACGGATAGGGAGTGCAGGCAAACATGAAGTCTTGCCACACCAGTATTCCGTTTTCATCTGCCAGGTCATAGAAACGGTCATCTTCGTACGTTCCACCTCCCCATACACGAATGACATTCATGTTCGCTTCGCGGATGTCGCGGAATAAGGTTTGGTAGCGTTCGGTAGTGACGTTAGTCAAGAGTGCATCCTGGGGGATGTAATTGGCTCCTTTGGCAAACATAGGTACACCATTTACTTCAAAATAGAAGGATTCTCCGTCTTTATCTTTTTCATTAACGAGGCGAACAGTACGCAGTCCTATCCGGTGCGATTGCTCGGCTACGACTTTATCTTCTACTATGATTTGAGCGGAGAAATCATACAGGGCGGGCTTTCCCCATCCATTCGGCATCCAACGTACGGGGGATGCCACTTCGGAAGGTATGGAAACATGATTGATTCCGGGCTGTAAGGTGATTGCCTGGCTGATGCTTTTTTCTGCACTTCCTTCGAATGAGGTATTGATTCTCACCTCTGCCTGAAGTGGCCGGGGGAGTATGTTGTTTATTTCTAATTCATTAGACAGGTTTGCGAGCTGGTCGGTCAGTGCGAGTTGTTTTACGTGGTAGTCACTGATAGAAGCTGCGTCATAAAAACGGATGGTCACCGGACGCCAGATGCCGCTGGTCACCATGCGGATTCCCCAGTCCCAGCCATAGCTGTAAGGGGCTTTACGGGAGAATATGCTTAAATGTTTGTCGTGATGGTCGTTGTCTGCCGGATAGTTGAATCCGTTCGAGTTATATTGAGGCAGTGTCTGCCGGATGGGGGAATGAAAATAGATGTGAAGAAGGTTTTCTCCGATACGGAGTTGGGACTTGACGGGTATGGTATAACCGACAAACATGTTATCGGCTTTCAGCAACAGTGCTCCATTGAGGTATACATCGGCGTATGTGTCAAGGCCTTCAAAAACCAATTGGGCGTCATCCCGTTTCAGTTGTTCGGGGGTAACTGTAAAAGCAGTCCGGTATTCCCAGTCTTCATTTTCCACCCACTGAATCTTTTGTTCATTGATGCCATAAAAAGGATCGGGAAGTTGTTTATGGTTAATAAGATCCTGATGAACGGTGCCCGGAACCTGTGCCGGTCGCCACAGCTCCGTCCCTGCCTGGGAAAACTCCCAGCCTGTATTTAGAACGACAACTTCGGAATTGTCATTGCTCTGTGCATATGCCATACTGCAACAGCATAGTAGTTCACATGCTATTTGAGCCTTTTTTCCGATCAAATTAATCATCATAGTGGGGGCATTAGATATTAACGGATTCAAAGATATTATTTTTTCAGCAAATTTCACTGATAATTTAACAAAATATGTTGTTTTTGCACGCCACGATAAATATACGGTTTTATTCTTTTATCATATCGGATAGTTTAACCGCTATTATATCTATCATTTCATTCCTAACAAATCTGTTAATTTCACCGCCTGAAAAGTCATGTGTGCCACACTGCTCTCATATAGAATACCGATTGTCTCTTTATCAATCATCGTCAGGCAACTATATCCCCATCCTTCTGCTTCGTCGAGCATGATTTGATGTTCGGGCAACCAGGTAAGTCCTTTATCCAGACTTGCTTTTATTGTTATATGATTGCGCCCTTTAGTCGTATCCGGATTTGAAAACAACAGGAGGTCTTTATTCAAAACGTTGTCCTTGGCATCGACATGAATCAGACTGGCCATACATACCGGTTCCTGAAGTGCCTTACGTGAAGATGGGTGTTCTGTCCAGGTTTTTCCCAAATCTTTCGTTATGGCAATAGCCCGGCTTCCTCCTCTATTGTCACGCATATTCAGCATCAATACTCCCGGTTCTATTTCCGCAACTTGTGCTTCCGTTGTATTTGTTCGTGCCAGATGATGCATTTTCCATGTTTTTCCCCGGTCTTTACTATACATGATTCCTGCATTCGGGATACGGGTAGAGTCGATAAACTGTGTTGGAAATACTAATGTACCGTCGCTCATCGTTATTCCTCGTCCTGGACCTTGAAGCAGAAAATACCAGGACGGATCTTTTACCTGCTCTGTTATATTGATCGGTTTCGACCATGTTTTACCATCGTCTGTGCTCTTTGCCAATACCAGCTGTGCGGTATGGTTTATATCCATTCCCGGATGGGAGCTCCACCAGGCACGTTGATTACCCATACCATGTGTCCATGCGGCAACCACCCAGACGGTATTCGTTTGAGTATCTACCAAAATAGAGGGATCTCCTACCCCATTCTGTGCTTTAGGCAAACCGCCATACTCACCAAATGAAAGCGGAAGACGCATTTTCTCCCAGCTCTTCCCTCCGTCAGTGCTACGACTCAAACCCACATCTACATATTCCTGTAAATCGACACTACTATTATATCGGACATCGTACACTCCCAATAATGTTCCTTTATTGGTTGTCACTAATCCGGGAATACGGAAGGAAGCAGAACCGTCATTACCAGCATGACGAACTCCGACTGCCATCCGGTGAGTAATATCTTTCGGGGAAATAAATTTACAATAGAGTTCTTTCCCATCCACTTTTACAGCATGTAAATCAGAGACTATTTTAGTATGCAAAGAGGCATCTGTTTTCATCTGCAAACTGATCCAAAAAAAGTTGACACCTGGAAATAAATTGTAATTACCTCTTAATACAACTTTTTCCGATGGTCCGACCTCTGCACATTTTATGGAATAGGAAGGATTAGCCGCCAATGTCGCACCCGGTCGATGGCTGGATATGTACTCTACAGGGGCAAAGCGATTTTTGTTTTGATCTTGTAAGGCCTCTGTTCCTCCATAATAGAGTTTGATTGCCTGGACATCCGCTAAGTTGGTACTTTTACTGAAATCTAAAACAACTTCATCGAGCATCTTGCTTTCCTTTGCATCCAACCGGATATAGAACAGAACATTGTCCTGCCGCTCTATCAAAACCGGGATTTGTGTTTCATGGATAAACACTGTGTCTGAAGCTTTTACGTCAAAAGAATAGCCTAATAAGACAAGGAAAAGTAAATAAAAAATTCTTCTCATAATGGGGGTATTAGTTAGTTTAACGCGATAAAGATAAAACTTTTCTACCATAATACAGCTATGCAAACAGTTAACTTTCATTTTACCAAGTTCTGGTAGGACTAGTCAATACTTTGACCACC
>UMGJ01100800.1_pt1 | contig 14980 bp, 9 predicted proteins | sample 1965221 | NCBI WGS metagenome assembly UMGJ01 (sample SAMEA4836067, study PRJEB28245) | human gut metagenome | biome: gut microbiome; material: fecal sample | place: Denmark | collected 2008
TCTGGCGGCGGCTGGCGGCTCTGGTCGCTCCCCGTGCGGGGAGCGTGGATTGAAATTACGCCCTGCGCGCGCCGTATCGCAAGAACGCCGGTCGCTCCCCGTGCGGGGAGCGTGGATTGAAATACCTCCATATAGCGGGGAGACGGCCCGCGTTGAGCGTCGCTCCCCGTGCGGGGAGCGTGGATTGAAATACAGATACACTATCAACGATGGGCGGCGTGTCGTAGGTCGCTCCCCGTGCGGGGAGCGTGGATTGAAATCAGCTTCGTGGGGTCAAGGGCGCTCTCCGCACAGGTCGCTCCCCGTGCGGGGAGCGTGGATTGAAATCAACGCCGCTGGTGACGGACAAGACGCTGACACTGTCGCTCCCCGTGCGGGGAGCGTGGATTGAAATTATAGAATTTTGCCTGAAAAAATACGCAGGAATCGTCGCTCCCCGTGCGGGGAGCGTGGATTGAAATACGAAAGTGCGGCAGGGCGCGAACCCTGCCGCGGTCGCTCCCCGTGCGGGGAGCGTGGATTGAAATGTCAAATGTATTGGCAAACGTATAGTTGGCATTTGGTCGCTCCCCGTGCGGGGAGCGTGGATTGAAATACCCTTAAAAATGATGGAAAACAGCCTGCGCGTGGTCGCTCCCCGTGCGGGGAGCGTGGATTGAAATTTTAAGTTGCGCGCAAGTTGCGGAATGCAAGACAGTCGCTCCCCGTGCGGGGAGCGTGGATTGAAATCGAGAACGACGCGGACACCATCCACCGCGCCTACGGTCGCTCCCCGTGCGGGGAGCGTGGATTGAAATGGTCAGGTGTCCATCGGCGCGTACAAGCTGGGCACGGTCGCTCCCCGTGCGGGGAGCGTGGATTGAAATTGCCGCTTGTGGGGCGGCTACAGCGCGACGACTATGTCGCTCCCCGTGCGGGGAGCGTGGATTGAAATATCCGCGGCTGGTTGCGCAGCCAGCGAAGGGCGCTGTCGCTCCCCGTGCGGGGAGCGTGGATTGAAATGGTGAAGAGGAAAAGGCGACGGCTGAGAAGATCGCGTCGCTCCCCGTGCGGGGAGCGTGGATTGAAATGGCGACGAAGCGACGGCAAAGGCTGCACAAGAGGTCGCTCCCCGTGCGGGGAGCGTGGATTGAAATAGCCCGATGAACTTCACGCGCTGATGCACTGCGAGTCGCTCCCCGTGCGGGGAGCGTGGATTGAAATTCGGTTATCAGCTCAATCACAACAGCCGGTCGAGTCGCTCCCCGTGCGGGGAGCGTGGATTGAAATAAATCAAGCAGGGCATATGCCCGGAATTTTTCAAGTCGCTCCCCGTGCGGGGAGCGTGGATTGAAATAAATCAAGCTGAGCATCTTGCCCGGCATCAAAACGGTCGCTCCCCGTGCGGGGAGCGTGGATTGAAATTCAAATTACAAGCGGCGGCGCGGATGTTACAGGATGTCGCTCCCCGTGCGGGGAGCGTGGATTGAAATGTGCGTTTTCTCGATTTTGTTATTCACGTTTGTCAGGTCGCTCCCCGTGCGGGGAGCGTGGATTGAAATTTGCAACAGGGTGTTCCCAAATCCTCGTTGTCAGTCGCTCCCCGTGCGGGGAGCGTGGATTGAAATTTCCGACGAACCGCGTGCGGCACTGCTGGAATACTGTCGCTCCCCGTGCGGGGAGCGTGGATTGAAATACCGCTGAACGGGTTGTAGTAGAAAATGTTGCAGGTCGCTCCCCGTGCGGGGAGCGTGGATTGAAATACAGGTGCGGTCGTCGCGTCACCGCAAGTCCACGGTCGCTCCCCGTGCGGGGAGCGTGGATTGAAATGTTGGACTGATAGTAGTCCACCCCATCAGGGTACGGTCGCTCCCCGTGCGGGGAGCGTGGATTGAAATGCGCTGTTCTGAAACTTCTTGATGAGTTCCGCCGTCGCTCCCCGTGCGGGGAGCGTGGATTGAAATACTCGGTTTCAAGCGTATCGACTGCATGTGCGGTCGCTCCCCGTGCGGGGAGCGTGGATTGAAATGCCGATGATGTAGGCGACGACGGCTGCCCCTGCGTCGCTCCCCGTGCGGGGAGCGTGGATTGAAATTCCGGACAAATGAAACGCTCAATGTCAGGGCGTGTCGCTCCCCGTGCGGGGAGCGTGGATTGAAATGGGGTGGCGCACACTTGTCTGTATGGGGCGAATGTCGCTCCCCGTGCGGGGAGCGTGGATTGAAATCAGTGGCTCAACGAAAGAACAGGTTTACGGTTACGTCGCTCCCCGTGCGGGGAGCGTGGATTGAAATCAAAGATGGAAGGGTCAAAATTATAAATTGTCGCCGTCGCTCCCCGTGCGGGGAGCGTGGATTGAAATGCGCCAGATGCTGCCGAACCAATAACGTTTGTGTCGCTCCCCGTGCGGGGAGCGTGGATTGAAATCTTTAACAGTATTTGCCGGAATAGAAATAACTGGTCGCTCCCCGTGCGGGGAGCGTGGATTGAAATCGACCAAATACCGATTGTATCCCAGAGGGTATTATGTCGCTCCCCGTGCGGGGAGCGTGGATTGAAATATCGCAAGCGATTCCACCGAAGTCGCAAGTAAGTCGTCGCTCCCCGTGCGGGGAGCGTGGATTGAAATCTGAAGATCCTCATGCCTGCCTTGACGTCGATTGGTCGCTCCCCGTGCGGGGAGCGTGGATTGAAATTTGAATGTGATGCAATCCCCAGCGGCAGGAACTACCGGTCGCTCCCCGTGCGGGGAGCGTGGATTGAAATTGCTGGAAGAAAAGGCGGAACGCGACGCAGCGCGGTCGCTCCCCGTGCGGGGAGCGTGGATTGAAATCTTAAAATCCATATCTGTTACCTCTTTCTGTCTGGTCGCTCCCCGTGCGGGGAGCGTGGATTGAAATTACGGCGATGTAGGTTGCCACCTCGTTAATCAGCCGTCGCTCCCCGTGCGGGGAGCGTGGATTGAAATATGCCGGTTATCTTCAACCCGCAGAGCATCTGGGTCGCTCCCCGTGCGGGGAGCGTGGATTGAAATCGCAAACGCGGAACGCCTTGTGGACATCATGGCGGTCGCTCCCCGTGCGGGGAGCGTGGATTGAAATTCAGTTTATGCATCAGGCGGACATGATGGCTATGTCGCTCCCCGTGCGGGGAGCGTGGATTGAAATGGGCTGGTACAGTGGACAGGAGCAGATAAATATAGTCGCTCCCCGTGCGGGGAGCGTGGATTGAAATCCCGACGCCCGGACTCTCGGACGTCGCGAAAGGGTCGCTCCCCGTGCGGGGAGCGTGGATTGAAATAAATCAAGACGGGCGCACGCCCGGAAGGAGGACGTCGCTCCCCGTGCGGGGAGCGTGGATTGAAATGCACTCATATTCACCCCAGCGGTTTGGCAGCTCGTCGTCGCTCCCCGTGCGGGGAGCGTGGATTGAAATTGTACTCTGCACTATCCGTGTGCAGGGCGTTATAGTCGCTCCCCGTGCGGGGAGCGTGGATTGAAATGCCAAATATTGCGGCTTAACAACGTTGATGGTCGTCGCTCCCCGTGCGGGGAGCGTGGATTGAAATAGCGGGGCAATATTGCATCGGTGCATCAGCCGGAGGTCGCTCCCCGTGCGGGGAGCGTGGATTGAAATGGAGCGCTCAAAGATATGATTGAAAATAAAGAAGTCGCTCCCCGTGCGGGGAGCGTGGATTGAAATTATGGCCAACAGCAGTACCAGTATGAGAAAACGATGTCGCTCCCCGTGCGGGGAGCGTGGATTGAAATTGGTTTTATGGCTGGCAAGATTGCTCAGAATGCGTCGCTCCCCGTGCGGGGAGCGTGGATTGAAATACAGCCTCCCGGCGGGCGTTGTACACCGGGATTTGTCGCTCCCCGTGCGGGGAGCGTGGATTGAAATGACAAACGTGTCGTGATAGAGCAGGGCATCATTGTCGCTCCCCGTGCGGGGAGCGTGGATTGAAATTATGCATTTCAGCAGCTAAACCAGCAAACCCAGCAGTCGCTCCCCGTGCGGGGAGCGTGGATTGAAATTACATATCTCGGACACGCTAATAAGCTGTGGGCGTCGCTCCCCGTGCGGGGAGCGTGGATTGAAATCATACCCTGATGGGGTGGACTACTATCAGTCCAAGTCGCTCCCCGTGCGGGGAGCGTGGATTGAAATTCCGTCGGTGACGATAGAAAACTCAAACCGGGGGTCGCTCCCCGTGCGGGGAGCGTGGATTGAAATAAATGCTCATCGTAGCTTTTGAGCGTTGCAGCGCGTCGCTCCCCGTGCGGGGAGCGTGGATTGAAATACCGAAAAGGGCGTTGTAATTCTGATGGACTAATAGTCGCTCCCCGTGCGGGGAGCGTGGATTGAAATCAGTCGCCCCTACAAAGCGAAGTTTGAGGGTATGCGTCGCTCCCCGTGCGGGGAGCGTGGATTGAAATCTCCGCATTGCATCAATAGGGCATCAACGAAATCGTCGCTCCCCGTGCGGGGAGCGTGGATTGAAATCGCCACTCGTTCCACCTCCTCTATTAGTCCATCAGTCGCTCCCCGTGCGGGGAGCGTGGATTGAAATCCTTCATAATAACTCCATCAGTAGCAAGCAATGAAGTCGCTCCCCGTGCGGGGAGCGTGGATTGAAATCAGCCCCTCCTCATGGACAATCGTGTCGTCATCGCGTCGCTCCCCGTGCGGGGAGCGTGGATTGAAATTTTAAGCGATTCCCAGTAAGTAGCAAGAACATCACGTCGCTCCCCGTGCGGGGAGCGTGGATTGAAATGCAAAATCAAAACGATTGACGACCCGAACGACCGTCGCTCCCCGTGCGGGGAGCGTGGATTGAAATCCATCCGTTTTTGTAAAGCCCAGTAGCAATCAGGTCGCTCCCCGTGCGGGGAGCGTGGATTGAAATCAAAATTTTTGCAGGAAATGAATGTCCAGCACATGTCGCTCCCCGTGCGGGGAGCGTGGATTGAAATCAAAAGCTGGTTTAACGCTCAAAGATGTTAGAAAGTCGCTCCCCGTGCGGGGAGCGTGGATTGAAATGCGTTGATGCGTGGGCGGTGGCTGAAATGGTTGGTCGCTCCCCGTGCGGGGAGCGTGGATTGAAATGCCCTTAGCGTTCGGCGGTGTAACGCGCTGTCGCGTCGCTCCCCGTGCGGGGAGCGTGGATTGAAATACACGCGGAAGCGCGCACTGCCCCACCAGCAGGGGTCGCTCCCCGTGCGGGGAGCGTGGATTGAAATGGTCAGGTGTCCATCGGCGCGTACAAGCTGGGCACGTCGCTCCCCGTGCGGGGAGCGTGGATTGAAATCCCAGACTGGGGCATGGAGAACGCAGAGCTGGGCTGTCGCTCCCCGTGCGGGGAGCGTGGATTGAAATTGCGATAGCTGGGACGAAATGCTGGATTCCCCAGGTCGCTCCCCGTGCGGGGAGCGTGGATTGAAATCCCCAGCGGAAGGACGCGGCGAAAGCGCCGGAAAGTCGCTCCCCGTGCGGGGAGCGTGGATTGAAATTGGCTGCCGGAGGAAACGCTTCAGCTGCGCGTCCGTCGCTCCCCGTGCGGGGAGCGTGGATTGAAATCGGGGCAAAAAGTGGATTATCTCCACACTGGGCGAGTCGCTCCCCGTGCGGGGAGCGTGGATTGAAATGATGCGGCGATTCAGGAACGCACGGTCTTTGAGTGTCGCTCCCCGTGCGGGGAGCGTGGATTGAAATCATCACATCAGAATGCTTCTTCCCTCCGACGGCGTCGCTCCCCGTGCGGGGAGCGTGGATTGAAATCGCAATCGTCCGCCGATATGTATACGATTACGGTGTCGCTCCCCGTGCGGGGAGCGTGGATTGAAATTGTCCATAGGTCGCAGTCGGCGCGGTCGTGCCGTCGCTCCCCGTGCGGGGAGCGTGGATTGAAATCATTCCTGATACTGGCGAAGGTTGCAATCATCTACGTCGCTCCCCGTGCGGGGAGCGTGGATTGAAATGACGAATATCAGAGAAAAGCAATGCGGACAGCAAACGTCGCTCCCCGTGCGGGGAGCGTGGATTGAAATAAGTCAGAGTTTGGCCCGAACGCAATGATTCCCGTCGCTCCCCGTGCGGGGAGCGTGGATTGAAATGAAAGGGGAAACGATATGCCGAAGATTACCGCCAGTCGCTCCCCGTGCGGGGAGCGTGGATTGAAATGATTGTGGCATAGCCATCTGGCACCTTACGAAAAGTCGCTCCCCGTGCGGGGAGCGTGGATTGAAATGATGAGTATTGCAAGAGTTGTAACACGTGAAATGTCGCTCCCCGTGCGGGGAGCGTGGATTGAAATCACAGCTTGCGGAACGCTTCCTTTGCGCCAGCACAGTCGCTCCCCGTGCGGGGAGCGTGGATTGAAATGCGGTGCATAGCCGCGATTTTGCGGTCAGCCATCGTCGCTCCCCGTGCGGGGAGCGTGGATTGAAATATCCTGCACCTGCTCATTTACTCTGTCCTGCGCGGGTCGCTCCCCGTGCGGGGAGCGTGGATTGAAATCATATTGGAGTAAGCACTCCATGTCGTCGGCTGGTCGCTCCCCGTGCGGGGAGCGTGGATTGAAATCTCCGAAGTCCACCGCGAGGGTGTACGCAGCGGGTCGCTCCCCGTGCGGGGAGCGTGGATTGAAATTCTCTGTGTTGCCCATAATGGCGTCAGAGGTTAAGTCGCTCCCCGTGCGGGGAGCGTGGATTGAAATTGAAGTCCATTTCTGCGACTTCCTCCGCCGTCTGTCGCTCCCCGTGCGGGGAGCGTGGATTGAAATTGCGGGAAATAGCGCTTGGTCGTGCGAATCGGTCGGTCGCTCCCCGTGCGGGGAGCGTGGATTGAAATCCGCCATTTAGAAACTCTACCGCGCCTGATTTGGTCGCTCCCCGTGCGGGGAGCGTGGATTGAAATAAATCGCCCCGCCGCCGGGCATTATACGGCGGCAGGGTCGCTCCCCGTGCGGGGAGCGTGGATTGAAATGGAAAAATGCGGCGCTAACGCTTTTGTGTCAGGTCGCTCCCCGTGCGGGGAGCGTGGATTGAAATCTGCTGCACAAAATCGGGAATCCCTACGGCGCGGCGGGGTCGCTCCCCGTGCGGGGAGCGTGGATTGAAATACGTTCGATTTCAGCGAGGACGCGGACATTCCGGCACGTCGCTCCCCGTGCGGGGAGCGTGGATTGAAATGCCTACATCGATGCTATCAAAATTGTCAGACTTATCGTCGCTCCCCGTGCGGGGAGCGTGGATTGAAATTCCAGCAATCAAGACAGTCCCCCCTCCAGCTTGGGTCGCTCCCCGTGCGGGGAGCGTGGATTGAAATATGCCAAAGGACGGACAGAAGGCTTCTGGGCTTGTCGCTCCCCGTGCGGGGAGCGTGGATTGAAATTCTTCTGCGTCAAGGTCGATAGGACAGACTTTTTGTCGCTCCCCGTGCGGGGAGCGTGGATTGAAATAAGCAGCGCAGCAGCTCCACCGCCTGTTCTTCATGTCGCTCCCCGTGCGGGGAGCGTGGATTGAAATCATAAGAAGGGCGCATATTATAGAAGAAAAAATCGGTCGCTCCCCGTGCGGGGAGCGTGGATTGAAATGGCTTCGGTGCAGCCCTCTGGCTCGCAAATCTTTGTCGCTCCCCGTGCGGGGAGCGTGGATTGAAATATGTTTTCCAGCGCGCGGATGTCGTTGGCAGACATGTCGCTCCCCGTGCGGGGAGCGTGGATTGAAATACAGCAAGTGGATTTTCCCGGATGAGTGGGGCGAACGTCGCTCCCCGTGCGGGGAGCGTGGATTGAAATAGAAATAGACAAGCTCATCCGCCTGCCGCTTGCTGTCGCTCCCCGTGCGGGGAGCGTGGATTGAAATCGTGATCTCCGCGTAGGGATATTTCAAAGCCAGCGTCGCTCCCCGTGCGGGGAGCGTGGATTGAAATGGTGTGGTACAGACTGCTCATGTTCTTCTCCTTCGTCGCTCCCCGTGCGGGGAGCGTGGATTGAAATATGCAATAAGTGAAAGAATCGTGTGCAAAGAGTTCGTCGCTCCCCGTGCGGGGAGCGTGGATTGAAATCAATCGCTGGGAATTATAGGGACAGCCTACGAAGTCGCTCCCCGTGCGGGGAGCGTGGATTGAAATATAACATATGGGCGCACATGGGAGGAATGGACACGTCGCTCCCCGTGCGGGGAGCGTGGATTGAAATTTACGATATTTATACGGCTGACAAAGACTATTTGCGTCGCTCCCCGTGCGGGGAGCGTGGATTGAAATTTACGATATTTATACGGCTGACAAAGACTATTTGCGTCGCTCCCCGTGCGGGGAGCGTGGATTGAAATTTACGATATTTATACGGCTGACAAAGACTATTTGCGTCGCTCCCCGTGCGGGGAGCGTGGATTGAAATATAGTTGGAGGGTTGCATAACAGTTGTAGCCGTCAGTCGCTCCCCGTGCGGGGAGCGTGGATTGAAATGCGTACCTTAATAAGGAGCGAGAGGAACATGCGGTCGCTCCCCGTGCGGGGAGCGTGGATTGAAATAGCAGGGTGCTAATTTTATCAATTGTGAGCGTATTGTCGCTCCCCGTGCGGGGAGCGTGGATTGAAATTGAAATATGTAAATTGTGTTTGTGACATTACATGTCGCTCCCCGTGCGGGGAGCGTGGATTGAAATATTGCGGGTTTAGTGCCGATTTTTTCCAGCGCAGAAGTCGCTCCCCGTGCGGGGAGCGTGGATTGAAATAATACAACATCATATTTTAGACTATCTTCATAAGGTCGCTCCCCGTGCGGGGAGCGTGGATTGAAATGATGCTTTTCTGCACGGCGGGCATGAGAATCGCTGTCGCTCCCCGTGCGGGGAGCGTGGATTGAAATAGCCGGATGTCCGCAAGGATGACGGCCGCTGGTACTTGTCGCTCCCCGTGCGGGGAGCGTGGATTGAAATCCGACGGATTACGCAGAGGACGCGCAAAGCAGCGGTCGCTCCCCGTGCGGGGAGCGTGGATTGAAATAGCGCCGCGCATTTGAAAGCGTCGGGCAGGTCAGTCGCTCCCCGTGCGGGGAGCGTGGATTGAAATTCCAACGGCGCGACGCCCTCCGGCGTGCTGAAGGTCGCTCCCCGTGCGGGGAGCGTGGATTGAAATCTCCATTCTGCCGGGCTGTGCCCGGCTTGATTTGGTCGCTCCCCGTGCGGGGAGCGTGGATTGAAATATCGTGGCCGGGTTGATTTGGTAGCCCTGCGCCAGTCGCTCCCCGTGCGGGGAGCGTGGATTGAAATGTGCCGAGGCACACGCGCCCCGTCGCCGTGTCGAGTCGCTCCCCGTGCGGGGAGCGTGGATTGAAATGTGGAAGAATCCAGTTTGACCCGCGCCCTGCCGGTCGCTCCCCGTGCGGGGAGCGTGGATTGAAATATAGTCGTTCCTTCTTTCCGCCGGTGAACCCGGGTCGCTCCCCGTGCGGGGAGCGTGGATTGAAATTTCTCGAACGCGATGGGGCTGTAGCCCAGCACGCGTCGCTCCCCGTGCGGGGAGCGTGGATTGAAATCTGTTGCACGACGGGAGGTGAAGCAAAGTGCAGCGTCGCTCCCCGTGCGGGGAGCGTGGATTGAAATATCCATCGCTTATTGTTACGGCGCCGAACGTGAGTCGCTCCCCGTGCGGGGAGCGTGGATTGAAATGTAACTCTGCTGTCCATAGAAGTTAAACTGCGCAGTCGCTCCCCGTGCGGGGAGCGTGGATTGAAATAATGTTATACACCAACTGCAATCCAGTCTACAGCGTCGCTCCCCGTGCGGGGAGCGTGGATTGAAATAAGTGCCGAAGAAGCAGTGGAAGCTGCCGTTGTTGTCGCTCCCCGTGCGGGGAGCGTGGATTGAAATATCACTGAGTCGCATCCCCTCAAATTTCGCTTTGTCGCTCCCCGTGCGGGGAGCGTGGATTGAAATACCAGAAAGCCCTTGACCTCATCGAGGGGCGGAAATCGTCGCTCCCCGTGCGGGGAGCGTGGATTGAAATACAAAAGTCGTCCGCAGCGGGGGCGATGACGTTGGGTCGCTCCCCGTGCGGGGAGCGTGGATTGAAATGCACGGCGTCCGCGCGTCGCAGGACGCCGAGAATGTCGCTCCCCGTGCGGGGAGCGTGGATTGAAATCAGAAGATACATAGCATTGACGCACGGACGACCGTCGCTCCCCGTGCGGGGAGCGTGGATTGAAATATTAAAGTAAGACGTGTGCAGTTCCGTCCAGCAGTCGCTCCCCGTGCGGGGAGCGTGGATTGAAATAAACTTCACGCCCGCCATCTACGCCAGATGGTAGGTCGCTCCCCGTGCGGGGAGCGTGGATTGAAATGCCTTTACGCGGGTATAGGCGGCAAGCTCCTGCATGTCGCTCCCCGTGCGGGGAGCGTGGATTGAAATGCTGCCGACCGTTTGCGACCACATAACATCATAGTCGCTCCCCGTGCGGGGAGCGTGGATTGAAATAACATGGAGGGGCTGATGCGCGGCGACTACAAGGTCGCTCCCCGTGCGGGGAGCGTGGATTGAAATGACGAGGGCGCGGCGGAATACCCCGCCGCCCGCGTCGCTCCCCGTGCGGGGAGCGTGGATTGAAATGCGTGGCGCGGGTGCGGGCGCGTGGCGCTGGTGGTCGCTCCCCGTGCGGGGAGCGTGGATTGAAATGCCAGATGATATAGTTATACTCCCAATTCCCGATAGTCGCTCCCCGTGCGGGGAGCGTGGATTGAAATATGAGCTGTGTTAAAAACCAGCCAACGGTGCATCCGTCGCTCCCCGTGCGGGGAGCGTGGATTGAAATGGATTGCCGCGATTTCCGTCGGTTAAAACGACGGGTCGCTCCCCGTGCGGGGAGCGTGGATTGAAATGCAGTTGTGCCGGCAACCAGTTACAGGATTCCATGTGTCGCTCCCCGTGCGGGGAGCGTGGATTGAAATCTCGATGGTGACTGGTAAATCTGCAAGTGCCTGAGTCGCTCCCCGTGCGGGGAGCGTGGATTGAAATATGGCAAGCGATTCAACGGATGTTGCAAGCAAGTGTCGCTCCCCGTGCGGGGAGCGTGGATTGAAATGGGTGCGAACTTTTGTATTCGTGGCAGGAAACGACGTCGCTCCCCGTGCGGGGAGCGTGGATTGAAATACTGTCCGCGATTCCCATGTAAGAAAAATCTGTTGTCGCTCCCCGTGCGGGGAGCGTGGATTGAAATAACCTCGTACATAATGCGCGCTATCTGGATACTGTCGCTCCCCGTGCGGGGAGCGTGGATTGAAATAATTACATGATTTTGATATACAAAATATGGTTTAGTCGCTCCCCGTGCGGGGAGCGTGGATTGAAATGATGACGAAGGGCGGCAGGTTGTGAAGCGTATCCGTCGCTCCCCGTGCGGGGAGCGTGGATTGAAATGTCCAGCGCGTGACCTTTCAGGCGCGGGTCGGCCGTCGCTCCCCGTGCGGGGAGCGTGGATTGAAATTAGGAGGAAAAAAACATGACTACCGAAAAAGTCCTGTCGCTCCCCGTGCGGGGAGCGTGGATTGAAATACGTTCCGGCGGGGGGCTGCACGACCATCAGCGTCGTCGCTCCCCGTGCGGGGAGCGTGGATTGAAATCCTGCGCGATTCGTGCCGCTTCCAAGGCGGCAGCGTCGCTCCCCGTGCGGGGAGCGTGGATTGAAATGACGAGCTGCACACCCAGCCGACCCGCGCACTGGTCGCTCCCCGTGCGGGGAGCGTGGATTGAAATTATGTGCAGTTCAACATGGAGGGGCTGATGCGGTCGCTCCCCGTGCGGGGAGCGTGGATTGAAATTGATCCGGTGACCTTTCCTGCGCTACGCTATACCGTCGCTCCCCGTGCGGGGAGCGTGGATTGAAATTGGGACGAGCGAAACTGGCAGAGCTTGTGCGAGCGGTCGCTCCCCGTGCGGGGAGCGTGGATTGAAATCGCAACGACTTTCCCGCCGGTTGAAATTGTGCCCCGTCGCTCCCCGTGCGGGGAGCGTGGATTGAAATCACCTCATCAAGGCGGCACGTTTTCATCCGCGGCTGTCGCTCCCCGTGCGGGGAGCGTGGATTGAAATGTTCAGGTAGCTGCCGATGGTTAGATAGCCCTGCACGTCGCTCCCCGTGCGGGGAGCGTGGATTGAAATGCAGGCGGTCAGGGGAACCCGCCGGGTTTTACCCGTCGCTCCCCGTGCGGGGAGCGTGGATTGAAATATTGAGGAAGAGGCGTGGTACGACGACGACATCGTCGCTCCCCGTGCGGGGAGCGTGGATTGAAATTCCGAGAAAGAGAAGGGCCGCTTTTATGTGCAGTTGTCGCTCCCCGTGCGGGGAGCGTGGATTGAAATACCGACAACCTCCGCGGAATCGAGACGAGCTCCGGTCGCTCCCCGTGCGGGGAGCGTGGATTGAAATAAATCAAGCCACCTGTCGATGGCGAACAATGAAAGGTCGCTCCCCGTGCGGGGAGCGTGGATTGAAATCTGAATCGCCGCATCGAAGAATGCGAAGCGTCGGTCGCTCCCCGTGCGGGGAGCGTGGATTGAAATCATGACGCTCTACCGCCTCGCGCGCGACTCGAAGGTTGTCGCTCCCCGTGCGGGGAGCGTGGATTGAAATGCCTGTCTGCCGGTTGATGGTGTATGCTACTCGGCGGTCGCTCCCCGTGCGGGGAGCGTGGATTGAAATATGCGCGAAATGCCGCACGTCTGCATCGGAGGCAAGTCGCTCCCCGTGCGGGGAGCGTGGATTGAAATACCACGCAGAACTCAACAAGCCAATCAATATAGTCGCTCCCCGTGCGGGGAGCGTGGATTGAAATTTGATTACGCCGCCATCAATAAGCGTCTCACGCAGAGTCGCTCCCCGTGCGGGGAGCGTGGATTGAAATGCGGAACGCTGGATGGAAAAGCACGTCCGCCCCAACGTCGCTCCCCGTGCGGGGAGCGTGGATTGAAATTTTTTGCACATTGGAGGTGTGTTTGCTATGGCCATGTCGCTCCCCGTGCGGGGAGCGTGGATTGAAATTTCAAGACCCACGCTGTAAACGCTTGAGCCTCTCCCGTCGCTCCCCGTGCGGGGAGCGTGGATTGAAATGCGGATATACCCACGAAAACGATTGAAAACGCCGTCGCTCCCCGTGCGGGGAGCGTGGATTGAAATGCCATTCCGCCGCCTCGTTCGTCCCCTCCGCGGGGGGTCGCTCCCCGTGCGGGGAGCGTGGATTGAAATCCCGGATATACCCACGAAAACGATTGAAAACAGCCGTCGCTCCCCGTGCGGGGAGCGTGGATTGAAATATTGTCATTGCCTCCTTTTTTATTTGACAATATAGGTCGCTCCCCGTGCGGGGAGCGTGGATTGAAATCCGCATCACCTTTCCCGCCGGTTGAAATTGTACCGTCGCTCCCCGTGCGGGGAGCGTGGATTGAAATCAAGACCTGATTGCCGACATCCACGCGATGGCGGAGTCGCTCCCCGTGCGGGGAGCGTGGATTGAAATTATTTCCCTTTCTGCCGGGGGTACAAGACCGGCTGTCGCTCCCCGTGCGGGGAGCGTGGATTGAAATTAAAGGGGAAGGAAAACCCTTAGGGCAAATCATCCAGCTTGTAAACGCCATCGGACAGCTCTTCCATCTGGCCCACGAGCTTTCCGTCACGGTATGCCTCAAAGACTGCGCCACTCAGGTGATGATCGGGATAGTTTTTATCCACTTTGGTCAGCTGAACGCTGCCGCGAATGAGCTTGTTGGTGATCTCGATCTCGATCACAGCACCGTTCTGTTCTACCTTCACGGTATAAGGCGTGTCATCCATCACATAGCCCTCCGGTGCAGCGATTTCACGAACCACATACTCGCCATAAGGGATGTCCGCAAAGGTGAAGCTGCCGTCCTCTGCGGAAACGGTGGTCAGGATAGGCTCTGTGCCGTCAGTAAGGAATAAACCGATGGTAGCTCCGGCCAGCGCCTTGCCGTCCTCATCCTTCTTCATGCCATGGATCTCTCCGTAGATCATCTCGTTGGTAATGCTCTTTCCGTCATTGACGGCAAGCTCCACAACGGGAATTTCCTGACCGGCATAGGCGAAGGTCACAGGGTACTTCTCATCAGAGAGAGTGTAGTGGCTGTCGGTGCTGATTTCCTTGACATAGTAGCTGCCGAAGGGAACATCGCTCTTGAGCACTGCCTTTCCGTTTTCGTCAAGGGACAGAATCTCAATCAGTCCGTCCGCAGGAATGACAGAGCCGTCTGCTGCGGTAAGCTCCTCGGCGGCATAGAAGCCGAAGGTCACGGCGGAAAGCTCGTTATTCATGCCGATACCGAACGGTTTATTCTGCTCCAGCACCTTGGAAAGAGAAATCCGCGCCTTCTGTCTGTCATTGCAGAAGCTGGCAGCGGTTTCGGTAATCTCAATCTCCTGCCCGGCATAGACAAGCTCTGCGGTATGGGCGTCCTTGTTAATGACCATGCCGTCGGGGGCTTTCATCTCGGTGATTTCGTATTTTCCCAGATACAGCGGCTTGCTCTCCGCCATGCCATCTGCGCCGGTGGTCACCGTATCCACCACCTCGCCGGCACTACAGCGCAGCGTACCATCCGGAGTGTAGATGTCCTCCGCTGCCTTGATCTCATAGGTTGCTCCCGCAAGTCCCTGCACCGTATAGACCGGCTGATAGACCCCGTCCGCCGCCGTAACAGAGGCAAACACCTCGCCGGTTTTGGAAATCTTGATGATGCCCTTCTGTGCGTAATTGCCCAGCTTCACTGCAACGATTGTCACGCCGCTTTCCTCGGTGGAATTATCTTCGGTCACATCAAACTTGACCGCCTCATGACTGAGCACATAGCCGTAAGGAGCGGAGACCGCCTTGAGGGAGTAGCCCTTGCCAAACTCCAGCTTCTCCGGCGTGATGAGCATGCCGGCGTCATTGGTGTAGAAGGTGTCGATGGTGGTAACATCCGGATAGGTAAAGGTCATTTC
>UMGJ01064719.1_pt1 | contig 14944 bp, 10 predicted proteins | sample 1965221 | NCBI WGS metagenome assembly UMGJ01 (sample SAMEA4836067, study PRJEB28245) | human gut metagenome | biome: gut microbiome; material: fecal sample | place: Denmark | collected 2008
TGTAATTAATTCGGCTTGTCCCCATACGCGTGGGGATGATCCTTATTCCACGCTTTAGCGCCCCTGTGTTCTTCTCTTGTCCCCATACGCGTGGGGATGATCCCTTTTACCTCGGCAATTCTGTTTATCAGAGCGGCTTGTCCCCATACGCGTGGGGATGATCCCGGAACAGAATATATATAGCAACCGCCGAGAGTCTTGTCCCCATACGCGTGGGGATGATCCCAACAAGCGCAGAAAATACACAAACAGTGGAAACTTGTCCCCATACGCGTGGGGATGATCCTAAATGACACACCAAATGTTAAAGTCGGTGATACTTGTCCCCATACGCGTGGGGATGATCCTATCAAAGCTGTAAGGTATTCCAAAATCTTTTACTTGTCCCCATACGCGTGGGGATGATCCCAAGCTGGTTGAACTGATTGACGAACTCGGCGACTTGTCCCCATACGCGTGGGGATGATCCTCCGAAAGACCAATCAGATATATTATAAACAGTCTTGTCCCCATACGCGTGGGGATGATCCTATATCATCACACATACTCTCAAAATCAACATCCTTGTCCCCATACGCGTGGGGATGATCCTTAGGCATATGCCTTTTTATTTTTAAGGGTGTACTTGTCCCCATACGCGTGGGGATGATCCCGGGTATGACCCTAAGTATTTTATGATACCGCCCTTGTCCCCATACGCGTGGGGATGATCCTACAATTGTGCTTATAGATGAGATTGGTACATTCTTGTCCCCATACGCGTGGGGATGATCCTGAAGCAATCAGGCTATCAACTGAATCTATTTTCTTGTCCCCATACGCGTGGGGATGATCCTGCCGCTGTTTGCTGTGCATAAAAAAACAGCGTCTTGTCCCCATACGCGTGGGGATGATCCTTCGGGAGTTAGTTCATAATATGGAACATATACCTTGTCCCCATACGCGTGGGGATGATCCTATCCGCAATATTCTCTGCATATCTCCACGGGGCTTGTCCCCATACGCGTGGGGATGATCCCAGACACAACAGCAAACAAGCACACAGGTACAGCTTGTCCCCATACGCGTGGGGATGATCCTGAATCGATTCAGGATGAGTTTACAAAGCAGGACTTGTCCCCATACGCGTGGGGATGATCCCTGCTCAGTAAAGAGCTTTGCAAGCTCTGCAATTCTTGTCCCCATACGCGTGGGGATGATCCTTGATGTGTGTATACTGTTAAGCTTTTTAAGCTCTTGTCCCCATACGCGTGGGGATGATCCCTTTGCTGAGACGATAAGGTACTGGTCGTCTTTCTTGTCCCCATACGCGTGGGGATGATCCTCATGACAAAAATACAACAACAAGCGCAGAAAACTTGTCCCCATACGCGTGGGGATGATCCCCTGGTTGGCGTCAACAATTTTGCTTTAAAGGACTTGTCCCCATACGCGTGGGGATGATCCCAGCAACCTCGGTATACGACAGCACAAAGTCAGCTTGTCCCCATACGCGTGGGGATGATCCTAAGGATACTGCATTCCCTGCTTTATCCAGTCCCTTGTCCCCATACGCGTGGGGATGATCCTAACTAAAGACAAACCAGTTAAGATAATTGATACTTGTCCCCATACGCGTGGGGATGATCCCAATCCCATAATAAATTCTCCTTAGTCATATAACTTGTCCCCATACGCGTGGGGATGATCCTTATCAATCATTGTAAATCCTCCTTACCATATCCTTGTCCCCATACGCGTGGGGATGATCCGTCAGCCCCGACGGTGCAAAGTTTGTTGATGTCCTTGTCCCCATACGCGTGGGGATGATCCTTCGACTTTATCCATGTTAAAGGCAGACGCAAGCTTGTCCCCATACGCGTGGGGATGATCCCACTATCCCCGATTGCATCTGTGACACTATGCTCTTGTCCCCATACGCGTGGGGATGATCCCATCTCGCCCGAGATATACTATGATAACCAACACTTGTCCCCATACGCGTGGGGATGATCCCTGCGGCGGTTGGTAATTTGTCGGGTGCGTCCTCTTGTCCCCATACGCGTGGGGATGATCCTATTTTACCGTCATATATTGAGCGGGAGCATAGCTTGTCCCCATACGCGTGGGGATGATCCCGATACGGATACCGTAAATCGTTACAAGCTCTGCTTGTCCCCATACGCGTGGGGATGATCCCCCGATCCACAGCCCCAGCAAGCGTAATCATATCTTGTCCCCATACGCGTGGGGATGATCCTAGTTACGATACCCGTACTCGACACCGTCGCCTCTTGTCCCCATACGCGTGGGGATGATCCTTATGCACCTTAAGATAGCAAAACGGATAAGTGCTTGTCCCCATACGCGTGGGGATGATCCTAGCATTCAAAAAAACTTTAGCAGGTGCAAAATCTTGTCCCCATACGCGTGGGGATGATCCTAACTCAAATCGACTGCTTGCAGGACAAATGTCCTTGTCCCCATACGCGTGGGGATGATCCTCGACGTTCGCCGGCGACGTCAGATCGAGCATACTTGTCCCCATACGCGTGGGGATGATCCTTGTCAATACTGCCGGTACAACACTCAAGGATCCTTGTCCCCATACGCGTGGGGATGATCCCGCAGAGATTTTTTCTCTTTTAAATTCTTTTAACTTGTCCCCATACGCGTGGGGATGATCCCGTTATATGTACATATCCGATAAAGACAAATTACTTGTCCCCATACGCGTGGGGATGATCCCTATCACTGCTATCACCTCCGATTTTATCTATGCTTGTCCCCATACGCGTGGGGATGATCCTGCCTAGCATCGACTACAGAGACGTAAAAACCACTTGTCCCCATACGCGTGGGGATGATCCTTGCTCAGGCGGTCACCCCGAGTGGCATATAAAACTTGTCCCCATACGCGTGGGGATGATCCTCATAAAGGTAAGCGCAGGGGCGCACCGAAAGTCTTGTCCCCATACGCGTGGGGATGATCCTCAAAAACAGCATTATCACCATAGACCCAACTTCTTGTCCCCATACGCGTGGGGATGATCCCAAAATTTGAGAAAAGATACTGATAAAAAGCAGCTTGTCCCCATACGCGTGGGGATGATCCCCTGGTTGGCGTCAACAATTTTGCTTTAAAGGACTTGTCCCCATACGCGTGGGGATGATCCCTACAAATACATTGCCTGCAGTTTATGCGCAGGCTTGTCCCCATACGCGTGGGGATGATCCTAAATTCCGCTGAGTTTATCGGGATAAGATAACCTTGTCCCCATACGCGTGGGGATGATCCCCATGCCTAAAATAATAATCTAATTCCGATGGGCTTGTCCCCATACGCGTGGGGATGATCCTTACAAAGACCACGTGCCGCTTGCCACGCCTGACTTGTCCCCATACGCGTGGGGATGATCCTAAAAGCATTGCTAAATCCTGCCCTTTTTACTTCTTGTCCCCATACGCGTGGGGATGATCCCGCACTTGCTGATGTTCACCACGGGCTATAGAGCTTGTCCCCATACGCGTGGGGATGATCCTACAACGTATGCAATGTTGTTCCGTCAAGCTTACTTGTCCCCATACGCGTGGGGATGATCCCTATCACAAAACTATCAAATAGTTTTCATACAGCTTGTCCCCATACGCGTGGGGATGATCCTTAGGCGTTTTGAGTGCATCAACAGCATATCCACTTGTCCCCATACGCGTGGGGATGATCCCAGAAGAAACGGAAAAATGGGTTGATGAAAATACTTGTCCCCATACGCGTGGGGATGATCCTGCGGAAACTTGTTTGCCCCTGTTGCGGATTGACTTGTCCCCATACGCGTGGGGATGATCCTGCGCCATTTCGTGCATTAACGTTGCTATTGTTCTTGTCCCCATACGCGTGGGGATGATCCTCTTCCCGTTATCGTAATTCGCAAGGTGATTGACTTGTCCCCATACGCGTGGGGATGATCCTAACATTTATCGCACCGGTGCGGAATCATATCTCTTGTCCCCATACGCGTGGGGATGATCCTAAATCCTTGCCGACCATATGTTATCTTGCAGACTTGTCCCCATACGCGTGGGGATGATCCTCTTCTTGTGTCTCCGGCAATTGCGAAGATGTCCTTGTCCCCATACGCGTGGGGATGATCCGTCTGACCGTCATACACAGTGGTTTCAAAGTCCCTTGTCCCCATACGCGTGGGGATGATCCCCACGGTACAAGACCACACAGAGCAGTATATGCCTTGTCCCCATACGCGTGGGGATGATCCAGGAAAATTTTAACAATATGCTTGTTTCGGGTGCTTGTCCCCATACGCGTGGGGATGATCCCGCAGACTTCCTTACCGGCGATTTGGGTAAAAGCTTGTCCCCATACGCGTGGGGATGATTGACTTGGTAAACCCTGTGACAAAAGACTACATAGCTTGTCCCCATACGCGTGGGGATGATCCTAACTTAAAACATATAACAACCGAGGGTGTAAGCTTGTCCCCATACGCGTGGGGATGATCCTCGACGACTTATATACAGAAAGTGAGGATGATTACTTGTCCCCATACGCGTGGGGATGATCCGTTGGCGATAGAAAACAAGGATGTTCTCGTGAGCTTGTCCCCATACGCGTGGGGATGATCCTATTATCAAACTGATACCATATATCAAGACCAACTTGTCCCCATACGCGTGGGGATGATCCCGCTTAAGCATCACGGTCACTTTATAAGATTCCCTTGTCCCCATACGCGTGGGGATGATCCCAGAGAACGAAGAAAAAACAGAAGAAATCACAACTTGTCCCCATACGCGTGGGGATGATCCCGCCCTTTTTGTCGCTGGTACACCGACTATCACCTTGTCCCCATACGCGTGGGGATGATCCTCTCAAATTGAATGTGTGCTGTAGGCACATAATCTTGTCCCCATACGCGTGGGGATGATCCCCAGCAAGCCTTACGGGATTTGTTGGATAGCGTCTTGTCCCCATACGCGTGGGGATGATCCTCATTGTAAATCCCCCTTACCATATCTGCATAACTTGTCCCCATACGCGTGGGGATGATCCTCCTCGTGATTTTATAGCTATCTCCGATACTGGCTTGTCCCCATACGCGTGGGGATGATCCCGGAAATTTCCATTGATGAAGTATCGCCGCATACTTGTCCCCATACGCGTGGGGATGATCCTTGTTGACGCCAACAAGGTTATAATCCTTTTTACTTGTCCCCATACGCGTGGGGATGATGTGTCCGTGAGATTATCCGTCCGAGTGTCTTTGTACTTGTCCCCATACGCGTGGGGATGATCCCCGAGTTATCGGATTGGAGTGATAGTGTGTGATCTTGTCCCCATACGCGTGGGGATGATAACCTTGCGACCGACGCCCTCATCTGTGGGCAAATCTTGTCCCCATACGCGTGGGGATGATCCTAACTTCGTTTAACTTTGCGCTTGTCTTACATACTTGTCCCCATACGCGTGGGGATGATCCCGCTTAACTTTTTATATACAGCCTATTCCGTATCTTGTCCCCATACGCGTGGGGATGATCCCTGTGGGGCTGTGGAAACTGGAATTAAATGCCACTTGTCCCCATACGCGTGGGGATGATCCTGCGTATCTTTTAAGTTGTCAGTGCGTGTAGAACTTGTCCCCATACGCGTGGGGATGATCCCTCCCCGTTTTTAAGCTCGTCAGACTTTTTGAACTTGTCCCCATACGCGTGGGGATGATCCTCAAACTACTATCCCAATCTAACAAAAATCCTCCTTGTCCCCATACGCGTGGGGATGATCCCTATCAGAAGTATTACAAGCAGACAGTCCAGCCCTTGTCCCCATACGCGTGGGGATGATCCTGCAATGCACATCGACCATGATGTCAGCGAGGACTTGTCCCCATACGCGTGGGGATGATCCTATAGACAATGAAACGAAAGGAGGTGTTATCCGCTTGTCCCCATACGCGTGGGGATGATCCTACTCCCCGTCTGCGTTTTTTACGTCCGACGTTCTTGTCCCCATACGCGTGGGGATGATCCCGACAATGGCTTTGCCGTACCGACATCGCTTCCCTTGTCCCCATACGCGTGGGGATGATCCCCCAGTGTCATATGGTGTATCAAGCACTTGCTGCTTGTCCCCATACGCGTGGGGATGATCCCTGGACTATAGCATTTGTGTCCATTCGCAACACCTTGTCCCCATACGCGTGGGGATGATCCTTGCCCGCCGTTGCAGTTTGGAAAACATAGTCGCTTGTCCCCATACGCGTGGGGATGATCCTGCGTACAAGACAGTATTTTGATTATTTATTAACTTGTCCCCATACGCGTGGGGATGATCCTAAATGATACACCAAATGTTAAAGTCGGTGATACTTGTCCCCATACGCGTGGGGATGATCCCTTGCTTAGACTGATACACTGCAAAGTCAAGTACTTGTCCCCATACGCGTGGGGATGATCCTTCGTTGAAATAGGTTTTAAACTGGTCTGCGGTCCTTGTCCCCATACGCGTGGGGATGATCCCCTCTGAGCGCATTCCTGGATTATTGCGGTAATCTTGTCCCCATACGCGTGGGGATGATCCTCGTTGCAAGTGGGAACTGCCCGAAAAAAGCAGCTTGTCCCCATACGCGTGGGGATGATCCTCAAATATTGATTATATTTATTACTTGACCTTGCTTGTCCCCATACGCGTGGGGATGATCCTGATTTTCCTTTCTTTACTTTAATTTCTCGATACTTGTCCCCATACGCGTGGGGATGATCCTTGCAAATACAGCAGAAAATCGGGATAAAGTGACTTGTCCCCATACGCGTGGGGATGATCCCGAGTTGTATAGTATTTCGGCAAGTATAATAAACTTGTCCCCATACGCGTGGGGATGATCCTATCAATAATTCTGTCATACTGATATAATCTGTCTTGTCCCCATACGCGTGGGGATGATCCCGGCTTACTTGCCGCTTGGAACACATATAAAAACTTGTCCCCATACGCGTGGGGATGATCCCGCACGCAAGCATTTTTTGTTTTACAATAATTGCTTGTCCCCATACGCGTGGGGATGATCCCTTGAATTGGTGCTTTGTGCCATTTTGCCATATCTTGTCCCCATACGCGTGGGGATGATCCTTACTGGGATAAAGCAATTTTTGTAAGGGCAAACTTGTCCCCATACGCGTGGGGATGATCCTATCACTGGAAACAGGCACACCATCAGAGTTTACTTGTCCCCATACGCGTGGGGATGATCCCCCACGCTCCTCAGCTCCGTGAAAATTTTTCTGCTTGTCCCCATACGCGTGGGGATGATCCCGGATAGTTGCTACGTACTGCCCACGCCCTTTACTTGTCCCCATACGCGTGGGGATGATCCTAACACTTGGACAGCAAACACTATATTCGGTATCTTGTCCCCATACGCGTGGGGATGATCCTAAAAGCCCCGAGTGAATCGGGGCTTGTGTTCTCTTGTCCCCATACGCGTGGGGATGATCCTTGATGAGACTATGCGTGACATTTGTCCTGCAACTTGTCCCCATACGCGTGGGGATGATCCTACTATGTTTGCCAACCGTATGAAGGCACTCAACTTGTCCCCATACGCGTGGGGATGATCCTGGTGTTTCTGTACCATACTTCAACGAGTGCTACTTGTCCCCATACGCGTGGGGATGATCCATCTTATCTTATGGGGAATGTGTTTGAATGCAGCTTGTCCCCATACGCGTGGGGATGATCCTAAGTTGTTTTATCAAGTCTGTTCTTTTCAGCACTTGTCCCCATACGCGTGGGGATGATCCTGGCTGATTTTTCATTCAATCAGATTTTAGACACTTGTCCCCATACGCGTGGGGATGATCCTTTTGCCAGTCGCAAGCATATCATTATACATTGCTTGTCCCCATACGCGTGGGGATGATCCCTAATTTTGCAGAGGTGTCAAGGTCGCCGAGAACTTGTCCCCATACGCGTGGGGATGATCCGCGGCTGTTGCGACACAACTCAGATCCACCTCCCTTGTCCCCATACGCGTGGGGATGATTATAGGCGGCGACTTCCGCAAGTCGCTGATTTACCCTTGTCCCCATACGCGTGGGGATGATCCCAATAGCTGACGGATCTTAAAGACTCGCCAGCTCTTGTCCCCATACGCGTGGGGATGATCCCGATACGGATACCATAAATCGTTACAAGCTCTGCTTGTCCCCATACGCGTGGGGATGATCCTATGCCGTTGCTTTTTAGGCGGCTTAGGTGGTCCTTGTCCCCATACGCGTGGGGATGATCCCTTCCAACATATAACCCGCAGTGGGAATGGGGGCTTGTCCCCATACGCGTGGGGATGATCCCTGCAGAACACTGTAAAAATCCGCTGAAGTCGGCTTGTCCCCATACGCGTGGGGATGATCCTATCTTCGTCTTCATATTCGGTCATAGGGAATTCTTGTCCCCATACGCGTGGGGATGATCCCACCGAATGGAGAAACCTACGAGGGAATAATCGCTTGTCCCCATACGCGTGGGGATGATCCTTAGACAGCTTATTTATATCACTTTTACGGCAACTTGTCCCCATACGCGTGGGGATGATCCTTCGCAAAGGGCGACAAAGTTATGCTAAATAATCTTGTCCCCATACGCGTGGGGATGATCCCGGTGAATGGATAGAAGAACAAGGGGATACCTACTTGTCCCCATACGCGTGGGGATGATCCTATCGCTTGTTCCATACTGCCCTTGACTCGCAACTTGTCCCCATACGCGTGGGGATGATCCTCAATTCCGTTGTGCGTCGGATAATCGGGATTTCTTGTCCCCATACGCGTGGGGATGATCCTCAAATTTTTCCCCGTTTTTTTCGTAATTTTGACTTGTCCCCATACGCGTGGGGATGATCCTAATTCGATAAGCGAATGTTTTAATCTTAAAAGCTTGTCCCCATACGCGTGGGGATGATCCAAGGCTTGATGAAGCGGCGAACCGTGCAGAACTCTTGTCCCCATACGCGTGGGGATGATCCTTTCATTTTCCAAAATTTGAGAACCTTTATTGACTTGTCCCCATACGCGTGGGGATGATCCTAGCGTTCTTCATTTCGGACATTTCGCTTTTGTCTTGTCCCCATACGCGTGGGGATGATCCTTTTTATATTGCGTGCGGGTATGTTTGGCGATACTTGTCCCCATACGCGTGGGGATGATCCCAGCAATGGCTTTGCTGTACCGACATCGCTTCCCTTGTCCCCATACGCGTGGGGATGATCCTACAACGAACTATGACAACATAGTCGCCGACTTCTTGTCCCCATACGCGTGGGGATGATCCTTACAGCCTAAAGCGTTATCGGGCGAAATTGCTCTTGTCCCCATACGCGTGGGGATGATCCGTTTTTATCAATGCCCTCCCGCAAGGGTAGCGACTTGTCCCCATACGCGTGGGGATGATCCTTATTACCATTGACTATAGTTATAGTATGCTTTCTTGTCCCCATACGCGTGGGGATGATCCTGGCATCTTAAAATTTACAACCCAGCTTGCAAACTTGTCCCCATACGCGTGGGGATGATCCTACATTATTTGTAATTAATTCGGCTGGGTTCTCCTTGTCCCCATACGCGTGGGGATGATCCCAGTATACTCGGCATCGGATACATAGCCATAAGCTTGTCCCCATACGCGTGGGGATGATCCCACAATATCAGCGTCAGCAGATATTAACGTAATCTTGTCCCCATACGCGTGGGGATGATCCCATTTACTTGACAATCTGTAAGCTGATAAACTCCTTGTCCCCATACGCGTGGGGATGATCCCCAATCCATATTTTTTCCAAATCTTGACAGCCACTTGTCCCCATACGCGTGGGGATGATCCCGTCTTATCCTCTGCATCTGAGGACTACGACTTCTTGTCCCCATACGCGTGGGGATGATCCCTATAAAAGCTATGCAGTGCCGCCGCTTTTGTCCTTGTCCCCATACGCGTGGGGATGATCCTAACCTCGCCGTCAACCGCAGAAGTCCTTGTTTCTTGTCCCCATACGCGTGGGGATGATCCCTCGTCCATCGGAGATGTGCCGTCATACTTTTGCTTGTCCCCATACGCGTGGGGATGATCCCTGTTACCGTGTACTTGCGGTGGCAACGGTGTGCTTGTCCCCATACGCGTGGGGATGATCCGCCAAGAGGACACAGCTACACCGTCCGCACGGACTTGTCCCCATACGCGTGGGGATGATCCTTTCATTTTGCTGTTCCTCCTGTTTTGCTTTTACTTGTCCCCATACGCGTGGGGATGATCCCAGCCTGTATCCGTCGATGATGCACTCGCAATCCTTGTCCCCATACGCGTGGGGATGATCCCGTGCTTGGTGCAGTCAGCACAGCAGGTGACTTCTTGTCCCCATACGCGTGGGGATGATCCCAGACTATAACCTTGTTGGTGTAAATAACTTTACTTGTCCCCATACGCGTGGGGATGATCCCACGGACTTACAAGAAAAGGTGAAAACAATGCGCTTGTCCCCATACGCGTGGGGATGATCCCCACGATAACAGCATTGTTACTATGTTGTATGCCTTGTCCCCATACGCGTGGGGATGATCCTATGCTCCGAGACACAGCATATAAGGATTCTTGCTTGTCCCCATACGCGTGGGGATGATCCCAAAAGCAACGAAAGCCCGTGGGATATGGATTTCTTGTCCCCATACGCGTGGGGATGATCCAAAAGAAGCATTGAGTGCTGTTCCATTGGACTGCTTGTCCCCATACGCGTGGGGATGATCCCGGATTATGTCTACGTTCAAACTACGGTGACAACTTGTCCCCATACGCGTGGGGATGATTGGAAGCTTGAAAATGAGTGGGATAGAGGTATAAACTTGTCCCCATACGCGTGGGGATGATCCTAATCAAATACGGGCGTACCCAGAGTATATCCTCTTGTCCCCATACGCGTGGGGATGATCCCGCAAAACACATCGACCACGATGTCAGCGAGGACTTGTCCCCATACGCGTGGGGATGATCCCGACCAAAGCACAGTTAAGCCATATCGAAAACGCTTGTCCCCATACGCGTGGGGATGATCCCGACCAAAGCACAGTTAAGCCATATCGAAAACGCTTGTCCCCATACGCGTGGGGATGATCCCGACCAAAGCACAGTTAAGCCATATCGAAAACGCTTGTCCCCATACGCGTGGGGATGATCCTGACCCTAAAAGAAGCACGCAAAGCAAAAGGGCCTTGTCCCCACACGCGTGGGGATGATCCTCTCGATACAGATTTTCTGGGCTATCACCCATACTTGTCCCCACACGCGTGGGGATGATCCCGGCGAGATAGCTTATGCTTTTCAGGGCTTACTCTTGTCCCCACACGCGTGGGGATGATCCTGAGATACGAGACGAGTTTACAAAGCAGGAGCACTTGTCCCCACACGCGTGGGGATGATCCTAACTTCGTTTAACTTTGCGCTTGTCTTACATACTTGTCCCCACACGCGTGGGGATGATCCTTTGCAGGGGAGAGCCTGACCGCATTTTTGAGCCTTGTCCCCACACGCGTGGGGATGATCTTTGCGCTTTCGCATAATTCTCCGACCGCATTAACTTGTCCCCACACGCGTGGGGATGATCTCTTCTATCTGAGTTCACAATGTCGTTTGTCAGCCTTGTCCCCACACGCGTGGGGATGATCCTATAGGATACCATCTGCGTCGTACTGCCACAAGCTTGTCCCCATACGCGTGGGGATGATCCTGATGCAGGCCACGCTTGCAATGCAATTGCGGTCTTGTCCCCACACGCGTGGGGATGATAATTGGTTTATCCATTTTATCACTCCATATAGTAACTTGTCCCCACACGCGTGGGGATGATAATAATCTTCTTGAAATGCTCGGTCTTACAAGAGTCTTGTCCCCACACGCGTGGGGATGATCCTCTCTACCTGATTGTAGCCTTCGCCGTATGTGGCTTGTCCCCACACGCGTGGGGATGATTCCATTAGCGGATTTGATACAAGACAATGAAAAAGCTTGTCCCCACACGCGTGGGGATGATCCTCAGACAAAGTAGGATGACCGCATGTAACACAAGCTTGTCCCCACACGCGTGGCGATGATCCTGCTTACAAGCCTGTTTTCAATGTTGTTAACTGCTTGTCCCCACACGCGTGGGGATGATAATAGACGCTGATGCAATGACAGCGGCTACATATGCTTGTCCCCACACGCGTGGGGATGATCCCAACCTTAACAACAAAGGTAGCAGGAGTGACTACTTGTCCCCATACGCGTGGGGATGATCCTCTCAGCGTATTGCAGACCTTGAGCAGTATGTGCTTGTCCCCACACGCGTGGGGATGATCCTCTGATTGACACTATGACAAAGCTTGGAGATCTCTTGTCCCCACACGCGTGGGGATGATCCCGTGGACACGATAAAAAAAGACGGTACTTAAGCTTGTCCCCACACGCGTGGGGATGATCCCGGTTAGAGTATGCCGTTCTCGGTTCGCTGACCCTTGTCCCCACACGCGTGGGGATGATAATGAACTTATGGAGTTATGCGCTCCGAGTGAACCCTTGTCCCCACACGCGTGGGGATGATACTTGATTAATACTGGTAATTTCCGCAGCACCACCCTTGTCCCCACACGCGTGGGGATGATCCTAGCACGCCGCAGGCGTTCACATTTGCCCTTGTCTTGTCCCCACACGCGTGGGGATGATAACACTTCTTTCAGCCTGCCGTTACCAAAATGGTACTTGTCCCCACACGCGTGGGGATGATAAGCTTTTTGTTGTCATCAGCACGAGTGCCATGAACTTGTCCCCACACGCGTGGGGATGATCCTGAAAAGTATGTTATCAAGAAAGCAGTGCTGAACTTGTCCCCACACGCGTGGGGATGATCCTTTTTTCTAAGTCGATTAAACGGCTTAAAGCACCTTGTCCCCACACGCGTGGGGATGATCCTGCAAAACTGTTAACTGAGTTAACAGAAACCCTCTTGTCCCCACACGCGTGGGGATGATCCTGCCATTAATATGTCCTGTATCATCAGGAGGTACTTGTCCCCACACGCGTGGGGATGATCCTACCTTTTTGCAATTTTTTTAAAAAAATTTTTTCTTGTCCCCACACGCGTGGGGATGATCCCGTTCAATAGGTTTTCTAAAGGGTTTGCACCTTCTTGTCCCCACACGCGTGGGGATGATCCTCGTCAGCAATTTTTTCTAAGTCGATTAAACGGCTTGTCCCCACACGCGTGGGGATGATCCTAGGTTTATAAAAATTTTTTAAATTTTTTTTACTTGTCCCCACACGCGTGGGGATGATCCTGAGATGAAATTCATCTTTTCGTAAATCGTCATCTTGTCCCCACACGCGTGGGGATGATCCCAAGCTGGTTACGGGCACCGTCGCTACTGCTCCCTTGTCCCCACACGCGTGGGGATGATCCTTTCCGTTGCACTTGTCGCATCGGGCGCAATAGCTTGTCCCCACACGCGTGGGGATGATCCTGGGAAATTCTTCAAAAATTTTATCCCATGAAGCTTGTCCCCACACGCGTGGGGATGATCCCTCGACCTTATCCATGTTGAAAGCCGAAGCAAGCTTGTCCCCACACGCGTGGGGATGATCCCATAAGATTACAAGCGCAGTGCCATAAATGCGGCTTGTCCCCACACGCGTGGGGATGATCCCAGTGAAAAAGCCACAGTAACAAGCACAGGTATCTTGTCCCCACACGCGTGGGGATGATCGGGATGCAATTGCCTTTAAAAAATCTTGGGCAATCTTGTCCCCACACGCGTGGGGATGATCCTAAAATCAGAATAACCTGTTGAAAGTAACGACTCTTGTCCCCACACGCGTGGGGATGATCCTCTGTCACTGCCGCTCTCAGCTGTATACTGTAGCTTGTCCCCACACGCGTGGGGATGATCCCGGCTTAAAGCGTCAGACGAATAATCGGCGGTTCTTGTCCCCACACGCGTGCGGATGATCCCGGTAGCGATTGCCGCTGAGAAGATGTCAAAGACTTGTCCCCACACGCGTGGGGATGATCCTCTCTACTCGTAAAATAGCTGCGGCACACCGCACTTGTCCCCACACGCGTGGGGATGATCCCAGCGTAAGCGTAGTGAAGCAAGTCGCAAGCTGCTTGTCCCCACACGCGTGGGGATGATCCCAATATTATCTGCAGAAAGCGAGTCTAAATTTGCTTGTCCCCACACGCGCGGGGATGATCCTTGTTCTTCCTTTGCTAAAAAACTTAGCGATGACTTGTCCCCACACGCGTGGGGATGATCCTAAAGCTTGTCATTTCTATCGATATAAAGCTGTCTTGTCCCCACACGCGTGGGGATGATCCCAACAACAACAACAAATGGTGCTGCGGAAATTACTTGTCCCCACACGCGTGGGGATGATCCCCAGCAGTCTTTGAGAGATTTGCTGGATAGTGTCTTGTCCCCACACGCGTGGGGATGATTACGTTCATCGGGTTAGTGTAATACTTGTTGGTGTCTTGTCCCCACACGCGTGGGGATGATCAGGTCGTATGATATGTTTACTGTTGCCGATGTGACTTGTCCCCACACGCGTGGGGATGATCAAGATACTGCACGAAAACGGTACGATTACTCGGTCTTGTCCCCACACGCGTGGGGATGATCCTCTGACAACAAAGGTAGCAGGTGTGTCTATCGACTTGTCCCCACACGCGTGGGGATGATCCTCTTTGCTTGAGGGCTTCGGCTCTCGCCCTTCGCTTGTCCCCACACGCGTGGGGATGATCCTTTTATTCCATGAAGCGTTTAAGACTTGTGCTACTTGTCCCCACACGCGTGGGGATGATCCTGCAGATGAGGGGTAGCTTCATCTTGATGAATGCTTGTCCCCACACGCGTGGGGATGATATGCGGTTTTAAAATCA
>UMGJ01052056.1_pt1 | contig 14826 bp, 8 predicted proteins | sample 1965221 | NCBI WGS metagenome assembly UMGJ01 (sample SAMEA4836067, study PRJEB28245) | human gut metagenome | biome: gut microbiome; material: fecal sample | place: Denmark | collected 2008
TTCGGTCCCTTAATATGATTCTTATTAGAACCGCGTCTTGCCTTTTTGTTAAGATATCTCTCCATAAGCATCATGTCGATATTTTCATTTGTGTACCATTTACCGGACTGATGAATAGCATATGCACCTTTGCCAAGTGCCATCGCTGCAACACCGTAATCCTGCGATACTACAATGTCACCTTTATGACAAATACTTATCAGCTTATAATCTACAGCATCCGCACCGGCACCAACCACAATTACTTCACTGCAATCCGAATATAACACATGGTTCGTATCACATAACAAGGTGGTTGGAATATTATATTTTTCTGCCATTTTTTCTACAATGCCTACCACAGGACATGCATCTGCATCCACAAATATCTGCATTACTACTTCACCATTCCTGAATTGCTTCTGTATTCCTCATTTAACCGGCGAAGTTCTTTTTCTCCATTGATATAAGGTTCATAAAAGGAATCGACTGAACCTCCGCCTAAATTGTCGCAGCCATTGCAGAAATCGCATGTCCCTCCACATTGACTGAGGCCTTCTTGTACAATGAGAATACGTTCTTCTTTTGTTGTATCCTTTATCAAAATGCTTTTAATTTCCATTGTGTTGTGCCTCCATTTATCAAATCCTTGTTAAAATTTCAATAATGTGACTTTGTAAATTATTCTACGCCTAATGCTTTGTAAACCGCTTCTTCCGGAGAAGAATAAAATATCAGACTGAACGCTCCAACTAAGTCAGATGGTACTGTGCCAAGGTCTGCTGCCGATGTCATTGGAAGTAACACCTTCTTGGCTCCACTATCGAGGCACACCTGTAATGTGCTTGCCAAATCCTCCACCTTAATAAGTGTTCCACCGATACTAATCTCACCAAGCACAGCAAGACTGCTGATCGGAGGCTTACTAAGTGCCTCTGATGAAATAGCAATAAGCGTAGGCAGTGCAAGATTACCTGTCATACCAAGTCCCTGCATATCCTGATAATTGATGATGTAATCCTTAGTTGTTGTACTAATATTTCCAGATATTGCATTACCATTAGCCTTCAAATAATTAAATGCTGTATTGGTAGCTTCCTTTGGCTCTTTTCCTGACCCAATACCTGTGCAAGTCAATTTTCCATTTCCCGGCATCATCTGCGTTTCCAGACGATAACAGCCAATCATTCCAGTCTTTGACTTTGATACAGTATATAAGCATCCCGGCTTGCCCATACCTTCAGGAATCATCTTTCCACCGCCTTGCTCCGGTACGGATACAAAATGCTCATCAAAACTATCATTGTCTATGTATGAGAAGTTCACATCATAGAACTCCATTCCACCAATCTTCTTAAGCTGTTCTTTTACTCGTCTACGAAGTTCAAGTGAAATATCCATGATCTCTGCAACTTCTTCCTTGCTGACTTCTCCATCCGGATAAATCAATTTGATAAATCCGGAAATCAGCTTACGAACAGCAATTGCATCTCTCTGATTTAAATTATTTCCTAATTTGAAATACTTCTCTGCTATATTGCTGTAATTATCCTTACGAAGTTCACGCATGAACTCTGACAGATAATCTGTGATAAATCCATAATCATTTGTAAATGAATCCGGTCTGTACTTAGGAATCTCCCAGCCCGGTATATATGCATGGAAACGGTCAAGGAAAGCAGTATCTGTACCCATTTCAGGAGGAAATGGATCAAACAGGCTTGATGTCTTCTGCAATGTCTCAACACTCTGATTGATATTACCTACAAAGACCATTGATGCCTTTGCCTGTATCTCAGCCTTGCCACGAGAAAATGCACCTGATGCCATATATCCCTTCATAATCTGGATGCCATCTTTATCCTTAAACTTAATACCTGCAACCTCGTCAAATGCTACAACATCCCACATTCCAACAAGACCTACTGTATTATTAGACATGTTATAAAACAGATTGGCAACTGTAGTCTGTCCTCCGGCAACAAGAATACTGTTTGGAGAAATCTGCTCATATATGTATGATTTACCTGTAGAACGAGGTCCTAATTCACACATATTAAAGTTGTTCTCAACAAGAGGAATCATACGGGCAATCAATAACCATTTAGCTCTGTCAGAAAGCTTGTCCGGCTCCATACCAGTAGAGCGAAGCAAAATGTCCATCCATTCTTCCTTAGTAAATGCCTTACGACCATTCTTTACTTCATCCATGTCCACATGTGGCATCTGAATCGGTGTCAACTTTCTAATACGAATAGGCTGTGTATTCTTCTTGTCTTCCTCGATAAACTCATAGTCGAGCTGAAGAATACACCAGATACCGCCACATAACAGGCGGTCATAATCCTTTACATAGTCAGCACTGATAGGAATATTCTTAATGCCGAGGTTAGAGAAGGTTGCCTCGTATCGGTCTTCCCTTGTATTAAGCACTACTGTAATCCTATCTATTACTGTATAGCTACCTCTCTCTCGAAGGAGGGACAATATCTTCTGTGCTTCATCCGGGCGAACATAGTTATCACGCAGAATACGCTTCACATTGTCTACTCCCTCGTCAATAATCTCCTGATTATCGGAATTACAATACTGACCAAGAAGATATTCCAGTACATATACCGGAACATTTGCTCCTTCTCGGATTGACTTTGTTAAGTCCTTGCGGACAATACGACCATCATAATATTGGCGGAGCTTTTGTTTTATGATTTCTCGTCTATCATCTGTTACATTAAATTCATCTGACTTGATATTTTCCATTTCAATCCCATCTCCACATTCTCTATAAATCTTCTTCATCTCTCAGATAAATATTTTCAATATTAGTTGAACCACATATTGAACATTTATTTACATTTGCAATAATCGCATCATAATCTCTTGATAAACAATTTTTGCAAAAAATATAATCTTTCATAGATGTTCCTTTTCTCTTTCCATCTATTTGTCGCTGAATTTCTATTTTAGATGGATTACTACCTAAAACAAAATCGGGCAATAGAAAAATTGATGTTTTCAATTTTAACCATCCATCATCTATTACCATCTCTTTATAATCGTATTCTAAATATATGAACAAAACATATCTACGTTCTCGTTCCTTTTTCCATTTTGAATCCTTGACTGATAATATCCAATATTGTAATATTTCCTCTAAAAATTTCTTCTTTTCTTGATTCGATATTTTAAACTTATCAATAACATCCATCAAAAAATTCAATTCTTGCTTTGCTTCATCCCTATCATATAAAACATCGAATGCGATTACCTGTGACATAAATGGCCTTGTTGTTTTTAATGGTAACCCTGCATCAGCATTATCATTCTTTTTTAAATGACATATGCGTATGGGAGCTAAAAGCTCTACTAAACGGTCGCCCTTATACCCATATACACACTTACCATACTCCTCCTGCATATCTGGATTATCATATGATTTACTAAATGAAGAAACATAATATGTTCTTGTTGCTGTAAAATCAATATCTTTAGCCCAATTCACCTTAATCCATGATGAATCTTCAAATAACTCCGGAATAACCTTTTGTTCTCTCTCATCATTAAGATCTTGTGTCTTACGCATCCAAATCTCATGATTTTTTATAGATTCCCGCGCAACATCCTCTGATAGGTACTTACAAATATAGTCCTCGTTATAGTTATTTCTCGATTTTAATATAAAGTTACTTAATTGTGTCATAAGAACACCCTTTAAAGGTCTTACAACTGGAGACTGCTTATTTAATTCAATAAGTCTCGCTTCTAATGCGAAAAGTTTTTTCAGCTCATCTCGTTCAAATTTCCATATTCCATCTCTTAAATTTCCGTGCATATAACTTATATCGTTTAACAAATTGACATATGCATTAGTTATAGTGTCAATTTCTTCTGCTGTTTTTGAAAGATTCATACTATCCTCTACTATAGAAATCAATTGTTCAGAGAAACTCTTATTTTTTTCTACCGTAAATTTCAGATATGAAAAATAATACAATTTAAGTTGCGGCACTAATCCTTGTTCATATGCAGCAATACCTATTCCTTCTTTTTCATTAATAGCTTCAAACATATAAGCCACATTTTTTTGCAATCTAGCTGTTTCACCAACTAACTCATATAAATATGTTTTCAAAGCATTTATATTTGACATTATCCCATAAAAATAAAGTGTATTTATAATGGATACTTCATATTCCGTTACTCTATATCGTCCCAAATAGGAGCGCTGATTCAAATCATAATCGCTAATCCACGAAAGCAATCGTTCCTTCGTAATATAACTCGGATTATCACGAAATTCTTCTGTTGCAGCCAACACTCTATCCAATACATATTCTCTCGCATTATCTGGCCATTTTTCTGGTTTCTCAGCATACTTAATTTCCATAAATTCACCTCTTAAAGATATCCACCGATATCTCTTAATCAAACAATATGCACCGCATAAAAATGTACACGAATTTTTTTATCATTTCTTAGTAGTACAGTCTGAGCATGCTTTAATTCTGCATATTCAACATCAACATCTACAATTTCCGTTAAACGTTCATATGGAAATTGGAATTCATTCAAATGTACAATAAGTCTATCATAAAATCCTTTTAAATTTTTACCCTTATAATAAATTATCACAAATGCGTATGGACAACCATTTGGATCATAATTCACAAGCACTTTCTTAATATGATTATCTAAATATTCTTTTGACACAGAGTCCAAGATTAATCCCTCTATCATTACTCGCGGAATTCCATCTATATAGAGTTGAATATCTACTTCACCCGCATCAGTTTCCTCTTCTGATTTTCCTTGCCTTGTTTGATCTTTTGTTTCATAACTTTCATCTAAAATATCACGAATATAATCATTCATTTCATTTTCACTACTCTGTAAATTGTATGAATGATTTTTTTGTAATTTGGAAACAGCCTTCAATACTTTATTTAATAACTCTTTCTCCTGAACTCGTTCATCGGAGATTGTTATATTGTTTGAATTTATTATGTATTCGTCTATATGCTCCTTCAATACACTAAGTTTAGATTCCACTTGTTCAAATTTTGTCTTATCTGTAAGACCATCAAATTTTTTAAGCAGCTTTATCACTTCATCAATATAATCATCTTTTTTTAATTGTGACAAAGATAATACTATTTCATCACGCCATCTCATAAATTCAGGATTATCATTTATTTTTTCAACTTGCATATATTTTATCTTTTTTTCTCTTTTTCTCCAATCGTAAGAAGAAAAGCTAAGACTATTTCCCAAGTAAAAATTTGCTTTAATTGTTGCAGTTTGATCTATAAGTTCCCTAATTTTATCAGCCGTACCCATTTTTCTCCTTCCAAACAACTATTTATTAAAATCCAAAATCATCCACAAACGCAATATCAATCATAAACTCATACTGCTGCAAGATATTCTTCTCATCATTTGCATCCGCCAACACAAGATAATACTTATCGCCATACTTATATTCTCTTGATTTCAAAGTGAACTTCTCGTGGAAAGTTCTCTTCTCCGGTGCTTCTTCCCTGCTATTTGCAATCATAGGCACATCAAATGAAATCTTTTCACCATCTTCTGTAGTAAAGTAAGCCACAATACTTCTTGCTTTCATAGTGTCGGTGACTTTCTCTGTCTGAATGAAATCAAAGTATGTGATAAGGTTTGTCACCTTACGGGTAACAGATGTAAGGACAACATCCACATAATCACATGCAACACCTCTGGTATTCGTTGTAAGTTCAATGACCGGAACTATCATCTCCTGCAGGGACGTACCACCATGTACATAGTTTTGTCCACCTCCGGCAACCTTGAAAATATCTGCTCCTACCGGAGTATCCACATAAAGTTTATTGAGATATGCCATTGTTCTTGCCATGATTCCCTGCTCATTTACTGCATCTTCTGTAATAAGGAATCTCTTGTTTGTATAAAGGCATTTATCCTTTGGATAAGTTACCTTGTCAAACTCCTGTAATCTGTCTCTCTTATATAAGAAGCCATGATCCGCAGTTATAAAAAACTTCGGTGTAGATACATATATTGTCAGCTTTCTAACCAACTTATGTATCTCTTCTATCGCCTCAGCACAAGCGTTAAATACCTCATTCTCACTTGCAGGCTTATCTCCTCTTGCATCCACCTGATTGTGATAGATGTACACGATATTCTTGCCCTGAATCAGCTCCCTGATTCGAGCCTGATTAGCATTTGCCACTTCATCAAATGACAAAGCCACATTATTTTCATTATAAGATTTCAGTATCTTGTCTCTCTGCTCCATACTTGCACACGCCTGTCCGTCAACAGTCACATTCAAGTTGCCATCCACCTGCATCTCTTTATGTGGAAGCAGACTTGCCATTCCTACTGATGTAACAGAAGGCAGGCAACTAAGCATACACTCCATCTTTGGTGTACATTTCTCATCTAATTCTAATCTGCCAAAAAGTTCCCTTGCACACTCATACCGAAAAGCATCGGAAATAATAACAATGACTCTCTGCTTTCCATCGTAGCCTCTAAGATAATGCTTATAGAAATCTTCCTGCTTTGGCAGGTCTGTAGCATTCATTACATCATTTGTGAAATTCTCATTCCACTTCGGTGTTATTTTCTGCAAATATGTATTAGCATAAATATTCTCTATTCTCTGTCTTACATCAAAGAATTTACTGTTATCTTCAATCTGGTCATATGCATAATAAAACCATCTATAATATGAATCTATCAAATAAGACTCTTTCTGATAATTTGCAACCAATGTCTTAATATCACTTGAAAACTCCATAAGTGATACAGACTTCATCATCAAATACGCATACTTGATAGTCGTATATTCATTCTTGTATCTTTCACTATAATGATATGCCTTAGACATTCTCTGGTCAGCTACCTGAGCAATATTAAGTCCATCAATCTGTGCATCTAAGATTTCATCATTTAACTGTTCCAATGCCCAGTCAATAATAATGTCATCTAATCCGGCAAACGCATCACATGCAAAAATGTCAGACATTTGGAGAGAACTGTCTTTTTTCTTCTCCACATCTTTCTTTAATCCATCCTGTATTCTTGTCACAAAACGCAGGGACTTATCTATTCTTTCTACCAGTTTGTCATAGGCATCCTGAGAATTCACATTGTCCATGATATTACGGATAAAGACCACAACATCATTACGCTTCTTAAGAATATAAGTCCTCATTGCTTCCGGAACAGTAGCTTTCAATGTAGATGATGCATAAGTTAATATCATACAAGCAGACAAATCATCTATGTTTGGCTTGTCTGGCTTATATCCAAAGAATTTTTCGCAAAGTTCCCAGAACTTGTCGGTCAATCCATTATCATCTAATACTTTAAAATACTTCTTATTGTCACCGAGCATCATCTGCTTAACAACTTCTTCAAAATTTGGAGTCTTTACATCCGTGAGTACAGCAATCAAACCAATATCAATTGTCTGAGCATTGTAATGATCAATTCCAAGTTCCTTGAACTTCTCAATACGATGCTTATTCTTCCAAAAATTAGCATACTGTGATAAATGCTCCTTAAAGCGATTATCAATGCCAATCTCCTGAGACATCTGCGATACTCTGTCTGTATAATAAGGTGTTGAGTAATAATACATATCTGCGAGAGGATTCTCTGCATCACTTGGCTTTGCAAAGGCTGCATAGACAAGATATTTACTCTCTTTATCCTCTTCGTTTAATAGATACTTTGAATAGAGCCAGTTTGTACCATCAAGAATGTGCAGCTTTACATCACCAAGCTGCAGTTCCGATACCTCATCCTCGTATTCACCTTTATCATCAAACCAGAATATGATTCTTGTCTCTGACTTGGTAAATTCTGTATTTAATTGATCCTGTATGTTCTGTAAATCCATATTTCACCTTCTAATCCATTGGTGCAGATAGTCTCTGCACCAATTACATTTGATATTGGTAATGGTGGTCACTCAATGAACGCCTGTGACCATCTACTGGTCACTTAGTGGTCATTTTATTTTAAAAGTGACCACCTACCGGTCATTCTTTCATTTCAAGTGACCAGTAACCTATTCTTTAATTTTATAAATCGTCTTGTTTCCTTCTCCCATTTTTTCTATCAAATCCACATTTATCATTTTATCTATTAACTTTCTTGCTCCAGTTCTAGATCTGTAGTTACAGGTTTCCATTACTTTTTGCATTGAAATACTTCCATTTTGCCTGATATAAGCAAGTACTTTTTCCTCTTTCGACATAATAGTCATTGTCTCTGCTTCATCACTCTCTGTAGAGTTTCTTATATCAGCAGCTCCCGGAATATATACCACTTGTCCAACTTCAAGCTTTAATGTTACCCTGTCATTGCGCTCTGAGAAATCAAATTCCGGTTTCTTCCAATTTTGTTCTGCCCATGCTGTCATAATCTTATCGACACCACTTCCGGCACGCTCACCGACATTTACAAAACCAAACATTTTTAAGATATTCGGATTTCTTGGATCACTATTGCCACCTGCATAAAATTCCTCTTTCGTCACCCTGATAGTACCGGGATTAGAAATACTTAGTCCCTTACCTTTTTTAACAACAAGGATTCCTCTTCTGCCATAATAATTGGCATGTGCCAGTGCATTTGCCAATGCTTCTTCCAATGCATCATGCACATCCACTCTGTCTACACGATATCCATCTCGTCTATTTGCAAACGGAACTGCTACATCATCGTCCATTCTAGTGCGCACCTTGCAGAAGAAGTCATATATATTACCGCTCCAATCACCTTCGTTAGAATGTGTCCGGAATAACCAACGTACCGCTTTATCATCGCATTCCTCACGATAATCCAGAAAATAATTAGGAAAAACTTCTGTAATGTGATAAGCCTCTCCAAAGAATAAAAGTCCTGCTATCGTTGGAGATAATGTACCATTCTTATTCTTTGCTGCTGCCCTTAGTTTCATAAGGAACTCATCATTTTCAAGGGCATTCCAAGGATGTCCACTGTGAAGCTGTTCAAAAATAATTCTATAGCCTTTTATCGTATCCTGATTCAGCACATCCAATCCAAACTCATCCAGCACTTCCACGTCACCAGATACATCTCTCTGGTCTGCAAACATCGCACGGACAGCCTCTTCAGTACAAAGAAAGTCACCTTCATAATCTCTTTTATAAGTACCTTTCATCGGATCCGTCCCAATATAAACCGGCTTATCGTGTCTGTCTGCCGCTGGGACATCAATTCTTAATATTTTCTTTTCTCCGACAGTCACTGGTCTGACATGATGATTCAGCAAAATGTTTTTTGACACCTTATTCCTGTCATTCAATGTACTCCAGAAATCCTTCTGATATTTAACAATCTGCTTATCTGTCAGTCCTTCAACAGTAAAAGAATCTCTGTGTTCCCTAATTCCAAGCAGAATCGTGCCACCATTTGTATTAGCAAAAGAAGAATAAGTCTCCCATATGCTCTCTGGAAGTCCACCAGTTGCCAATTTGCATTCTCGCTCATGGTCTTCAACAAGGTTCAATTCATTCAATATTTCCCGTTTCATTTATAAAAACCTCCTACCACGAATGATTATTTGCCAGCTTCCTAACGTTTTCTTCCAATCTATCAAAAGTAACTATTTTAAGATTACGCATATCGTACATTGTCTGACTTCTCATATCATGAGCTATATCATTCATATAATCTCTTCTACTGACTACCAAATAATAAAAAATACGAAATATTGGTATATCAATTCCTTTCTGAGTTAATCCTATGTTTCTCATAAAATAATCTTGATTTTTAAGCATCCACCTTTGCCAGTCTTTAATCTGAGCAAGTCCCTCTTTCACGCTTTCGCTTTCAATATTAGCTGTAGAACGGCAATATGGTGTATCTGATTTTTCAAATTCCACCAATACAATACTATATCCATCAGAATTTTTTCCCAATAACATATAATCTACTGCATATTCGTTTCCCAATTTCTGTTCTGGAAATAAATACGCATCATGGTGTCCAAAATTATAATCAAGAAATATCGAACCAGGAATAAACCATTTACGATTCTGTTTTATATACTGTTGTATTTCCTGCTCATTCTTAGCCTTATAAATCACATCATGATATTGATCTGCTTCATCATCAAAATCAAGCTTTTTATATTCCAATAAATGCAAGTAATTATTCGGAAACAATGACCTTCTATGCCAAATAAACTCTCTTACTGATTCATCCGGGTGTGAAAATCGTGGAAATTCCCTATTATTTTTCACACCTTTTCGATTTTCTATTTTTTCTTCTAATTCAAAAGCTACTCGCTCTTCGTCATTTAAGAATATTGTGTAATCTCGTTCTTGCAATGTCATATAATAAACTCTCTTTCTAAATAAAAGCAAAAGTATTTTTTACATTTTAGCCAGTAAATCCACTTTCAATGCTTTCTTACCTTCTTGTGTCACTTCCACACCTTGGAATTTCGCATAATTTACCTTTACACCATCATCCAAGTCAATCTCAATTCTCTGATTAGCTACATGAGCAATTGCTTCATCATATATCTTCATCTCTGCAAGCTGTTTAGTGTACTTTGTTACCGCCTTTGTAGCTTTCGATTTTTCTGATGCTGATGTTGCATTATCAATCGTATACTGGGCACTCTGCATTGCAGTTTCTACATATTTCTGTGCTTTATGCAAGTAATCAGTTCTTACTCTGCCAACTGTGTCAGCATCATAACGGTGCATGTAAATAAGTGCCTTAAAGCCATTCTGCTTGCCACTATCAAATAGCCAGTAAATAGGACGCTTACCGGAACCTGTGACAGAATAAGTATTGCAATGATCCTTGAAGAAATCATTTAAGAAATAATTTCTGATTACTTCTCTGCTTGTGTTTCCTTTGTTACCAAGTGCTTTTGCAATAAAATCAAGGTTTGTCTCCAATGATTTCTCACCATATACAATCTTCACCCATTCACAGAATCTTGAAACAATATCATCTGGAAAATATTCTTCATCACAAATCGGAATGATATTATCTTTGTCAGGATTATAAGTACATTTTTTCACACCATCATCTGTCTTGTAATAAAATTCACCTATCGGAAAAGATGCCACCGGTGCCCCTGCAAAACCAGTTCCACATCTTGGTGCTGACGCTTCAAAGAAATGTGATTCAAATGGCTGTCCTGCCAAAACAAGACCTTCCTCATCTAGCGCATATCGTCCAAACATACAGCCGACAGCATAAGAAACCAAGCTCTTAATATCACGCTGTAAATCTGCTTTTCGGACTGTGACATCTTTATCCTCTACCTCTGGTGTTAATTCATCCTGCAACCCATAAATATCAATAAAAATACGGTTCAGTTCTTCCTCATTTGCCTTGAGCTGATTAAAACGCTCGTTACATTCATTCTCCCAGCAAGTGTAACATTCTGCTAAATCAATATCTGTTGTGTCATCAAACAATGCTCTATTCTGCGAGATAACAGATATTAATGGATGGCGTTTAAAATCCCATGAAGTTTCAAAGGAGTCCCAGTCATTTTTCGTAATTGAAATATTTTCATTAACTAACATATTAATATTATGATTTGACAATATTTCTTCTTTTATTGGTATTGATAAAATATCCCTTACTTGAAAATTTATTGTTGGATTAATAATGTTGAGTACTTCCTTTACAACTATAGAATTCAACAATCCAAGTAATGGATTCAATGCGTTTTTATCTTTAATAAAAATACTTGTTCCTGCTTTCTCAAATAATTCATAATTCCATAGTTTCCTAAATGAAGGAATGCTTGAGGTAATATACGACCATGTAATACCTTCTTTAAATTGAAGATATTCCGATACGATACGCGCAATACTGTCTGTTCTATAATGAGATTTTGCCTCAGATGTCCACAAAATAACATTTACATCATTACCATAATATCTTCTGTATCCTCCACCTCTCGCACACTTTGCCCAATAATTTGAATTAATTTTATTTAATTCGACCTCCCAAAATAATCGTATATATATATTATTATTTCCAGTGATATTCTGTCCATTTGAAATTGCTAAATCTGAAATATAAATGTTTTCAAAAACTTTTAGCATATTTTTACTTATCCAATATGCAACTGGTTTTCCCGGAATTTTGGTAAAGCTATTCTGGTTTGCTATATATCGTTTTTTCCTACTTAAATACATTGCTTCTTTGCCTTGTTGCGTAATAGGCTCAACTAATCTGCAATATGTCCCCATATAGTTCATTTCATAATTCTTTTTCAATACAAAACTTGTTGTCTGAACTACCTCTCCACCAATTTCCTCAAATGCCCTTGCTCCCAAGTGTGCCATGTTTATAATAGTTAATTGTTGTAACTTTTCACGCAATTTTTCATAACTTGATAAAAACATCCATGAGTGCTGTGTAATCATAGCCTGATATCCATTCTTCTTAAGCATTTCACTACAATGTTCAATAAATACAGCAAACAAATCCGCCTTACTATCCGGATAGTTCTTCTTCACGAAATCATTCACTTTTGCACTTAGGTTACTTGTTCCTGCATATGGTGGATTAGTAGCAACTATCTCATACCTCTGTGCCATCACCCTGCCAATTCTAATCAATTGTTTCAACTGCTCCGCCGTCTCGTCCAAGCCAAATGTATCAAAAGAAATCTGGCTTTCTGTATGTGTATTCTCTACAAACTTCTCTAACAGCTCCCAATCATAATCTTCCACATTAAGCAAAGAACCATATTCTTTTGCGTCATTCAATGTGTTAAGAAGTCCGTCCATCTGCGATACTGCTACATTCTTCTCTGTATCTGTCAATCCAGTGCCGAAGTATTTAAGCTGACCACGATTAATGCCATTACTCTCCTGCACAGCATATACATTCGGTTCTATCCCTCTTGTCAGGATTCGTCTGTCATACTGTCTTGCTTTCATCAATACTGCAAAATAACTCAACTGCGCAGCTCTGTCATCTATATCAAGTCCGTATATATTATTTTGTATAATGCTCTGTGCAGCATCTCTCTGAGACCATCCTGCATTTTCATATATCTGCATAAATACATCAAACGCATACACCAGAATATGTCCTGAACCCATACAAGGATCTATAAGCTTTATATCTTCCGGTTTTAATGTCGCATATTCTGCCTTTATCTTATCAAGTTCCTGCTGCACAGACTCTTCCTGCTTAACCTCATCTAGATAGTATTTCCATTTGCTCTTCAGTTCATCATCCGGATGTCCTTCTACCCACATTCTGCCAAGGCTGTTTTCAACCATGTATCGTACAATCCAGTCCGGAGTAAAAAGCTGGGTAACTGCCGGTATTTCTTCTTTTGTAATCTTAGTTTTCTTGGCAAATGCTTTATTTTTAGGCTCTGTATTGTAATACTGATATAACCAGCCTATGATTTCTACCTGTCCTGCTGCTTTACCATCCTCATCAACAGTTGTGATGTTAAAATCTTTCTCATCGATGCCATCTACAAGCATACGAATCACATCATCTTCATTCGTGAATGAGATGTTCAGAAGCATTTCAGTATAATCTTCTGTCTCTTCGAAAAGTCCCGGTAACACTTCATGAAGCAGATTACACTGTTTGATAAAAAGCATTCTAAATAAATCATCAAGCCTGTTATTCATCTTGGCATCAATGATTTCTTCTCTCTCTTTATCTGTAAAATTCCAGTCAATATCCGGAGCCATAGTTACCACATCAGGCTCATTTTTTCCTTCTTTTTCGGAAGAAAGCACACGAACTCTTACAGGATACATATAGTCATTCACTTCCATAAAACGGATAGCACAGATTCTGTTAAACCAAGTATATGCCACTTCTTCCACTACCGATTCAAAGCCTTTTTCATGAATCTTGGCTACCAGTTTTCTTCTCTGCTCACACTGTTTTTTGTTAAGTGTTACCTCTGTTCCTGCTGCTGTCTTGTATACCTCAAAATCTACACCTTTTGTGATTGCTTCACTGCAATTATCCGGTGTGATTCCAAGCATACCAGCTTTATCCGTAACGGATGCTATCAGCTTATTTCTTGCATCTATTGCAAATTTTTTAATTGCATTTTTGTTCATGGGTTTTTGCTCACTTTCTCATTCTAAATTCAAATACTACTTTCTATGATTCCCAATAATTTAAATAAACAACTGGCGTATATCCAGCAACCCTAACACTCTTTTTCCATTCATCCAACCGATTTTTCAACATAATCATATTTAATTTTGATATGTCAGGCTTTCCATCATACATGGGTAGTTTATTTTTTCTTTTTAGAACTATCCAAACTGCTACAGTATTTATTGAAGGCATACTAGGGAATTGTCCATTCTTATACATTTCTAACGAAGCCATTGATTGATCAACAACATAACTTAGTTTTGATGACGTATTGCCAATTTTAACTGCAAACATAGTTTCACTTTTGTATAAATCCATTAATTCAAGTTTTTCTCCTTGAACACTCGTATTTTCTCTATCATAATTTTCAAATCCATAACTCTCTGATAAAACACAATTATACACACGTTCAGCATAATATTTTTTGCTCAATCTCTCTTTTATCTGTTTTGAAGTCATTCCATGATACTCTATACTGTCTTTCTCAATATCAAATTTTTTTGAAACATATTCTTTTAATTTGTTATCTGTGAAATCATATTTTGAATCATATATTACATCCAATTCTTTTATTGATTCTTGTAAATATGCAATATAATCAGAATTATACTGATACCACTCTCCTTTAATCAAAACACATTTTCTTTCATCATCAGTAAAATCAATTACTCTTTTTATATTATA